>JGI24698J34947_10001568_pt1 | contig 12111 bp, 11 predicted proteins | sample TergutMp193P3_FD_34947 | JGI IMG/M metagenome (IMG submission 34947)
CCTCGCTTTCGCGTAACGCCGACGCGATATCCGTGGTAAATGAAAGCCGCCCGCCGCGGACATTGCGCTCAACAACGGCGTCCAGTCCCGGTTCAAAAATAGGAATTATTCCCTTTTTAAGAGCCTCTATTTTTTCAGCGTTGTTGTCTACGCAGATAACATGATTGCCAAAATCCGCGAGACACGCGCCCGAAACCGAGCCTACATAACCTGTTCCAATTACCGCTATATTTGCCATATCATTGAAGGGTTGCACCCTTCGCCCCCTCACTCGCTCAATCACGTCCGTGCAAGCACGTCCGCGATCTCGCTCCTTTCGTCAGTAAAAATGCCTCATGATTAAATATATTTCCCTATCGTCGCCTGAGGGAAATTTTCCGGTTTCAATAAGCTTTCTCATATTAATAGCGTAGCCAAAACGGATGTACAAACTTCTAAAGGCCAGAGGGAAGACAAATAATTCCAGGCCGCTTGTAAAAGCGATATTTTTCGGGTGAAAGGAAATGTCCGCGGCGGGATCGTGGTATAAAGCCAAATCAAGAATAGGAGAGAGCTGAAGCTCAAAATCAAAAAACCGCAGTTTGTTTTTGTTCAACCATTTTGAAGGCCTAAAAACAAATAAACGGAAAGGGAAATCAAGATTAAGAGAGAGCATATAATCGGCGGATATATTCCTGTCGCCAATGCCGCGTAAAATATCGCCGGCCCCGTCATAATAATCAGGATCGTGATAGAACCAATGCCTGAATTGAAGCTGCGACGTGATGCTGAAAAAATTCGCTAAAATAAAATAACCTGAACCGCCAACAGAAAAGAAGGTAGACAGGGGAGGAAGCCCCTGGCTGGAACGGTAAAAATCGTAAGTATAAGAATTGTTGATAAAAACAGAAAGACCGTCACGGAAATTTGATATCCAGTCTATTCTTTCAAAGCCAAGCGAATGTGAAAAATTAAGGAAAGGGCCTTTGCGGAAAGGAAGCAGAGGCCATTTGGGAAGCTCATGGTTGAATACCGCGGAAATGGCCGGAGTATAGGTCAGCTCGCCGTACCTGTGCACCATAAGAGACGTGGGAATTTTCCATGAAGCGAAAAGATTACTGGACATATAAAGCCCTTTCTGAAAGTCAACCCCGTAAATTTCTTTTTTGTCGTTATCATTCTCTTCGTTGTATATTAAAGATTCGTCAAAGCCAAAGGTAAAAGTAGTCGCGCGGTAGGGAAGCTCCATTGAAATGCCGGTAACATTCTCGTAAAAAAACGGTTCTTCAACATTCGGCCTGTACCAGAAAAGATTGTCAAATCTTACGTTCCACGTATAGCCGAAAGCCCTAAACGGCGTGTCCGAGTAAACTTCAAATTGAAAAGAATGATTTTTGTTTTCATCATAACGGTAGCCTACGTCGACTCTAAGAGAATTCATTGTTCCAATAAAGTTATAATCCCTTGCCTTGATTGTCAGTTCAAAGCCGGTATTGCTGTTGTAAGCCGGCCTTGGCAGGACAATAATATTCAAGGTATCTTCAACTTTGACGTACAGTATCACGGGAAAAGTTTCATCTTCAAGCTGTTCTTCGATTGAATAATCGATGACTACGTTGTCTTTTAAGACGCGTTGATTGACAAGAACCTGCGTTTTTTCACTGACGTAATTATCAAGTTCTTCCTTCCCGGTAAAAGTTTCTCCTATTTTAAATTCGCCTTTGTGGATAAGGGCGTAAGGGCGCGTGCGTCCTTTTATATCAAACTCTATGTCTGAAATAATAAATACCGCCGTTTCATCGTAGATAACAGAAACTTCCGTTTCTTGTTCCTCCTGGTTGGAAGCTTCTTCCTGGGCGGAAAGCGCAAAGAAAGCCGCTGAAAAAAGAACTGCAAATAAAATGATTTTTTTTCTCAAAAAGATATTTCTCCTTTAATAATTTTCCGCACAGTATCCAAAAATGCATCATTAGATGCATCAGTAGACGCGTCAGTTTCCGCGCTGACAATCCGTGCGCTTTTTTCGTCCGGTATTATAAATTTAAGCTTCCCCTGTTTTTTCTTTTTGTCGCTGTGCATGAAATTAAAAACAAGTTCGCTGTTCTTTACCTGCGGGTGGGGACTGCGAATTTCATAGCCGAACGACGCAATAAGTTCCCTGATTTTTACAGCGCGCTCTTTAGGAGTAATTCCAAGCGCGATGCCCAGATCGCAGGCTCTCACAGTCCCCCATGCGACAGCCTCGCCGTGGGAGAGAGCGCCCAGTCCTGCCGCCGCCTCAAGCGCGTGCGCGAAGGTATGTCCCAGGTTTAAAAGAGCCCTGCGTCCTTTTTCGCGAAGGTCTTCGCTTACTATGCGTCCCTTGTATAAAACGGATTTTTCTATGCACTTAACAAGAGTTTCGTTTTCGTGCAGTCTGTCAAAACCGCCGAAGCCAGCGACTGCAATTTCATCTAACATTCCGGGAAAATCGCCTTCCGCAAGAACGGCGGTTTTTATAAGCTCGGCCATGCCGCTTTTCCATTCTTTCTGCGGCAAAGACGCAAGGCTTTCCATCGGCATAAAAACACATTCGGCGGGGAAGAAAGAGCCGATAAGGTTCTTTATGCCGAAAAGGTCGAAGCCGGTTTTGCCGCCTACCGAGGCGTCTACCATGCCGAGCAGGGTGGTGGATACAAGGACAAAACGGCAGCCGCGCATGTAAATAGACGCGGCAAAACCGGCCAAGTCGCCCGCTACGCCGCCGCCGACCGCGATAAATACTCCGTCTCTGCTGAGTTCCGCTTTGAAAGCGGCGCTCAGTATGGACTGAACCGATTCCCAGTTCTTGGAATCTTCGCCGCTTTTCAGCACACAACGAGGAATATTGGAAGAGCCGCAGATAATGTCCGCGATATAGGAAGTGTTTTCGTCGCAGATAACAAGCGGCTTGAACGAGCCGTCGTCCGCTTTCAAACCAACGGCGGCGGCGATGCCTTCAAAACGGGGGATTCCCCGGCTTATAAGGACTTCAGTTTTAAATTCGCCAAGAGTGAACTGCATTTATACTTTTTCTTTTATTTTTATCAGGAGCTGTGACAGGTAAAAATAATTTTCGTTTTCATGTTCGCCGGAATTTGGTATGTCTTCGGCAAAAATTACCTGAGCGGAAGCGTCAATATTTCCCGAAAAAAAATATCTGTCCGCTGTTTTTAGAAAACTCAAGCCGTAATAGGCGCAGGCGTGTTCGATAATAAAATCCAGATCGCTTGTTCCAATCAGGATAACCGTTTTTAAATTTTTTTCCGAGGCGTTTTGAATAATTTTGTCTATCGTCTCTTTGTAATACGCGATATTTTTTATTGTCCGCTTGAAATAGCCGTAACTTCTGCGCATTACCTCGTTTATCCCGTCCAGGGTTATCGCGTAGTGTATATTCCTTGAATTGAGTTTTCTCGCCGTTATCCAGCCCTTTTGAATCATGCGCTTAAGTATGGAGTTGATCATCCCGAGGGAAGTTCTCGCAAGCCGGGCGAGGTCGCGTTGTTTCAGAGACGGAACATTCCCGTTTTTTTCGTACAAATTCTCGAGAATGACATATTCAGCGTCTGATATTAGCGTATTCATCTGAGCGCGAAAGAACATTTCCGGCTTGAAACCGGAAAAAAGAAGGAAAAACCAGCCGGAAAGCGTATTTTAACGCTTTGAAGCGGACGCCGTACACACCGGCGGCCGAAACACGCTCAATGAAACCGGCAATTTGTTCATCTTATGAACAAAATATCACATAGCATTTTAATTATCAAGGTATTTGCCGTTTTTTTTCGTTATTCAGACAGATTGGTAAGGTTATTTTCGATGCAATTTATAAGTTCGATTCTGGTAAATTCGTTTATTTCGCTGTTATTTAACAGGAATTCGTTCCAGTTGTTCGTAAAATCCTCGGCCGCTTTGCGGTTAAGGGGCAGATTCTTGCCGGCCAGGATGCCTTCGGCGTTTTTATTGCGTAAAATTGAGCGGCCTTTGTACACAACGCGGATGTTAGAGAGCGTGTTTTTTTGGGTTTTTACCAAAAAGATAAAGATTTTGCTGTTGTATATGTCTTCGCTGTAGAATTTCTTGAACATTGAATAGTCCCATTTATGAATCGGCAGTCTTATGCGGGTAAGCAGTTCCTGTTTTCCCAGCGAGGGCTGATCCTCTTCGGAGTGAAAACGGGAGGCCGCTACCCAGCGCATTCCGTGGGCGGTACGAAGTTCGTACTGCGCGTCCAAAGCGGTAAGAGGAGCCGCCGCGTCAAGAAGACGGGAAGGGCAGCAGATGTTTCCGCCGATTGTGGCGATGTTTCTTAATTGCACGCCGCTTATTTTTTCCAGACAGTCGCAAAGGGCCTTGGGGACGACTTTTCCCAGCCAGATAAGTTTGTTCAGTTTTACCATGGAGCCGATTTCAAGATAATGTTCGGTTCTTGTAATGCGGTGAAGTTCGGCAAGTTTGTCCAGGCAGAGGATAATAGGCGGCAGTTCAAGAACGGCCTTTCCCTGTTTCCATGTCAGGTCTGTTCCTCCCGCGAAGGGGACTGCCTGAGGGAAGCGGTTCCATGCGGCAAAAAGATCGTGGAAAGACGAAGGAAAGAAAATCTGGTTAAGAGGAGCGTCCATACAGCCTCCTCTGCCTGATTCCGGCGATCATGTTTACCGCCGAAACAAGTCTTTCCGTATTAGTACACCGGCACTTGATCCCGGAAAATCCGCTGAGTATTTCCTCTCTTGTCGGATTGGGGATTCGTGAAAGCAGGGCTTCCGTACAGAGAATTTTTCCCGCCTCGCAGTAGCCGCAGTTTCCAAGATGAACGTGCTTAAATCCCGTCAGTATATCCTCGTATTCATCGGTTTGGGAAAATCCTTCTATCGTGATAACCTCGCAGCCCCTGATCTTAAACGCTGGTATCAGGCAGGCAAGGCTTACCTGCCCGTTAAAAATGACTGAACAGGCTCCGCACTGCCCGGTAAGACAGCCGGACTTGGCCCCGAACAGGCCGAAGTTTCCGCGCAAAATTTCTATCAGCCTTATTCCCGCCTCACTGCGGACGACGACGTCTTCTCCGTTTAAAATAAAATTGATTGTCATTTGAACCCCTGCGAATGCGGCGTGTTGTTTCTTATCTGCAAAATTTCCCAAATCTTTTCCCTCTTTAAGGGAATAGTTTTATAACTGTGATCCATTGCCTGAGAAACAGCCTGTAAAAAAGCAGCCGGTATGCATGTAAAGGGAAGCTCTCCAATTCCCTTTTGATCCTCGCAGTTTCCTGAGAGAAAATTTACTTTGATGGACGGAATATCAACAAGAGACGGAATCGAGTAATTTATGTACTGGCTTTTTGGAAGGATGCCGTCTTTGTATTCGATGTTTTCCGTAAATGCCCAGCCGATTGCCTGAGCCGCGCTGTTCGTAATGCTTCTTCTTGCCCTGTTTTTTGAGAGGACTTTTCCGCCGTCTATTCCAAGCCAGATGCCCCGCACCCTTGGAATACATTCGATTAGGTCTATCGAAACTTCGACAACCGCGACCGCAAGTCCCGGTTTTAAAAAACTGTTGATATCCAAAACTTTTCCTTCACGCCCTGTAAAGCGGCCGTTCCACAGAGCGCCGTTTTGGGGCTTTACCGAACGGCGCACCGTTATAGGAAGAGGATCGTGAAAGCGCTGTTTGCGGATGGCGAGACAGCACTTGCTTACAAGTTTTGTAATTGTAGAGATATTTCTTGAAGAGCAGGAAGGGCCGCAGTCAGGGGAATTAACGATTAATACTTTTACCATTTCCGGCTCAATGGACAAAATTTCCGAAGCGATTTTCGCCCATATTCTGCTGAAATCATCATCCGCGCTTGAGATGCTTGTTTTTATTTCCAGAGTGCTTTCTTTTGTCAGGGTAACTTCCACGCTGTAAACGCCGCTGTCTTCGCCGTGGTAGAGAAAGCCGTTTCCCTGAAAGCCAAGCGCTATTCCAATGCCCCTCGGGTTTTCTGTTTTTTCTTCATAAAAGGATTTTCCCTTTCGGATTTGGCGCAGTAATTCGTAAGAAGCCCATTTGCGGGAATAGTCGCTCATTTTTACCGTGGAGTCGATAAGCTCGCCGATTGAGACAAGNTTTTTCCCGGAAGCGGACGAGGGCAGGATCAGGCAGGAACCGACTCGCGCCTTGCGCCAGAGNGCAGGGTCCTGGCCGGAAACATCCGATATTTGAGAGATGTGCCTTTCCATGGCAAACAAACCCTGCGCAAGGCCGAAGCCNGAGAAGGGTCCCTGAGGCGGAAGATTTGTCCTTACGGCNCTTGCTTTCAGCTTTAAATTGTCGAAATTGTAGTATCCAAGGCTTCCAAGGCAGACCTGATCGAGAATTTCCTCGCTGTTAACCCCGTAAGCGCCAAGGTTAACGGTGATATCTATATCTGCGGCGGTAATATTTCCATTTTCGTCAATAGTGCTTGCGATATCAATCTTTGTTTTAAAGCGTTTTGGAGAGTAAAGAAAATCTTCTTCCCTGTTAAGGATTAGGCGCACCGGTTTCTTTGTTAACAATGTTCCCAGAGCTGAATGACAGGCGACCAGCGAAGTAAACGCAAGCTTGCCGTCCATGTGCAGGTTCAACTGCGTAGGCTCGATAAAAACCGTAGATTGCTCAATTCCCAGCGCGCGGACGATGGAGCGTTTAACATGATTGGGCCATTGGGTGGCTGTTTTTACGATCAGGTTTTTTTTCTGTTTTTTTCTTTTTGGCGCTTCTTTCTCATCTGTCCCTTTTTTTTCTTCTTTCTCGCTGTTGTACCAGCAGACAGCTCCCGCGGGTTCGGCGCACCAGTGATCCTGAATTCCTGTAATATAACTGCCTGTGGCGATTCTTCCTGATTTTTCAAAAACATCATGAACCTCGCCTATCGCAATCTCCCTTGACGCCAAAAGCTGAGTCTCTGTTTCTTCCCCGTTCTTTTGCTCATAGTTCTTTTGCTCGTATGTAAAGACAGGTTCTTCCCTGTCAACAAGAACCGAGCAAAGAGACGCAAGCTCATCAAGTTTTATTTTATCCGGCCCCAATAAAAGGGCTACAGGCTCTCCTATGTAGGAAAGTTTTCCGCTTGCGAGGATCGGCATATCAGTGTCTTCCAGCCTGTTTTCGCCCGGAATATTTCTTGCCGTAATAAGGGTGTAATTAGGGGGAAGTTTTGGAAATTGAATTAAAATTAAATAACCTTTAGCGGCAGGAGATCGAATGGTTACCGCGTAGAGCATATTATCAGGATAAATATCTTTTAAAAAGGGAGTATCCATCTAAAAACAGTTTATTGTAATTTTATAACTTTTTCAATCAGGAGCTTTTTTAACATTTCAACGCTTCGGTAGCTCTGCGGCTTTTCAGGGTTGAAACGGCAGATAGGCCGCAGTTCTTCAAGAAGCGCCTTGATGTTTATATCCAGCGGCTTTTTACGGTTCACTTTGAGAATCCTGCTGTGTTCCGTTTCGCAGGGCTCCTCTTCGTCCGCCGACCACAACGGCTCGTCCATGCGCTCGCCGGGGCGAAGGCCGGTGTATACGATTTTTATTTCGCTTTCAGGTTCGTATCCGTGAAAGCGGATCATCTGTTCCGCAAGGTCGCGGATACGCACCGGCTCGCCCATGTCCAGAAGGTAAAGCCCGCCGTTCTCGCCGACTCCTCCGGCTTTTAATACAAGGGAACAGGCCTCGCTTATGGTCATAAACCATCTGCGGATGTCGGGATGGGTAACGGTTACAGGCCCGCCCTTTTCGATCTGCTGTTGAAAAAGCGGCACGATAGAGCCGCGCGAGCCTAACACATTGCCAAAACGCACAACCATGAAGTTAGGCCCCCCTTTTTCGGCGGCTTCCAGCACCATCTTCTCGCAGATGTACTTTGAAGCCCCGTACACGCAGACAGGCTCTACCGCCTTGTCGGTGGTTATGTGTACGAAACGCTTTGTGCCGTGTTTTACAGCGGCCTGTATCAAGTTCTCCGTGCCAAAGACGTTGTTTTCCACCGCAGCTACCGGGTTTTCCTCCATCATGGGGACGTGCTTGTAGGCCGCTGTGTGAAAAACAGCGTCCGCTTTTAAATGCCCGAGAATGTAGTCGATATAATCCGCGTCTTTTAAATCGCCAATGATCGGTACAAGGGTAGCTTTTTCGCCGACGCCTTCTTCCTGCAAAAGACGCAGTTCCCTGTCAATCTGATAAATCGAGTTTTCTCCGTGGCCGAAAAGGTAAAGCCGCGAGGCTCCGCCCGAAAGAAGCTGACGGCACAGCTCACTGCCGATAGAGCCGCCGGCTCCTGTAACAAGCACGCGCTTGCCTCGGACGTATGCAAGGCTTTTCTTCAAGTTGATTACAACCGGGTTTCTTCCAAGCAAGTCCTGAAGGTCTACGGAGCGCGTCTGGATAAGGTGGGCGTCCCCTTCGATTATCTGGGAAATGCCGGGCAAAATGCGAATGCGCTGAAAGCTCGCGTCTCTAAGGATAGAGTAGAGCTCTTTTAAAAAATCCCGCCCGGCGTTCGGCATTGCTATAATCGCCTCGTCCCCGGGACCCATGCGCATCATGCGGAAAAGGGAAGCAACCTCTTTTATCGGGCCAATAACGGGAACGCCGTCAATCTTGCTTCCTATTTTTTCAGGATCATCGTCGAGGAAGGCGGCGACTTCGCCGAATATGGCTTTTGAAGCTATTTCGCTTGCAAGAGTGCGTCCGGCAAAGCCGGCTCCGATTATATACAGCCGTTTTGGTATGTCCGTTATCTTGCCCCCTTTCCTGCCGGTTCCATCGCGCCGATTACCTCAAAAGCAAGATCAATGGTAAACGAATCGTTGTACAAATCCAGATTGATTTTCGCCCTTCCCTTTCTTTTATCGACTTTTACAATTCTGCCTTCCAGACCCACTAGCGGCCCTTCAACCACGACAATGCGCGAGTTTTCGTTAAAATACACCTTTGATCTTCCGGCTACAGGACCTGCGTTCTTGATAAAGTGAAGAACAAGCTCCAAATCCCTGTTCGCAAGCGGAGTTATCTCCTGATTCGACCTTAAAAAGCGGAAAAAACCTTCTGTTCGCCGGAATTCCCACTGTCTTTCCTTTATTTCTTCATCGCAGTCGGCTTCTATAAAGATATAACCCGGAAAAACAGCGGACATGGAAGGCCTAAGGCGGCCTTTCCTTCTGATGTCAAGGCGTCTTTGCGGAAAATATATGGGAAGGTTGATTTCCGGGTGCAAAGCCTTAAAAAGCTTAATAAACCTGCTCTCGGCCCGTGTTTTTACCTGCAAGGCGTAGTAATTCATCTTTTTACATTATGAATCCTATTTTGTGTTTTGAAAAGAGTGCCGATATTGGAAGAGGAGGACCGCATGGTAAAAAATTTAACGATTGTTCTGGCGATGGGAGCCTTGTTTGTTTGCAATCTGCAGGCCGCTATGGTTTCATTTATGGTAATCGAGACCGGGCTTAACGAAGATGACAAAAAACAAGAACATACACTGCAATGGGAAAATAATCTGTTGGATGTATTTTTTGAAGCAGGGCATATTGTTTGCAACTCGCCTGTAATCCGCCTTGACAAGAAGCCCTCAGGAGAACTGCCGAAAGAGGCCAAGTCTGAATTTCTTGAAGCCGCCGATGTGGGAATCGAATACTTTATAGTCGCCCAGCTTGATTATACCGCCGGTTCAAAAGAGCCAAGCGAGATTTCGCTTAGAATGTACAAGATGATTCCTTCGCCTTATAAAAAAATACTTGAAAAAAAGCTTGAGGGAAAAATCTACAGGACGGCAAGCGAAGAAACCGACGAACTGAAAAAAATAGCAAGGGATTTAATACCCCTTATAAGCAATTGAGAAGGAACAGCTTATGAAGATTAAAATTTCAGCATTGATTTTATTGGCGTTTTTTGCGTTTGTAGGCGCTTCGCCCTGGGAAGGGGCGGCCGCGACCGCTCCTGACGGAGAACTGCCGTTAAGCGGGCGCTATGTGGCGACAAATTCTTTTCCAAGAAACACAGTGGTGGATATTGTAAACATTGAAACAAACAAAACTACGCGCGCGATTGTCTCAGGCGGACTGGAAAGTCCGGGGCTTTTGGCCCTTGTCTCCCGCGAAGCCGCCGAACTGATAGGAATGCGACGCGGTTCTGTAAGCAGAATAAGAATAACCCAGCCGTCCGACCCGATGGCTTACCTGCGTTATGTGGACGGAGTATCTACCGGTATAAACGATTATGATTCTGGAAACGCGATAAGGGAAGCGGAAAGTAATCGCGTACAGGTTGAAGAAATAACAGAGCCGTCTTTTACAAGGGGAGAGAGAACGCCGCCTTTACAGGGAACTCAGCCTTATTTTCTTGAGCCAGAGTGGCTCGGGGATGGAAGACGCAGTATAATTGATCTTCCCGTTGAAGAACCGGTATGGCAGCGTGAACCTGTCGAAAAGATTGAAGAGCTTGCCGAAATCGAAGAAGAAATCGCCGAAGAGCTTGCGGAGGAAATCGCCGAGGAAATTGAGGAAATTATCGCCGAAGAGATTGAAGAAATTGCTGAAGAAATTTTTGAGGAAACCATCGAAGAAACCATTGAGGAAATCGTAGACCAGACGCCCCAGCCGGAATGGGATCGCCCTTCTGCTTCTGAATACGCTCTGGTTCCTGACGAAGACAGGCCACCTGTTAACGATGTTTACGGCATCGATCCTTCCAGCATAATTCCCGGAATCGTTATATTTGAACCTGAACCTGAAGCGAAACCGGCAGTCGAAACGGAGAGAGAAATCCCGTATTATGCGCCTGAATCGGATTTTTCCGTGCCAAGGATTTACGAGTTGGTCCGCGGCCGGTATTATGTGCAAGTCGCGGCTTACGATACTTTTGAATCCGTAGAGAACACAATTAATGATATCGACCGCAGTTACAAGCCTGTGGTCTATAAAGACGGAGATAATTGGTACCGCATTCTTTTAGGCGATAAACAAGGACTGAATCAGGGCGAAAGCGCCGCGGTGCTTCAGCGCTTCAAAAGCATAGGCTATAAAGACGCCTTTGTCCGCCATATCAGGTAACGGCAGAAACGGTTTGCAGGAAATATGCGCGGCTTTTTAACGGTAATTTTACTGGCGTTCTCAAACGTCTTTATGACTTTAGCGTGGTATAGTCATTTGAAGTTTGCGGCAATGCCGAAATTTTCAAAACTAGGGCTTTTCCCTATAATTTTGATAAGCTGGGGAATCGCGTTTTTTGAATATTGTATACAGGTTCCCGCAAACCGCATCGGATTTTCACAAAACGGCGGGCCCTTTTCAATATGGCAGTTAAAAGTAATTCAAGAAGCGATATCTCTTTCTGTTTTTTCGGTAATCGCGATATTTTTGCTGGGAGCCGGAGGGCTCAAGTGGAACTATATTGTGTCTTTCGCGCTTATCATGGCGGCGGTTTATTTCGCGTTTTTGAAGTGAAGTATGCGCCATTTAAACGGCGTCTTTCTCACGGCACTTTAGTCCAAATCACACTATTTGTGTTGTCCCGTGTATAGGTTCCCGCCTGTTTGCCTCCATCGTCGTAGTCAGCTTGAAAATAACCAGGGAAAGCTATATATCCAACTGTTACATTTGCCCCGATTGTAACGCGGGTCACGGGATTATTGTCAAACGCTCCATTCCCAATTTCGGTGACGCTGTTGGGAATGGTAACGCTGGTCAACTGATTGCTCTCAAACGCATAGTCCCCAATAGCGGTAACAGGTTTTCCTTTTATCTCCGCGAGTATGTTTACATTGTCTCCGTTTCCGCTGTAGCCGATGATGGTTATTGCCGAGGGGCCTTCACTATAAATGAAATCGCCGCTGTTAATTTGCGTTATTGAAATAATCTTGACATAAAATGTCCCTAACTTGTCTGCGCATTGAAAATCTAAAAAAGAAACTCCGCTGTTTGTAGGCGGGTTGCCGGTAATAGTACCGGTAATAGCATATTCCTTCCGTTCTTCCGTTATTACCTGCGCTATTGTTAAATAAGGAGGCCCTGCTGTCCCCAGCCCAATGCCAAAGCCGTAATATTCCACAGTCAATGTACGATTGCCGGACCCTTGCGCTGTCCATGCTTCA
>JGI24698J34947_10001569_pt1 | contig 12111 bp, 4 predicted proteins | sample TergutMp193P3_FD_34947 | JGI IMG/M metagenome (IMG submission 34947)
GGAGGGGGAAATCCTATTCGGGCAGCAAACCTCTTTCCCAGCCATATTCTTGATATGGCGAGAGCGAAATACCGTGAGGACAGCATGTTATTTAGCTGGCCGAACGGTTTTTCGCTCTCGCCGTTACAAAGATGAGGCTAGCCCATCGAGCTGCCCGAATGGGATTTACCGCTCCCGCCGCTTCGATTTGATATGTATGACACCGGTTACGATCAGAGCGACAAATTAGCGTTTTTTAAACAATCGTTTGAAAAAGCCAACTATCCCATTCCAGATGCGGCGGAAGAAGGGAGGGTGCTGCAGCTCATAGATTCTTTGGGAAGCCGCGGCCTCTTCTGACGGGATGAAGTTCTTGCGCTGGATGTTTTCTTCGCGCTCGTATTCAAGCATGGTTAGCTCGTCGGTGATTTCGGCTATCACGACGTTTATGTTGGTCCAGCCGAGGGAGCGCGCGGCTTCAAGGCGCCTTCCGCCCGCGATGAGGACCTTGTCGTTGCTGATCACGATGGGGCTGATCTGGCCGAAACGCTTCATGCTCTCGGCGAGGGCGCTGATGTCCCCCATTTCCTCTCTGACTCTTTTTTTTACCTTTATGCTTTCAATGGGAACCTGCATTGGATTGCCTCAGTCTAAAAATGGATTGTATAAAGGAGGCTCAAGGCCTTCTTCGTCGAGTGGAGCGTTAGTCGCCACGGCCTCGGCAGGCGGGGGGTCTGCCTGCATCGGGGGGGCCTGTTGGAGTTGCGGAGCCGTGCTTGGCTGTGAAGCCTCAGGGGGCTGTGGGGCCTCAGTCGGCTGCGAGGCAACCGTCGGCTGTGGAGTCTCAGTTGGCTGCGACGCCGACGGCTGTGGGGCAAGCGGCGGTTCACGCGGTTCCTCTGCAGCAGGTTCCGTTGTCTGCTGCTGGCGTGTTTCGGTCACGGGTTCCTCCCGCGAGACGGGAATTTCAAACACCGCCTGGGGCGGCGAAGTATCGTTCACCGGATTGTCCAGCAGCGGATTTGGGAGCTGGAGCGACGGGAAAGTATAGTCCGGCAATGCCGCCGCGCTTTGGGAACGCGTGGTATTCAGCCCCCTCAATATCTCCTCGTCCCTTAAAACCGGCATTTGAAGATTGCTTATTACGTTACCGACATCCAGGAACATGCTGTTAAACGTGATATTCACGAATGTTTCCATCCCCCTGTTGTTGCCATGGTAGTCGCAGGGCAATATTGGCTGGGTTCCTTCGAGGAAGGTAAGCGTTATTTCGCCGTCGTTGCAGAGCGACGTTGGCAGAAGGCCGGATTTGGCGCAGATGGTTACGTCGACAACCCCGGCGGAGGGGCGCGCAAAATCCCTGTACGGAAGCCCCTGGTGTATTTCCCGCATATAGTCCGCCCATACGGGGCCGGCAAGGGTAGAGCCTGTGAGGTTAAGCCCAAGTGAATTTCCCGGTTTGTCGAAGCCGAACCATACCGCCGTGGTATAGTAGGCGGAAAACCCAATTGTCCACGCGTCCGACCAGTTCTGGGGCGTCCCGGTCTTTCCCGCCATCGGCATCCTGAAGTTCCTTCCGTTTTCGTCCCTAAAGGTGAACTTGGACCCCCAGCCAGAGGGGTTGTAGAGGGTTCCCCACCCCGTTGGGCCGTTTTCCAGCGTCCTCTTGAGCATGCTTGTCATCACGTAGGCGTTTTGCGGGCTTATCACCTGAATGCCGGTGCCCTTGCGCCTCTGTTCCAGCCTGAGATCCCGCTCGATGTCAAGGACGACCTTGCCGTTCCGGTCTTCCAGGTAGCGGATCGCGATTGGGGTCACCTCCCGGCCCTGGTTCGCGAAGATCGAGAAGGCCCGCGCCATCCTGAGGGGGGACGTGGAGATAATGCCCAGGCCCAGGGGATAGACCCGCGGGAAGCGCCGCCTGATATCGTCCGGGTCCGTGTAGCCAAGTAGCGTCGATGCCCTGCCGATGGCGGCGTCAAAGCCGATGCTGTCAAGCACCCTGATGGACGCCACGTTCATGGACTGGCTCAGGGCGTCGGTGAGGAGGACGGAGCCGTTCCATTCGCCCAGGAAATTCAGCGGGATGTAGGGAGTCCCGTCTTCGTTATAAAAGACAATCGGCATGTCGTTTATCACGGTCGATGGCGTGAATCTCCGGGTGTCTATAGCCGCCGAATAGTAAAGGGGCTTGAAGGAGCTTCCGGGCTGGAGGCTTCCCTGTGTCGCCCGGATGAGCTGATTCGACTCGTCGTATTTGGAGCCGCCCACGATTGCCGTGATATAGCCGGTGTCATTCTCAATTGTGATCAGCGCCCCTTCTACCACGTTCTGCTCAGTGGCGATTTTCAGGTTCGCGAAGCCCTGGGCGGTAATGGGCTGGAGTTCCGGGATTCCAAAAGCCAAAGCCAGCAGATCCACCATGGGGTTTATCGTGTTGGTGTAGCGGTTCAGGGCCTTTTGCTCATTCTGTGCGTCGGAAGTGGCGTGTATCGCGTTGAGGTCGAACAGGACGGAAAGCATGTCGATTATGGGGATCCATGTCCTTTCCGCATCCACAAGGCGGTAACCGGACGAGCGCGCATATTCCGTGTTTGCCTTCGCGAGGCCCTCCGCCATATATTTTTCCGCGGCTTCCTGGTGCTTCATATTCAGCGTCGTGTGAACGGTCAGGCCGTCGCGGTAGTAGTCCATCGTGCCGTACATCATGCTGTCCAGCTCGCGGCGGACATATTCGCTGAACCAGGGGGCGGCGTCGGTACGGTTGTAGTAGGCGGCGGTGGATACGCGGGTATAGTCGTAGTTATCCCAGTATTCCTCAAAGGAAAGCGCCGCTTCCTCCTGCGTCGTGTAGCCGAACTCGATCATCCTGTCCAGCACGTAGATCTGGCGGTCCCTGGCGTCGTTGGGGTTGTTCACCGGGTTATATCGGCTCGGGCTGGAAGGCAGGATTGCGAGCATTGCCGCCTCCGCGAGCGTGACCTCACGGGCGCTGTGCCCGAAGAAGTACTCGCTGGAAGCCTCTACCCCGTAAACGCCGGGGCCCATGTTTATCTGGTTGAGGTAGATTTCAAGAATCTCGTTTTTCGTGTAGCGCCTTTCCATCTGGAAGGCCCACCAGAGTTCCCTGATCTTGCGACTCAGGGTGATTTCAGACCTGTTTGTATAGAGGAGCCCCGCGATTTGCTGTGTAATCGTCGAGCCGCCGCCCAGGTTGTTGCCCGTGAGCCTCCCGAACGCCGCCCTGATTATGCCCCTGATGCTGAAGCCCTTGTGGTTGTAGAAATCCGGGTCCTCCCGCGCCAGAACCGCGTGGATGAGGTGCTTGGGCAAATCGCTAAGCGAAACCAGCGCGCGCTTCTCGTCGGCGGAAAACTCGGTGATGAGGTTGCCGTCTATGTCGAGGATCTTCGTGGGCAGCGCCGGGGTGAAATCAAAAAAATTCTCCTGGTTCTTGATATTGGCAGTTTCCGCCATGGACAGGCCGAGTCCCACCCCGATGACTATCGCCATAATCACCGTCAGCCCCGCGAAGACGCGCATCATAATGCCGGATACTTTTTGATTATATGCCTTCCCCATTGTTTAAAATTATGGGAGCGGGTGGAATTTGTCAACCCCGCCGCGAGAAAGATATGTCTGACTATAAAGAGTAAAAAAGGCTAAGTTTTCTTGGCCGCCCCTGCGCCGCCTGATGATTTTTACCGATCTTATTATTAAAATAAGTATGAAACATCTCGACAAATTAGAGTTTAAGCACGCTTTTGTCGTAGTCCCCCGGCGGCACATACCCCAGCAACTGTATGCAGGTGGCGGCGATGGAGCTGATGCCGAGGCCCTCGTTGAGGCTGCCCGTGCCGGAGGCGTTGGGGTACTCGCCTGAGTATTGCGGATCGTAGATGACGCAGGGCACGGGGTTGAGGCTGTGGGCGGTTTTTGCCCGTGGGGTGCCGTCGGGATGGAGGGAGACGGCGCCGGTTTTTTTGTCGTGCTCGTACATGTCGTCGCTGTTGCCGTGGTCGGCGGTGATGACGATGACGCCACCGGTTTCGTCTACCTCCTTCACGATGCGGCCTATCTGGAGGTCCATGGCTTCCATCGAGCAGACCACCGCCTGATAGACGCCCGTGTGGCCAACCATGTCGCCGTTGGGGAAATTCAGGCGGATGAAGTCGTACTTGCCCGAACCGATGGCCTTGATCACCCAGTCGGCGATTTCGGCGCATTTCATCCAGGGGCGCTCCTCAAAGGGGACAACATCGCTTTTTATCTCAACGTAGTCCTCGAGCTTGTCGTCGAACTTGCCCGTCCTGTTGCCGTTGAAGAAGTAGGTGACGTGGCCGTATTTCTGGGTCTCCGAAATCGCCAGGGTCCTCACGCCCGAGGCGGCGAGGTATTCTCCCATGGTTTTGTCGATTGAAGGCGGCTCTACGAGGTAGCGCTTTGGTACGTGGGTGTCCCCGTCGTATTCCATCATCCCCGCGTAGCAGATCTTCGGAAAGCGGACGCGGTCGAACTTGTTGAAGTTTTCCTGCTCAAAGGCGGCGGTGATTTCAAGCGCCCTGTCCCCCCGGAAGTTGAAGTAGACCACCGAGTCGCCGTCGTTAATCGTCCCGATTGGCTTCCCGCCTTCGGCGATGACGAATTCCTTGAGGTCCTGGTCGATGATGCCGGGGATCTCCTGGCGGTAGGTTTCCACCGCCTCGCGGGCGCTCTTGAATTGCCGGCCCTCGCCGAGTACGTGGACCTTCCAGCCGCGCTCCACCTGGGGCCAGTTTGCCCCGTAGCGGTCCATGGTGATCCACATCCTGCCGCCGCCGCTGGCTATCTTCGCGTCGAAGCCATCGGCGTTTAGCTCTTTGAGGAAGGCTTCGAAGGGGTCGACGTATTCCAGCGCGCTTGTTTCGCCTACGTCCCTGCCGTCGAAGAGCGTGTGGACGCGGACCTTCTTCACGCCCTCGGCCTTCGCCTGCTTTATCATCGCCTTGAGGTGATCCATGTGGCTGTGGACGTTGCCGTCGGAGAAGAGCCCGATGAAGTGGACCGTGCCGCCGGAGGACTTCACGTTGGAGATCACGTCCTTCCACGCCTTGCCATCGAACATCGCACGGGTTTCAATCGAGGCGGATACCAGCGCGGCCCCCTGGTGGAAGACCCTGCCGCAGCCCATGGCGTTGTGGCCGACCTCGCTGTTCCCCATGTCGTCGTCCGAGGGAAGCCCCACCGCCTTGCCGTGGGCCTTGAGGCGGGTGTGGGGGCTTTTCGCCTTCACCGCGTCAAGGTGGTTCATTTTGGAGTCCGCCACCGCGTCCCCCTCCTTATACTTCCCGTAGCCAACGCCGTCCATAATGAGCAGCACGACAGGGCCTTTTCGTCCCTTCCACGCGGGGTTCTTCTTCAGGGCTTCCAGCATATACACTCCTCCGGGGCTTCGCCCCCTATCAATATACCAAAAACACAAAAAAATTAACAACTACCGGGAAGCCATTTTTTCCGATAACTTGTTTCGATGGGAGGGAAAGTGCTATATAATAGCAGGTATGTGAGAGGTACTTAAAAGTGGGAAATCGCGCCGGCGCGTTAATCGGGAAGATAGGCCTGTTCCTTCTTCTCGCGGTCGCCGTCACAAGCTATGCTGACAACTACCGTGACATTCCCGGAGTAAGCGTCGGCGAAATAGACGCGATAGAGGCGTTCAAGGCGGCGGGACGGGTCTTTTCCTACGGCACGATCCCTTCGACGGAAGCGTTCATTCAGGGCGATGGTTCATACGCGGGTTTCGCCGCCGCGCTCTGCGAGACGCTTTCCGGCATTTTCGGCATACCCTTTGTCCCGGAGCTTTACAGCCTTGACGAGTTAAGGAACGCCCTTGAAAACGGAACAATTGATTTCAGGGATAACCTCATTTCGGCGGCGGAAGCGGGGCGGCGCTACTTCGTGTCGCGTCCTGTTGCCGAACGCTCGCTTGCGGCTTTCGTGTACGGTGATTCCATAAAGATAGAAGGGGATCCCGATCTTGGCGGGCTCAGGCTGGGTTTCCTGGAAGGGGCCGCTGCCCTTGGCGCAATTCACAGCGTTTATCCGCACCTCGCGTTTGAAACCGTATTTATCGATAATATTCCGGAGGCGGCCCGAATGCTTGAGGCGGGTACGATCGACGCCTTTGTCGATTTTGCCATAGACTCCTATTCCTTTTCGGATGACGCCATCCATCCCGTTGAAATCCTCCCGTTCGCGTACAGCCCGGTTTCGCTGACCGCCGTTAAAGGCGAGCTGGCCCCTGTCATATCGGTACTTGATAAATATATCGAGGCGGGCGGAATTAACGTGCTGCGCAATCTGTATGAGGAGGGCGGCTACGAATACTCAAGATACCGTTTCAGGATGTCGCTTTCCGAAGAAGAAAATGCGTATCTGGATGATCTGTTTGCGGCGGGCGGATGGGTGCCTGTCGCGTTTGTGTCCGACGATTACCCGATGAGTTTTTACAACAGCACGGAAAGGGAATTCCAGGGCGTCGCCATGGATATTCTTGAGGAGATAAGCAGGCTGACAGGCGTTGAGTTCCGCAATATGTCCGATACAAACGCGCCATGGGGGAGGAATTTAGAGAAGCTTGAAAGGGGAGAGGTTTCTTTTATTTCGGTACTGCTGTACACCGAAGAGCGGAAAGACAGGTTTTTATGGTCCGATATTTACGCCTCCTGTCGTTACGCGCTATTGTCCAGGGAAGACTATCCGTACCTGAAGATGTACCAGGTGATATACACCACCGTGGGCGCCATGCGGAACTCGGCTTTCGTGGAAATGATAAACCTTTTTTTCCCGAACATTGAAAATATTAAATACTATGATTCACAGTGGCAGGCGCTGGACGCGCTTGGAAGCGGCGAGATTGATCTGTTGATGGCGTCGGAAAATGTGCTTCTTTCGATGGTGAATTATCAGGAAAGGTACGGATACAAGGTAAATATACGTCTCGGCAAACCGACGGAGGACTCGTACTTCGGCTTTAACAAAAACGAAGCATTATTGCACTCGATTTTTTGCAAAGCCCAGCGGCACGTCGATACCGAGCAGATTGAGCATGTTTGGACTAACCGTATTTATGATAACGCGAGGCAGGCTGCGGATCAGCGCGCCGGTTACCTCACCCTGTCCGCCGTCCTCCTCGTGTTTGTTCTGATAGTTATGGCGGTTCTGTTAATTAATAATAAAAACACGTCAAGGCTCTATAAAGAACAGGCGACTACAATATCTACCGTATACGACTCACTTCCGGATCTGGTTTACAGCAAGGACCTTAACGGCGCGTATACGAGTTGCAACGACAGCTTCGCGAAATTCCTGGGGATAAGCAAAGAGGATATGATTGGCAAAACCGTCGAGGATCTATATATGACCGATCAGGAAACGGCCCATGAACTTGTCGAGAGGGATATGAGAATTATCGGGGATGGGGTTACCGTAAAGCAGGAAGACTGGCTTGTTTCCGCCGATCATGTCCGCGGGCTTTATGAAAATGTCAAGGTTCCTTTGCTGTTTAACGGCAAGGTGATTGGCCTCCTGGGAATTGCGAGGGATATCACCAGCCTCAGGAAGGCGGTAGAAGCCGCGAATGACGCATCCAGGGCAAAGAGCAACTTCCTGGCAAGGATGAGCCACGAGATACGCACGCCGATGAACGCGATTATAGGCATGACCGAATTGGCCCTGCGTGAGAATGAGCCGAATGACATTCACAAACACATCCGCATGGTTAAGGACGCGGGGGCGCATCTTTTGTCGATCATAAACGACATCCTTGATTTTTCCAAAATCGAGATGGGAAAGCTGGAGATCCTGTCGGCGGATTATTCGTTCTCATCGATGATTAATGACGTAATAAGCATCATCAGGATGAGGGTCATAGATTCGGAGGTGAAGTTCGCGGTAAACGTTGATCGTAACATACCAAACGTGCTGANNGGTGATGAAACCAGGATACGCCAGGTGCTGCTCAATATTNTGAANAACGCCGTTAAATACACGGACAGGGGTTTTGTGCTACTTTTTGTCAAGAGCAAAAAAATTGATGACGATACGGTCAATCTTGTTATGAACGTGATGGATTCAGGCAAGGGAATAAAACCGGAGGATATTAAGTCGTTGTTCGGAGAATATGCCCAGTTTGATCTGGAGAAGAACAGGGGAATTGAAGGGGTAGGGCTTGGGCTCGCGATAACCTGGAATATCGTCAAAGCCATGGGCGGGGAAATAAAGGTTAAATCCGAATATGAAAGGGGAAGCCTGTTTACCGTTACGCTGCCGCAGAAAATAAAATCGAATGAGGCTTTGGCGACGATTGAAGACGCGAAAGAACAGAACGTGCTGGTTTATGAGCGCCGCGACATATACGCGGATTCCATTACCAGCACCATAAATAACCTCGGCGTGAACTGCACGCTTGTGTCAAACGATTCTGAACTGCTGGAAGTGATGATGAGTCAGATATTCAGTTTTATTTTCATTTCGTTTGACCTTCTGGAAAGCAACAGGAAAAAAATATCCGAATATGCCGCCAACAGTAAAATTGTTATACTGGCGGAATTCGGCGAGGCGATTCCCGACGCGAAGCTGAGGGTTCTCTCAATGCCGGCGTATTCCATTCCGATAGCCAACATCCTGAACGGGATCTCGGAAAGTTTTATTTACGACGAAAACGAGGAAGGCCTTCTGAGGTTCACTGCGCCGTCCGCCAGGGTTCTTGTTGTTGACGACATAAATACAAACCTGAAAGTCGCCGAAGGCCTGTTGTCGCCGTATAAAGTGAAGATAGATCTTCGCAGGAGCGGCAGGGAGGCCGTCGAGGCGGTGAAGTTTAAAAAGTACGATTTGGTTTTTATGGATCACAAAATGCCTGACATGGACGGCGTTGAGGCGACCGCCGTCATCAGGGGAATGGGAGTTGACAATCCGTATTTCAGGGATCTGCCGGTTATCGCGCTGACCGCAAACGCCGTTACCGGCATAAAAGAAGAGTTTCTGAAAAACGGCTTTAATGATTACCTCTCGAAGCCGATTGAGACCGTTAAGCTCAACAGCGTCCTGGAAAAATGGATACCGAAAGAAAAACGGGAGACCGTTTTGAAAGAAGGCGACGCTACCGCGAAAGATGACAGCAATGCCGGTGAGATAATCAAGATTGATGGAATTGACGTTAAACAGGGCGTCTTCCTGTCGGGCGGAACGATAGAGAGTTATCTGGAAACGCTTGCCATATACCACAAGGACGGCCTTGAAAAAATCGGGGAACTGAACGCGTGTCTGGAATCGGGTGATTTAAGGCTTTACACGGTCCATGTCCACGCGCTGAAAAGCGCATCGGCAAATATTGGAGCGGTCGAATTGTCGGAAACCGCGAATGATCTGGAAGCTTCCGGGGACCGGGAGGATTCAGATTATTTAATAGCGCATAACCCGGCTTTTATAACGGCGCTGGAAGTGATTCTGGAACGTATTTCCGCGGTGCTGGCAATGTACAAGGAAAGCGCCGTCGTCGGGAATACCTCCCGTGACAGGGAGCAATTGATCCGTGAGCTTGTTATACTGAAGAACGCCATTGAAAATCTGGATGCCGGGGCCATGAATGAAGCCGTTGAAACCCTTCAGGATATAGCGCAAAACGATGAAATTGCCGGCACTATCGAAAGCATATCCGGGAAAATACTTGTCGCCGAATATGACGAGGCTGCTGAATCCGTAAGGGCCCTCCTGGAAGGGCTGGAAAATGAAGCGCCGTAAATCCGATCTAACCGGCTTCCGCCAATAAGCCGTTTATCAGCTCAAGGGCCTTGTCGTATTCTGCAATCAAAACGTTATCTGAAATATCCGTGATGACATTTTCCATGGCATCGCCCTGTGTCGCTTGCTTGAGCCGTTCAATGATGTCGTTGATTGAACCGGCGTCCAGATCATTGATGGCAGTTTTCAGGCTGTCAAGATCCGCTTTTGTCGTCTCCGCGTTTGCTTCTTTGGTTTTCCCGCCTGAGGTTTTTTTGAATGATAAAAGAACTTCGTTTATCCTGTCCAGAAGCGATTGCAAATCCGCCAAAAAACCGGTGTTGTTGCTTGTGACAAAATCCGAGTTTTCATTGTCGGCGGCCTCTTCCAGAACCCTCGCCGCTTCCGACAAGGCGCGTGCGCCTATGTTTGCCAACGCGCTTTTCAGCGCGTGGACATAGATCGTGTACAAAGCCAGGTCATTCGTCTGTAGGCATTGATTCAGTTCCTTGATCTTTTCTAGCCCGTCCTTGTAAAACAGGGCAAGCGTATCCAGGTACTGCTCGACAGTCCCGCCCGACAGCGTGATACCCCTCGAGATGTCTATGCCCTCAATCTTGATGCCGCTGTCGATTTGCGGCTCCTTGCGCGTGGCGGTTTTGCCGCTTTCCGCCGTTGTTGTTTTCTGTTTTTCTTTCGGGATCCATTTTTCAAGGAGTGCGTTTAACATCACCGTGTCAATGGGCTTTGACAAGAAATCATTGAACCCGTTTTCCAGGAACATCTCCTTTGTACCGGAGACGGCATTGGCGGTCAGCGCGATGACGGGCACCGTGTTGAAATACGGNTCNNTGCCGCCCATCTCCCNGATGTGCGCGGTAGCCTCAANGCCGTCCATCACCGGCATCTTGTGATCCATGAACACCAAATCGTAGCGTGTGGATTTCAGCGCTTCCAGCGCNGCAAGGCCGCTGTTGCACAGGTTTACCTGCATCTTGTAGGGCAGCAGCAGCCCCTCCGCGACTTTCAGGTTTGTGTTGATGTCGTCAACGACNAGNACCTTCGCGTCCGGCGCGGTAAACCTGACGATGAGCTCATTGCTTTCGTTGTAGGAGAAGCTGTCGGAAACGCCGTTCAGGATATCGGCGATGGAAATGGAATGCGCCGGCATTGCGAGGACGCTTAAGTTTTTATCGGGAATTGCCTCGCCAAAATCGGTNAGCACGACGATTTTTGTATTTTCGCCAAACTTTGTTATCGTATTTTTGTTTTTGGTAAACAGCGCGAATGAGATNAAAATAAATGAATACGCCGTACTTGTCATCTTCTCAAGCAGTTCCGTATCGTTTAAAACGGGCGTGCAGTTTACGCCGAGGCTTTTNATGCTGAAAATTATTGAATTGGCGTANATTTCGCGGCGCTCATAAACCAGCACGCTTTTCTCTTCGGGATTCACGACAAACGCCACCGCCTCGTTGGCGTGNATTTGCTGTGGAATAATAACGATAAACGTGCTGCCCTTCCCGTATTCGGACTTGACGCTGATGCTCCCGCCCATTGCCTTGACAATTCTCTGGGTAATGGCAAGCCCCAGCCCTGTGCCCTCAATCCCCTTGCTTTTATCCAGATCGAACTGGGTATATTCATTGAACAGGTTTACTATGTCTTCATCTTTAATTCCCCTGCCTGAATCCGTTACCTCAATGACAAGATCAAATATATTATCATCGGTTATGTCACCGGCGACGTTAAACGACACAAATCCCTTTTCGGTATATTTAATGGCGTTGCTCAAAAGATTGAGCAGTATTTGCCGGATCCTTATCTCATCGCCGATAAGCTCGTTCGGTATTTTGCTGTCCAGGTTGACAGCGAAACGCAGTTGCGAATCCACCGCCCTCATCCTGATGATGCTGACGACATCGTTTATAAGGGATGCCAGTGAATAAACCGAAGTAACAATTTCAACTTTCCCGGTCTCAATTTTTGAGAAATCCAGAATGTCGTTAATGATGGACAGAAGATTCGTGCCCGCCTGCTTAACCGTTAAAATGTGCTTGTGGGCAGCGTCCAGCTCGTTCTCGCGCAAGGCAAGTTCCGTCATGCCTATAATCGCGTTCATGGGCGTCCGTATTTCGTGGCTCATCTTCGCGAGGAAGTTGCTTTTTGATCTGTTCGCCTGATTTGCTTTTTCCGCCGCGATCTCAAGCTGGACGGCGTTGTCACGGATGCTCAGGGTCATCTCGTTCCGGATCAGGGCGTTGGCTATCAACCGGCCGGCGGAACGGAGGATAAGCTCTTCGTTTTCCGTAAATATACGTTCCTTGTGGAAGTCGTCGAAGCCAACGAAACCCCAGAAATTGTCATGTA
>JGI24698J34947_10001570_pt1 | contig 12110 bp, 13 predicted proteins | sample TergutMp193P3_FD_34947 | JGI IMG/M metagenome (IMG submission 34947)
TTCCTCATGACCACCTGCCCCGGCCTGATGAACGGCGGGGGGGAGCCGATGTCGAGCAGCGTGTCGGAGCCGGACGCCGCCTTCGGGTGCTGTATGACGAAGTTGCCGGTTTCGGAGTACGCGGCGTCGGTGACGTTGAAGGCCGCGATGGAGTACGGGTCGGGCAGTTGGGCGTGGGGTGCGGGGGCCATAGCAAAAGTAAACGCGCATGACTGTATTAGTATGAATAGTTGTCTTGTGTTCATAATAAAAATATTTAAAGTCAAATAAAAATAATAATAAGAAGGGCACCCCGCCCCTAACGGGGCTTGCCCTAACCAACGACTTATGCGGTCAGTATTTTAAAGTCAAAATCAACGTCAAAAGCTAACATATATAGGAATATATGATATTCGCGACTTCCATTGACGGTTTTTTTTCGCCTAACTGCGTTCGGAGAGCTGATAAGTTTCGGACGGTTTCTTCCCAATAATTTGGGTCGGAGAGGAATTTATCCGCTTTTTGGCACAGGTTTTCGGGCGTCGCGTCGTTTTGGACGCATTCGGGGACTATGGTTTTATTTGCTATGATGTTCGGGAGGCCGATGTGGAACCACGGCGGCAGGCTGCGGCCCATATGGGTTGAGTTCGCGGCGTTGGGGCGGCCCGCGTTGTTGACCCTGATAAAGTGCTCGTATATGGCGTAGGAGAGCGGTGACGTGCGGTAGGTTACCACCATCGGCACGCCTAAGAGAGCCGTCTCGAGGGTCGCCGTCCCCGATGTTATAAGCGCCAAATCGCTTTTTTGCAGAAGTTCAGGGAGCGGGCCGCTGAACAGCTCGAAGCCCCGGTTTTTCGCCTCCGCGAAAACGCTTTCGTCGAATTTCGGAAGGCGGGAGACGGTTACTTTCAGGCGCGGGCGCTTTTGTTTGAGCATGGACGCGGCGTCAAGCATGAGAGTAAGCACCTTTTTAAGCTCCTGCTCCCTGCTTCCTGGGACGAGCGCCAGCCTGAACCCGCCGTTTTCGGGAAAGGCGCGGCCTGACGCGCTTATCGGCGGCAGCGACTCCGTGAGCGGGTTGCCGACGAACGTTACCGGAGCTCTGTAAGGCGAAAAATATGGCGGCTCGAACGGGAAGATTACCGCGATGTGCGAGGCTAAACCGCCCAAAACGGCGGCGCGTTTGCGCTTCAACGCCCAGACCATNGGGGCGATATACCACACTACCGGNACGCCGAGTTTACGCGCCCTTTTGAGCATGGGCATATTGAANCCGGAGTAGTCGACGCAGACCAAAACGTCGGGCCGCCGCGACTTCATCATAGCGGTCAACTTTTTTTGCGCCCCGAGGAAAAACGGCAGGTGGCGCAGCACCTCGACGTAGCCCATGCGGTTGAACCGCTCAAACGGCATGACCTGTTCGAGGCCGGCTTCCGCCATGGCGGGCCCGCCGATGCCCCAAACCTCCGCGTCGGGGCGGCGCTCCTTGATGTTCCTGATGACGCCCGAAGCGTGGAGGTCGCCGGACGGCTCACCGGCGATGAACATGACGGAGGGTTTACGCGGAGCGCCAGCCATTTTCAAAATAACTCCGCCGGAAACTTGCCGCTGCCCTTGATTTCGGCGAGGTACTTTTTGAGGTCGGGCAGGCGCGAGCGGTCAATCACCATGAGGGCGTCGTCCACGGCGACGACGGCGACATTGGTAAGCCCGACAGCCGCCACGGTGCGCGGGGATTTGTTGACGATAAGCGAACCGGCGCAATCGCGCTCGTACACTAACGGGCCGGTAACCGTCGTGCCCAATTCATTAATTTCGTAAACACGGCTCAATGATTCCCATGACCCCAAATCGTCCCAGAAAAAATTCCCGCAAACTGCGCTCACGTTTTGCGCCTTCTCCATGATTCCGAAATCTATGGATTCCTTGCAGCATACGGAGTAGAATTCGTTTATCGCGTCAACGGAAAAATTTTTCTTCGCCGCGTCCATAGCTTGATTGTATAGATTAGGCATGTGCTGACGAAATTCGTTGAGAATTGCCGCCGCGGTCCACACGAACATCCCGCTGTTCCACAGGAATTTACCGGATTCCATAAATTTCACCGCGTTTTCGGCGTCGGGTTTTTCGACGAAGCGTTTGACCTTGAACGCGGCGCAGCCGTTGCCGTTATTGTTGATACTGCTGTTACTGTTAATATTCTCCTTGACAACTCCATCGCTTGTTATATGTAATTGTTCCCCCAATTCTATATACCCGTACCCCGTTTCGGGGCGCGACGGTTTTATCCCAAATACGACCAACCCGCCGTGCGCCCGCGCTACGTTTACGGCGCACTCGACGGCGAGGGTAAACTCGCTGACCGGCTTTATGGCGTGGTCGGCGGAGACTACCGCCATCACCGCGTCGCAGCCGTGCCTTTCGTTTATAATAGCCGCCGCGATTGCTATCGCCGGCGCGGTGTTCTTGCCCTGCGGTTCGGCGATAATTTCTACTGAATTAATAGCATTGCCGAGCGCCTGTACAATCTGCCCCGCTATCCCCGCGCCGGTGACGAGCATCGGTTTGACGCCGTCCGAACAGCACGCCTGTACCCGCGCCAGCGTTTCTTCGAGCATGCTTTTGTCCGAGCCTATGGCGTGCAGCTGCTTGGGCGAGGTTGAGCGGCTCATCGGCCAGAACCTCTCGCCTATGCCGCCGGCCAAGATTACCGGTATCGTTTTTCCCATCTCACCCTTCCGCTTCCAGTTTGGCTTTGAGGCTTTCTACCGTGGAGTAGAGGACGCGCGGGTGGCCGATTTCGACTTTGTTGTGGTGGGCGCTGTGGAAATCGGAGCCGCCGGTGAAGGCCAGGTTGTTTTTCCGGCAGAGTTTCATGTAGTGGCGGATGGCCGCTTCGGGGTGTTCGCTGTGGCTCACCTCTATCCCCATCAGGCCGTCGCGGATGAACTCCTGTATGCGCTCGTCTACGCCCGTTACGCCCGGGTGGGCGAGCACCGGCACGCCGCCGGCCGAGCGGATGAGGTCGAAAACCTCTTTCGGCGACATCTTGAGTTTCTCGACGTAGGCGGGGCTGTCGTAGCCGATGTACTTGTCGAACGCTTCGCGAAACGAGAAGACGAGCTCCTCTTTCAGCATGGCGTAGGCGATGTGCGGCCTGCCGATAGCGCCCTCGCCGGCGATGGCAAGCACCGTGTCGAAGCGCAGGTCGATGCCCTGCCTGTTGAGGTTGGAGACGATTTTTTTGGCGCGTGCGTACCGCGCCTCCTTCATCTCGCGGATTTTCGCGATGAAAGCGGGGTTTTTGAAATCAATGTAGTACCCGAGCACGTGGATGTCTATCCCCTGTATCTCGCTTGACAGCTCCACGCCGGGGATAACCTCGATGCCCATGGACTCACCCATCTCCAAGGCGAGCGGGTACGCGCCGGTGCAGTCGTGGTCGGTTATGGAAACCGCTTTCAGCCCCCTCGCGGAAGCCATCTCCAAGACTTCTTGCGGCGAGCAGCTGCCGTCGGAAAATTTGGTATGAATGTGCAGGTCTACGTATTTTTTGGCCTTATCTGTTTCGGGCAGCATCCTTTTTCTGGTTTATTCGGAAAGAGTTTATAATTAGTAAAGAACTAAACAAAATAATTAATGATACGGCGGTTTGCGCAAAAAAATTTTGAAATGTGAAAAAAAATATTATATTATGGTTGGGGCAGGCTAATAAGCGCGGTTGCGCGGCATAAGATGTGCGCCCGGCCGCCGCGCGGGATTGCGCGGGGCAGACAAGGAAAAACGTAAATGGACGAACAGGAAAAGCGAAACGGCGCGGCCGACCCCTTTGAGGAGAGCCTGCACCAGATACTGTCAAACGATTCCGCTGCTAAGGGCAGGCAGTTGGCCGCGTCCCGGGGGGCGGCGTCAGGCCCCGCCGCCATGTCGTCCGCGGAGAAGCGGGCCGCCGCTGACGCCGCCGCCGCCGCGAAGAGGCAGGCCGAACAGAAAACCCTCTTCTGGCTGAACCTGTTGCGTCCGCTGGCCGTCATCGCCGTAATTGTGCTTTTATGGCTGTTTGTAATGAGGACTACAAGTTTAGGGGGATAATATTCAGGCGGTTTTTTGCCGCCCGCCCCGAAAACGTCACCTCCACCTGTCCTCGTTCCTCAAAATCTTAACGATTTGGTAGGTTTCCCACGACAGTATCGGGTATTGCCTCTCAAGCACCCTGATAACCGATATGGCTTCCTCCCTGTTGCCCTGCAACAGCAGCTTTTTGGCGATGTAGTACAGGCACCACGAGTCCGTTTGGCGGAGGCTTTCCCATTTGTTCATGAACTCTATCTCCGTAATTTTGTCGAGGTAGTAGGAGGCTATGAGCCGCGGCAGCGGGAACGGGTGGTTGCCGTTTACTATCTCGTGCAGGAGCGGTATCTTGTCTAACGGTATGCGGTCGCCGCGGTCGCCGGCCTGATACTCCGCGCACCTGAGCGCCGCCGTCCAGTGGATGGCGGACGACGGCGGGCTCTCTTTCCAAACCTTCGAGTAGAGGCTTTGGGCGTATTCGTAGTTGAAGTCGTATTCGTAGAGTTCCGCGAGCGCGTACCACGACCGCCATACGTGGTCGGACATGTTCGGCGTGTGTATGGACTGGTTGTATATCTCGGCGGCGCTGGTTGTCTGCCCGGCGTTGAGGTACGCGACCGCGATGGCCGTTCTGGCGAGGGCGCCCGTTTCGCTGCTCACCCCGTAGAGGGCGTAGGTCTCGTTCGCGAGTTTTGTCGTCATCTCCACGTTTCCGGCTTTCGCCAGCCTGTCGAGTATCCGCAGGTGCTGTACCCCCCACAGGTAGGCGTGTTTGGGGTAGAGGGCGACGTTTTCCCTGATATAGTCCAGCGCGTCGTCCACGTAGCCGGAGTCTATCATGGTGGCGCAGTTTATGAGCGCGGACGCCATGATGGGGAAGTTGACGGGGCTGTGTTTATAGTAACGCGCTATGATATTGAATATGCCGTCCGCCTTCGCGGTGTCGCCCAAGAACATGTAGGCAAGCCCGCTCAGATACCTCGCCCGCGCCTTGAGGGCGTCGCTGCCGTGCATCTGTGCGCTCTTCTCGAGAGTGGCGAGCGCGTCGTCGTACCTGTCAAGGCGCAGCTGGCAGTCCGCGATTTTTATGTAGAGCTCCTTTGCCATGTTGAGCGCCGACTGGTCTACCATCAGCCCGTTGTACTCGTCTATGGCCGACTCAAAGTCCCCGCGCTCCCAAAAGCGGTCGGCTATGAGCGTCGGGCTCGTAACGCGCGGGATGGCGCGGCGGTGTATCTTGATGTTGGAAAAAGCCGCCTCGCCCCCCTCCACGAAGAACCCCAGCTTCTCGTGCGCCTTGCCTATCGGCGGGAAAAAATCGTAAACCCTTGCCACCTGCGTACCGTTTATGCTTAACGTAATGGCGTTGTTCATGCGCTCTATCGCCACCGTGTTGCTGGCCTGCCACGGGATAGCCCCGCTCTCGATGTCTTGAAATAGCAGCTCCCTGCCGGGGAACGTTATGCCGCTCGCGCCGAACCCGTCGCGGTTCAGGTGGATTTTTAGGGCGCTGTCGGGGGTATCGTCGAAGAGGAAGACGCCGGCCCTGTAGAGGTCGCGTTCGGGGGAGCGCACCTCGAATTCCACGAGTATGTCGCGGTTGAACCTGCGCTCCAGCCGCGCGTAGGACAGCCCGTTCGGCGCGGAGAGCGTGATGGACTTGGCGGCCTCCTCGAAGCGCCCGGGCCGCAGGGTGTCGCGGTCGGCGAACGCCCACTCGTCGGGCGTTTTGGTCTGCTGTGTGTACACGAGCTGCCAGTGGGACATCACCCTTTTGCTCTGGATGTAGTGGTTCGCCGCCAAAAGCCCCGAGAATACCATAATAAGGAAGCTGATGGCGAGCGGCGCCCATTTTTTGCGCATGAAACGCGCCGTGCGCTTCTTGAAAGAGGGCGGCTTCGCCAAAACCACCTCGCCCTTCTGGTAACGCTGGATGTCGGCGCGGAGCTCGTCCATCGACTGGTAGCGCATCTCCGGCTCCTTGGCCATCGCCTTGAGGGTGATAGCCTCGATTTCCACGGGCAGCCACGGGATGAGCTTCTTGGGCGGGATGGGGTTCGCCTCCATGACGTTGTAGGTCGTCTGGTGGAGGTTGCGCTGGTCCAAGTAGGGGTTTTTGAACGTCAGCATCTCGTAGAGCATTATGCCGAGCGAGCAGATGTCGCTCCTGTGGTCGACGTTTTCCCCCAAAAGCCGTTCCGGCGCCATGTACGCCGGCGACCCCATGATTTCGCCCGTCCGCGTTATCCCGCCGCCGGTGTCCGAGTCCTCCAGCGCCTTGGCGAGCCCGAAGTCTATGAGCACGGGCGTCAGCGGGCCTTTCATGATGACGTTGTTCAGCTTCAGGTCGCGGTGGATAATCTTCTGCGAGTGCGCGTAGGAGAGCGCCTCGGTGAGCCGCGAGACGATTTCGAGGACGTCCACGAGCTTGGGTTTGGCCTCGTTGAGGTATTGATACAGGTTCTGGCCGGCTATGTAGTCCATAGCGATATAGTATACATTGTTCTCGTTGGCCACTTCGTAGATGTTCACGATGCCCGGGTGGCTGAGCTTGGCTACCGACTGCGCCTCGCTGAGGAACCGCTCGACGAAGCGGTAGTTGATGGTGACGTTGGCCGGCATGACCTTCAGCGCCACTACGCGGTTCAGGTCGAGCTGCATCGCCTTGTAGACCACCGCCATGCCGCCGCGGTCTATCTCCTCGATAATGCGGTACTTGCCGACCACCGTCCCCGCGTCCAAAACCGTGCGCTTGACGGAGGAGAGCATGTTGCGTATGCGGAAACTGCCCTTGACGTTCCCGTCGGCGGGGTCGTTTTGGCCGTTTTGGTTCGGGCCGCCCCCTTCCGGGGTCGTGGGCTGCGGCGCCTGCGGGGGCGGGGTATCCATATATTTACGCTCCGTCGCCGTCGCCCAGCGAGAAAATGCTGTCCAAATCGTGTCTGGAGTGTACGCGGAAGGCGATTTGCGTCTCGGAATCTATGATGCCGTCGAATTTCAGCATCTTGTTGGTGACGATTTCGGCAAGGTCGTCGCAGTCCCTGACGCGGATGATGGCGGTAAGGTCGAACCGGCCGGCGATGGAGTAGACCTCGCTGACGCCGTTAATCTCGGCGAGCGCGGAGGCAAGCTCGTTGACCTTGTCGCGCTTGACCTTCAGGGATACGAAAGCGGTTAACATAAAGTTTTTTTCTCCTTTGTCTTTACTCTTCTATATTACCGTGATATACACCAGCGTCTGGCTGACGAGCTGGTACGCTATCTCCCCGTACGTTATGGGGCCCACGAAATGCTCCGTGCTTCTGCCTTCCAGTTTCCCGTGAACGAAGTTCAGGTAGCAGTTGCACGAGAACACCGTCCCCGCGTCGAGCTTGGACAGGTGGTTGGCGAGGCGGCCGCCGAACTCTTCCGCGTAGTTGGGCACCGGCTTCGCGATTTTGTATTTTATGCCGACGAAGACGGGCGAGTAGAAATTCACGACGCCGCCCTCTATCGACCGGAACGACACGTTTACGCCGTTGCCGGCGTAATTGCCCACTATTGGCTGCCGCGTGTCGTATTTAATCTTGTTTACGTAGTCCGCGAAAACGGTTTCCTTGCCGTCGACCAAGCACTTCGTTACCGAGAAGCCCTCTTCGGGGAACTCTATGGCCGGCGCCGTTTCGTCCTGCGAGAAGATGTTGATGACGCCGATAGTGACGGATTTGTCCCCGGGCACGCCTATGTGCAGCGCCGCCCCCCTGTCGGTATAGGCTTCGCCCGTCAGCCCGTTTACCGCTATCGGCGCTTGGCCCGGCGGGGCGTCCGGGCTGACCCCCGATATCCACCCGCCGACGTTTTTTATGAACATGCCCTCGAACCCCGGGGCTTTTTCGGCGTATACCTTGTGCAGCGCACTGTCGAAAGGTATTATCACGATGGAGAACCCGTTGTCGAAGGCGTCCGCAGCTACGTTTTTTATCGTCTCGGTATCGTATTGTTTGATTGTGAAATCCTTGTAGGGGAACTCGGTCACGAACAGCAGCCCGTCCGAAACCTTGCCGCCCCCTTCCGCCATGAAGTGTTCCGTAGAGCCGCCCACCCAGCTGCCTTTAGGCAGTTTTTTGAGCAGCGCCCCGACGCCGGCTATGTGGAGAAGGGCGCCCTCTTTTATCCTTTTTGACGCTTCGTCTAATGTCATCAACATCTTTGGGGCCTCCCCCTGAAGATTAAAGTTTCTGGATAATAGCGTAATCGTTACCCATAATTTTACCGAATTTAGTGACAAACGCGTTCAATTCCCCCGTACAGGTTTCCAAAATCGGCGGCGACGGATTGCTGCTGTAGACGCCCTTGAGGCGCGTCACGAGCATGGACAGGCTCCAAAGGGAGAACATGAAGTTCCCCTTCAGGAGTTTTTCCGTTTGTTCCGGCGTTAGAGACATGGCACGCGACTCCTTTTTAATACATAGTTAGGTGTTTAGACGTAATTCCAAATACTTGTTAATCATGCTGACAAACAATATAAATAAATGTAAAGCCAAAGTCAAAAAAATATTGCCGCCCTCTACAGCACCGACACGTAAACCAACGTTTGGTTGACGAGCTGGTAAGCTATCTCGCCGAACGTTATCGGGCCCGAGATTTTTTCTATCGCCTTGCCCTCCAGCTCCCCGTAGAGGAAGTTCAGGATGCAGTTGCAAGAGAATACGGCTTTGGCGTCCAAGTCGGAGAGGTGGTCGGTCAGGCGGCTGTTGAACTCCTCCGCGTAGTTGGGCACCGATTTCGCTATCCTGTACTTTATGCCGCTGAATACCGGCGCGTACAGGTGCACCACGCCGCCGTCTATCGACTTGAACGATATGTTGACGCCGTTGCCGGAGTAGTCGCCCACGAGCGGGAGCTTGGTGTCGATTTCGTTCTTGGCGATGTAGTCGGCGAAAACGGTCTCCTCGCCGTTGATGAGGCATTTTTTAACAAGGAAGCCCTCTTCGGGGAACTCTATGACGGGCGAGCTTTCGTCCTGCGAGAATATGTTGATTACGCCTATCGTCACCGTCTTGTCCTCCGGCACGCCGATGTGGAGCACGGTGGCCTTGTCGGCGTACGCCTCGCCCGTCTGCCCGTTGACGGAGATGGGCGTCTGGCCCGCTGCGCCGAGGTTAAGGCCCGCTATCCAGCCCGCGATGTTCTTGATGAACATGTCCTCGAAGCCGGGGGCTTTTTCCGCGTAGAGCTTGTGTATGGCGCTGTCGAACGGCACTATCGCGATGGAGAAGCCGTTGTCGAAGGCGTCGACCGCCACTTTGGATATCGTATCCGTGCCGTATGATTTTATCGAGAAATCCCTGTATGGGAACTCGGTCACGAAGAGCAGCTCGTTCGTAACCTTGCCGCCCTCCTTAGCCATGAAGTACTCGGTCGACCCGCCCACCCAGTTGCCTTTCGGGAGCTTTTTGAGGAGAGCTTCGGTCCCGGCGATGTGCAGCAGGCCGCCGTCGGCAATTTTCCTTGACGTTTCGTCAAAACTTATCAACATGATATTTTATCCCCTCTAAAATTTAAAGTTTCTGGATGATTATGTAATCGTTACCCATTATTTTGCTGAACTTGGTTACGAACGCGTTCAGCTCCCCGGTACAGTTTTCCAAAACAGGCGACGACGGATTGCTGGTGTAGACGCCTTTCAGGCGCGTAACAAGCATCGACAGGCTCCAAAGGGAGAACATGAAGTTCCCCTTCAGGAGCTTTTCCGTTTGTTGCGGTGTTAGGGCCATAGCACGCGGCCTCCTTTCCTAAATTATAATGTATAGTTTTTGTTTTTAAATGTAATTTACGTAATCTTTACAGCGCTGACAAGCAATATAAATCAGCGCAAAACCAAAGTCAAAAAAATATTATAAAAAATTGCGCCCCTGTTTTGGGCCGCGCCGCGCGTCCCCGCGCCGGCCCCGGCCGTCAGTCGCCGCCGTTAAGCTCCGCGTCCGCCGCGGCGTCCTTCCCCGGCGGCGGCTCCCCCGTCAGGGCCGTGTACCCCGCGTCGTCTATCTTCCTGCGGAGGTACATGTTGTTGGCTATCACCGCTATCCGCTTCGCCATGAAGCCCGACTTCGTGTAGAGCGGGGTTATCCGCGTCGGCATGGCGAGGCACGCGGCCATGCGGGCGGCCTCTATCGGCGTCAGGCCGAGGCTGCCCTTCCTATAATATACGTTCGCCGCCGCCTCGCAGCCGAAAATGTTCTTGCCCCACTGCGCGTAGTTCAGGTAGAGCTCGAGGATGCGGTCTTTGCCGAGGTATTTTTCCAAAAGCAGCGTATACCCCAGCTCCTTGATTTTCCGCTCGAAACTCTTCTCCGGCGTCAGGAACATGTTCTTCGCGAGCTGCTGCGTGATGGTGCTCGCGCCCCGCTTCAGCGAATTGGCGGCGCGGTTGTAGTCGATGGCCTCGACTATCGCGTCGAGCGATACGCCCGGNTGGGTGTAGAACCCGTCGTCNTCCGCGGCGAGGACGGACGATACAAGTATCGCGGGTATCGAGTCAAGCGGCACGAACTTCCAAATCAGGCTGTCGNTCTCGCCCNTGCCCCTGAGCTCCGCGCGGTACTGGGCCATGTAGGCCGACTCGGCGGGGTTCTCCGTCTGAAGCCGCTTGACGTCGCTTATAGGGGTCAGCCAGTAGGTATTGTAGTAGTGGCGCCCCTTCTGGTACCCGATATAGAGCAGCACGGTAGCGGCAAGCGTGAACAGGACGGCGTAGAACACGAACACCGTCCTGATAACCGTCCATATAACAAGCAATACCGTAACGACGGCGCGGCGCTTATTCCCGGCCGTTGAACTTTTATTCGTATTCGCCATGATATTCGGAATATAATAAACAGGGTGAAAAATAAAAAACAAAAAAAAACAACCATGTAAAGAGATAATATATATTAGTTACGTAACGGTTTTATCGCGGAAGCCGCCAGCGGCCTATCCTATGGAGATAGTATATGTTCGTATACAACGACGACCGCTTCCACATGAAAGACGGCGCGGATATCCCGTGGTGGTTCAACGAATACCTGTTGAAGCTGTGAGCGCCTGACGGGCTGCCTAAATTAACGATTCGCGGGGGCAAACCGCGTTCGCCCGCCGTCTGTAAATTTTCGTGCGAAATATTTGAAATGCACGAAAAATTATATTATATTTGTAAAAAAGGGAGGTTAATATGGCTCAAGGGCAAACGGTTAACGTTACAATCCGATTGGACAGAGACGTGAAAACGTCTGTTGAGAAGTTGTTTGGCGAGTTCGGCATGAACATATCCACCGCGTTTAATATCTTTGCCCGTCAAGCCCTCCGTCAGGGCAAGATACCGTTCGAGATATACGACCCGTTCTACTCCGAAAAAAATCAGGCCGAACTGCACAGACGTATCAGAGATATTGAAAACGGCGCAAATCTTACGCCCCACGAAATGATAGAGCGCGAAGATGAATAAAATATGGCACGACAAGGCGTGGGACGAATATATTTATTGGCAGGCGCAGGATAAGAAAACGCTGAAACGCATAAATGAGTTGCTGAAAGATATTGACCGCAATCCATTTACGGGTATCGGTAAACCAGAACCGCTTAAAGGGCGTCTTCAAGGATACTGGAGCCGCAGGATTGATGACGCGAACCGAATTGTCTACAAAACAGAAAACGGTCAACTTATTATAGTTCAGTGCGGCGGGCATTACGGCGGTTAAATACAATGGGTGTAGGGGCAAACCGCGTTCGCCCGCCCCCCAAAATTTTTTTAAAAAAATATTTTTTTTTCTTGACATGCTATTCGCCGATAATTATTTTATTGTATGATTGCAGGGAATTTATGATTGGCGGCGGGATTCCAAAGGGGAAACCGCGCCGCGGGCAGGCTGGGGAAATTGACTGTTAACGGGAGGTTGGGTTGGGCTTGGCTACGCGATTAGTATGTATTGGGCTGCCGATTGGGGCGTCTTCCGTAAGGGGGAGTGCGTCTGCTTATGGGTATTGTTGGTGCGCGGCGCTTGGCAGTTCTGACACAAAAGAGGCGAGCCCCCCCCCCCCCCCCC
>JGI24698J34947_10001571_pt1 | contig 12105 bp, 9 predicted proteins | sample TergutMp193P3_FD_34947 | JGI IMG/M metagenome (IMG submission 34947)
TAATTTTGGGGCGTTACGGGCGCGAGGGGAATATTGCGGCAGGCGGCGATCATCGCCGCTATGTGATCGGGCGTAGTGCCGCAGCAGCCGCCGATGATATGCGCGTGGGCGGCAATATCCGCCATGTCGGCGGCAAATTCCACGGGCGTTACGCGATGTTCTGTTTTTCCGTTTATCTGTTCAGGGAGCCCCGCGTTGGGGCTTATAATAACCGGAATACCGGCGCACCTCATCAATTCAGGAAGCAGAGACTTCATTTGCGCCGGCCCCAGCCCGCAGTTAAAACCCAAAGCGTCCGCGCCTAACGCTTCGATCAGGCAGACGGCGGTCATTATATCGGCTCCGGTCAACAGCCTGCCCGCAGAATCGGGGGTGAAGGTAACCAGCGCCGGAAGAGCGCAATTTTCTTTTGCCGCGAGCATGGCGGCTTTTATTTCGTAGGTATCGGTCATGGTTTCGATAAGGATGATGTCTACTCCCGCCTTCACTCCGGCGGCGATCATCTCGGCGAAAATATCGACCGCTTCCTCAAACTCCAAATCGCCGAAGGGACGGAGCAGTTTACCCGTCGGGCCGATGTCAAGGGCGACATAAATGTTTCCGGTTTGCGCGGCTTTTTTCGCGTTCGTTACCGCGGCGGAAATTACCTGTTCCACGGTAAAGCCGGTCTCAGATAATTTTAAGCGATTCGCGCCGAATGTATTGGTTTTCAGTATGTCGCAGCCGGCTTTCACATAGGCGCTATGAATATCCGTCACTACATCGCTGTGGGTGATATTTCTGAGTTCGGGCAGTTCCCCGGCGGCAAGCCCCCTGCTCTGGAGCATGGTTCCCATTGCGCCGTCAAATATCAACCGCTCTTTTTGCAGCCGCTGTAAAAAATCCATCACACCGCCTTTCTGAACCTGCACTGCGTATCGGGGCAGCCTGCGCATTTTTCCGCCAGCCGCCCCTCAGCGCACTTTTTTTCCGGCGTAAAACCGGTAATCGCCGTCACCGATTTTGAAGGTATCAACATATACCCCTCTGTCAGTGTAAGCCCAATGCGTCTGCTGTTCAACATATTCAGAATGTCCTTTTGATGGACAATATCGAAATCTCCGTAACCGGGACTGAACCGCGCCGTGGGGTACAAGCCGTCAAATTCCGGATTCTGCGCAAGTTCGCTTTCAATTATATCACAATACGCCTCGATCATGGCGGCGCATACCGCCTGCGCGACTACCGCCTTTTCCATATCCTGCACGCTGAATCTGCGGATCAAGGCGTCGGCTTCCGTACCGAGAGTTGCAGCTAACAACGCGGCGCGGCGGCAGCCTTCCAAATGTTGGGCGAGGTTTTGGCTGTGTACGGTCATTCCGCCCAGCGTCACCGCAGACGAATCAATTTGACAGTCCCATATCCCGTACACGCTTTGGGGAACCACGTCTGCCGAAAAAAGGTCAATTAATTCTGTGATATGGGAAACAGTCCGCTCATCAGCCTCAGCGTCCCGGTATCCCAAATATCGCAAAACTTCTTTTTTTGATATTTCCATTTTCTAAAATCTCTCAATGAAGCTCCTCTGAATAATTAACCACAAATTGATGAAATTGACAAGAGACCATTAATATCAATAAGTTATGCCGATTTGCGTATGACCAGGTTTGTGGGTAACAGCAGAGTCACCGCGTTTTCTCCCCGGCCGGCGCTGTGATTCATAATCATTTCAACCGCCCGGCAGCCCATAGCCCGTTTCTGCACATTCACGGTGGTGAGCTGCGGGGTGGTATAACCGGCTATCTCGATATTATCAATACTGATCACCGCGACTTCACCGGGTACATTGACGCCTTGCTCGTGCAGCCAGAGAAGCGCTCCCACGGCAACCTCGTCAGAACCGGCAAAGATGGCGCGGGGCATGGCTAAAGCCTTTTGCTTTAGCAGGCGGCTTTCGCGGAGTTTTTGTATCGCGTAATATCCCGATGCTATATCCGCCGCATCGTCAATGTAAAGATCAGATATATTTTCTATCCCCTGTTCCAATAATGCCTGCTTGAATCCGATAACCCGCTGATCTGTTTCGCCGATGTAGACGATGTCCCGATAACCGCGATCCAAAAGGTAATTGGCGGCCTGGAAGGCTGCGGCCTGCCGATCAAATGATACCGAAGACAGGCCCGGGATTTGCCCTTCCACACAGACAATCTGATCGATCTGTGATTGAATCCGTTCAATGAGATNCCANTCCTCCGGGGTTTTCAGNCATTGATCNAGGGCTACCAGCAACAGCCCGCATATCTCCTCGGAATGAATGAGCTGGCTAAACAGCACCGGGTCTTTTAACTCATCAAAAAAACGTATGAATCGTATGTGGAAACCTTTTTCGTGGGCCGTAGAATGTATTCCCGCCAGTATTTCCGTATAATAGGGGCGCAGGAACATTTCAACGTTGCACAGCACAATGCCAATGTGCCGATCCGCCAGAGCGCCCCTGTTGCCCATGCTCAGAGCCTGGGCGAATTTATTGGGCCGGTATCCCAGTTCGCTGATGGCATCAAGAATTTTTTGCCGGGTTTCAGGGGCAACGGTACGGCTGTTTCCATTGAGTACATAGGATACCATGCTGCGGGTTACCCCTGCATGGCGGGCTACATCATCCTGGGTTACCTTTGCTTTCATAATTAACAAGTTTATCTAATTCGTTAATCGCGGGCAAGACATTCCCCTTATAATCAAACAGGCATTGATTCGCCCATTCGTTGCCTCCCGCCTTGTTTTCCTCGCCTATATATTTGCGCGCCGCCGCGGTTGACCACGTTGACCCCTCCACCGGAAGCCATCCGGGTTCCCAATAATACAGACCCTTACAGCGTTTAATACTTTTTACCATTTTTACCAGATCGCGTAAAAAGTTACTCTGCCCTTTTACACTAAACGGATACGGCGGAGGGCCGCCGCCCGGTAAAGTCATTTCGCCGTTAATAACCAGCGAAACGCCTGGCCGGTCAGCGTAATGCTTATCGGTAAACGGATAAGAGGTTTCCACAACCATTACATCCTTATCGTAACGCGCCGAAATATCCTCTAAATTATGCCGAACTTCCTGCATCGTTCCGTGCCAATGCGGATAGTACGAAACTCCGATAATATCGTAATCCACGCCCGCCGCCGTAACCGCGTCAAACCATTGACGGTATCGTACATTATCACAGGACCGTTCCAGGTGAAGAATTATTTTAACGTTTCCGCTTTCACGCGCCGCCGTAACCCCCGCTTTTAACAACCGCGTCATATTGGCGTAGCTGGTTGGCGCACCGGTAACTTCATCGTAATCCACCTTGCCGACAGGCCAAAGCATACCGTTGGTGATCTCATTCCCTATTTGCACATAGTCGGGATAGAGTCCCTCGTTTTTACAGCGGGCTAGAATATCTTTCGTATACTCATAAACGGCCTTTTCCAACTGTTCCAGAGCTAAACCCTGCCAGGCCTTCGGAATAAGCTGCCTGCCGGGGTCCGCCCAAAAATCCGAGTAGTGAAAATCCAGCATCCATGACATACTGTTCTTTACCGCGCGGCGCGCGGCGCGTAAGACGGCTTCTATATCGCAGCCGCCCGCGCCGTAGTGTGCGCCTTTTTCGTCAAAGGGATCGTTCCAAAGGCGCAAACGGACACTCGTAACCCCGTGGCCTTTAAGAATATCGTAAAGCGCGGCTTCTTTTCCGTTTTCGTAAAATCTGCCGCCTAACCGCTCGGTTTCTTCAAGAGTCGAAAGATCCATGCCTACTTCCATGTATTTTCCTCTTATGCCTCAAAATTTTCTATACGATCAAGAAGATTACGATACCTAAAACGCGCCATATCGTTCTTCTGTATTACGTCCGCTTCGCTGCCCGTATAACAACACCTTAAACAGTAATATTCTTTTTTTTCGGCATCGTAAAACATATCGATATCCAGGTCGCGCATAAAGCAGGACGGGCACCGATAGTTCATTGCGCCTTTTTTAGCCTGAGCCATGATACAAACTCCCCCCCTTCGCTGACTTTTTTCTTCAAGCCCAAAGTAAACATGGGTGAAAACGCGTAGCCCTCTCTGATGTAACCTTCCGCCCTGCCGGACGGCTCAAGATCAATGCGGGTGTTAATCGCGCCCACCTCCGCCGAAGCGTAACCCGCGCCATCGGCTCTGGCATCGCGGCACTTATAGTTATAATCAATGACCGTTTCGCCAACGGCGCCCTTCACTGTTAATTTGACGCATGTCATATCCTCGGGGTATTCGGTAGTGCCGTAGCAGGCGGTAATATATTCGTCAAGCTCCACTTCGGCGGGTCTGGACATACTTAATATCTTCCGGGTGGTTTTAATGGCGGACGAGCCTTCCTCAAAATCGTATACGGTTTGCAAGGTCAATTTCAGATCCGCAAACACTATTTCAACGGGGTCAAGCGTAAGTCTGCGGGTATTGCCGCTTTGACTGAATTGCGCTTTGGTGCGGCATAAACACAGGTCGGCCTCCTCGTCGTCGTAACGAATTTTTAAACTGCGGATTGTCCCCTCGCCCGCGTAATGCGTGAAATAACCGGCGCGGTACATAGCCTGTACCAAAAACGGATAGGATGCGTCTTGAACATGCCGGGTGCCTATACCCACGGGCCAATTTATTTTTGCGGCGTAGGGCCTCAGGTCTATCAGCGCGCCGCCCTGATTCATGTCAACGCAGGTACGCATGAAAGGGTCGCAATACCAAAACAACTGTTTGTTGGAGCCGTACAGAATGTCCTTCCACAGGGCGCATTCGGGCGTTGTGTAGGTCTTATGAGCGCGGTAATGATCGGCGTACTCCGCCATGGTCATATCAACACACTTGCCTTCTTTTTTTAATTTGCCGTAGTACGCCATGCAATCCTCATAACTCTTCACGCTCAGTTCAAATGGAACCTCCCACCTGCCCGCCTTATTCATCCAACCGGGTCCTACGAATACCATATTGTAAGCCTCGCCCCCGTTGTATTTTTCCAAATGCCGGTATTGGTCGATAAGGTTAAACAGGTACGGATATTCGCCGTCCTTATAGATCATCCCGCGCAGCACATTCTGCGGATGCGTTCCAAAATTGGAACCATTGCCGTCGAAGCACGCCAAAAGATCGCGGGACAGATGCGGTATGGCAACTATCCCGCTATCCTCGTTTACATCGGCGGCGGGCGCGTGGGTGTTTTGTTGTGAGGGTATCCACGGATTCCACGGCCCGCCGTCAAAAAGCGTATACCACGAGTTGTTACAGGTTCTGTACGCTTTGGGGCCTTCCTCCCAGCAGGTGGCAATCGCGCATTTAACCGACGGATACTGGGTCTTGATATAATTTATAAGTTCAGCATCCATGTAATAAGATCCCGTGGAGGCGGGATAGAAGCCGAACAGTTCGTAGAATTTGCCGAACACGTCGTCAACTATCGCCCTTTTGTCCTCCATTGAAAACATCCATATGCAAAAGTCTTTTGTCTTGTACTTCTCCCTGAATTCATCGCAGGGCAGACCCAGCAGCGACAAGGCAATCTCGTCGCCGTATACGCGGTGGTCGTCCCGCGCGATTTGCACCGCCTCGGCGTTAAACAAACTCGCGTACGTCATTTGAATCGTTGTTTTTAATCCGTTTTGATGCGCTATCCTCTGCTGCAGCTTAAAAATATCCAGCGATTCCGTTAAGAGTTTCTTTACGCCGGTATCCTCCTTTTTCCCGTGCCCCGTAACCTTTTCGGCGTATTCGGGCGTCATTTCGGGACGGTGTATCAGGTTGAGTACAAACATGTTACACGTTACCGTTTGTCCGCAAGATATGCCGCTGCCTGCCGGTTGACTTCGTCAACCACCCGGCGGATACCGGCGGAATCAAGCTGCTGTTTTAAGGCTGCAACAGCGGCGGGCGCGTTTCCGGCCATACCGGCGGTAAGGGGCGTGAAATACTCGGCGATAAGCGAATCCACGATGGACAATTCTGTGGTAACATTCGACTTGTCAAAGGTAAAGCCATCAAGGGGATGCTGCGGTTTGACATTGGCGTTCCATCGGGCCAGTATCTCATCATGCTTGCGATCCAGCGCGGTCGGGTTTTCAATATACTCGGTGCGGGACAGATTCATGTTGTTCCAGCCCCAGTTACAATTCCCGTTTATCCCGTAATCTCCGGTTCGGGGAGTTGTCCGGTAATATTTGTCTCCTTCCGCTGTCCAATGAACGCCCTGAATTCCCCCCCATGCCAGATCATAAACGGCTTTGTTGGTGTAGAATTCATTAAGCACCATCATGGCCCTTTCCTTGTTTTTGCTATTGGCGTTTATCGCCACGCCGTTGTTGATATAGGAATTCACCCGTTTCGGCAATTTTTGCGTGAAGTCCGCCAGCGTAACATCCCATTCCGGGTGGGCGGCATTAGCTTCAGCCGCGTAACGCTTTGTAGTTCCCAGATTCCAATACATACTTGCGGAATCGCCTCTTAAAAGACCGTCCTGCCGTTGATCCTGGGACGCCAGCGAGTCTCTTGACCAAAAGCCCTGTCTGAAAAAATTCTCCATATCTTGGCAGTACTGATCAAACCGGTTCCAGTCAAGCAGGTAGGTCACTTTGGTGTCAGCAGGATTCTGGGTATTGATGATAAAGAGTTCGCTGGGAGACCCGTTCATAACAGCGTAACCCGCGGCATGAAAGTAGGGGTAGAGCATACCGGCGGCGTTGCCCTGGGGTCTGATGCCTGCCCTTGCTTCTCCCGCAGCCACTTTCCCGAAAAAGTCAGTAAGCTCTTCCAGAGTAGTTATGTCGTTATAACCGTATTTCTTCATAAGATCGCCCCGCAGCGCGTACACATCGGCGCCAAATTCATTGGCATAATTGGGCACCATGTAAATTTTACCGCCAAGTTTTGCCTGATCCCAGGCCATTGCCGGTACGGCTTTCCAAATATCCGGAGCATAGGTTTGCAGGAAATCTTCCGTGAGCGGAAAGAAACCGCCCATGGACGCGGTGGTCTCATAATGCGCCCAGCCCGATGCGGTAAATATCAAATCGAATTCCTCCCCTCCCGCAAACAGCAAAGAATACCTCTGCGCGTGTTCCGCCCAGGACAGGAACGACACCTCAACAGTCGCGTTCACTTTCTCTTTCAGAATCTTGTTGATCTCGGCGTAAACAAGGTCAAAATCTTTTGACTTGTCCCCGAGCAGATACATCCGCAGGGTAACAGCCTGGGAAATGTCAGCGCCGGCGCCCCGCTTCCCGCCGCTCCTCTTGCATCCGGCAACGGTAACCGCCATCATGATAATCATCATTACGATAACAGTAATGAGACCCTTTTTCCCGTGAAACATCTTTTTCATATAGCCCTCCTCAAAATATTTACCGCCCTTCAAGCGGCATATTACCAAAAAAGATACTATCCCTTCACCGCGCCTATGGTGATCCCCTGGACATAGTATTTCTGAACAAACGGGTAGAGCAGGATGATAGGCCCGGTGACAACCACCGTCAAAGCCATCTTGAGCGTCTGGGTCGGCATATTAATTGCCGCAGCCGCGCTGGAACCCGCCCCGGATTCCAATAATCGTTTGTACGCCTCGATATTATTCACCTTGTTATACAGGAAGTACTGCAAGGGGTGCATACTCTCCCGGGAAATAAACAGCATGGCGCTGTACCAGTCATTCCAGTACGCCAAAGCGATAAAAAGTCCCACCGTCGCCAGCGCCGGCTTCAGCATCGGCATCATGATCAACACCATGGTTCTGAATTCGCCGCAGCCGTCAATTTTTGCCGCGTGAATAAAAGATTCCGGAATGGCGGATATATAACTCTTCATGATCAGCAAAAAGTACACGTTAAAGAGGAGGGGCAAAAGCAGCGCGAGATAATTGTTTCTCATACCCAGATAGCGGGTCATCAGAATGTAGTACGGCACCAGGCCGCCCGAAAACAGCATGGTAAAATAAAAGAAAAACGAAAATTTATTGCGCCATGTAAAATCTTTCCGGGCAAGCACATAGGCAGTCATGGTTTGAAGGAACAATCCCAGTAACGTCCCGGTGATGGTGAGGAGAATAGTAACCACATAGGCCCGGCCAATCACCCCCGGTTCCTGAAATACCGTGTTATACGCTTCCAGAGAAATGCTCTGGGGAAAAAGGCTGAAGCCGGAAGAACGCACCTCTTCTTCTGACAAAAATGATCCCGAAACCACCATAATAAAGGGGAGCAGGCACAAAAGAGCTATAAGGGTGATAAACATATATGAAAAGGCAAGAAATTTTTCACTTAAATTGATACTGTATTCTTTTTTCATATCTTCCTCCCTTCCTTAAAAAAGACTGTAATCTTCATTGTAGACCTTGACCAGTTTGTTCGCCAAAAGTATCGTGGCGAAACACAGCACCGACTGGTACAGGCCCACAGCCGCAGACATGCCGAAATCATTGTTGGTGATAAGGGCGCGGAACGTAAACGTATCAATAACGTCGGTCCAGCTGTGCAGCACTCCGTTATTGCCAACCAGATTGTAGAACATATCAAAATTGCCCTTGAATATGCCTCCAATGGACAACAAAAACAAAACTATTACCGTCGGCATCATAAGGGGTATGGTAATGGTAAAAATCCGCCGGATGAGCCCCGCCCCGTCAATCGCCGCGGCCTCATAGATTTCGGTATCAATACCCATTATCGCCGCAAGGTACAACACCGATCCGTAACCTACGCTCTTCCATGCGCCAAAAAAAGTTAAAATAACCGGCCAATAGGCGCCGTTGTTATAAAAATTCAACTTTTCAAAACCCAATTTTGCAATAATGCTGTTTATAAAACCGAAATCGTAGCTTAAAATATTAAATGAAATAACCGACACGACAACCCACGAGATGAAGTACGGCAGAAACATGAGAGACTGAGTAAGTTTTCTGAACCCGGTGTCCTTTATCTCGGTGAGGAGTATGGCGACCGACATCTGCAGCACCGTGTTAAACGCAATGAAAAGCAGGTTATACAAAACGGTGTTTCTGGTAACGAGCAAAGCCCTTCCCGATTTAAAGAAAAACTCAAAATTCTTCAGGCCGTTCCACGGGCTGCCAAATATCCCGCCGGCATAGGTATATTTTTTGAATGCCAGAATAATCCCGCCCATGGGAATATAGGCAAATATCAGGATATACACCACCGCCGGAATCAGCATTATGAGGAACACCCTGTTTTTGGCAAAACGTTGAAAAAAGCTGTCTTTCATCCCGTTATCCCTCTGTTTTTCCCCATTTATACCCTTATCAACGCGTGTTACAAACGCCCGTTGATAAGGTATATAGGCAATATAACACACTATTTTCGGGCTGTCAAGCAAAATTTTTGGGTATTTTCCCCCTTTTTCACGCTTGCTTAAAAACCTTAATTCCGGTAAATTTTTATCGGCATTATCCATTTTTAAGGAAAAAAAGTGAAAAAAGCCATACGGCATCCATTTATCGCGGCAAAGTTTCCCCATTTTTTACATGGAGGCGATTATAACCCCGATCAGTGGCTTAAGTGGAAGGACACTATCTGGAAAGAGGATATGCGGCTGGCAAAGCTTGCCGGCGTAAACACCCTGTCGATTGGTATTTTTGCATGGGCCGCGCTGGAACCGTCGGAAGGCGAGTTCCGCTTTGACTGGCTTGATGAGGTGATGGATATGTTGGCGGAAAACGGCATGGCCGCTGTTCTTGCAACGCCATCAGGATCACGTCCTGCGTGGATGAGTCAGAAATACCCGGAGGTTTTACGGGTAAACGAGTACCGTCAAAAAAATCTTTACGGGGAGCGGCACAATCACTGTATGTCTTCCCCCGTGTACCGTGAAAAAACAGCGGCAGTAAACACCCGTCTTGCCGAACGGTATAAAGAACATCCCGCTCTGGCTGTCTGGCATATCTCCAATGAATACTCCGGCGAGTGCCATTGCCCTTTGTGTCAGGAAAATTTTCGAATTTATCTTAAAAAACGGTTTGGCGATTTGGACGCCCTCAACGAGGCGTGGTGGAACAGCTTTTGGAGCCATACCTATACCGAATGGTCACAGGTGGAAAGCCCCAGTCCGTTAGGCCAGGTCAATGTTCACGGTCTTAATCTGGAATGGAAACGCTTTTGTACGGAACAGATTGTCGATTTTTATTTGCATGAAACGGCTCCGCTTAAAAGAATTACGCCCAATGTTCCATGTACCACTAATCTGATGTCGGGTGCATCCGGCGTGGATAATTTCCGCCTTGCGCGGGCGCTGGATGTTGATTCATGGGACAGCTACCCTGAATGGACCGGCACGGAAAAAGATATTGAAATTGGCACGCAATTTTCGTTTTACCACGACATGAATCGTTCGGCTAAAGGCAAACCCTTTATGATGATAGAATCCTGTCCTTCGGCGACAAACTGGCGGCCTGTGGCAAAACTGCACCGGCCCGGCGTGCATATGCTTCAGGCTATGCAAGCGGTGGCGCACGGAGCGGACACGGTACAGTATTTTCAGTTTCGCAAAAGCCGGGGTTCCAGTGAAAAATTCCACGGCGCGATTGTTGACCATGAAGGGTCGGGAAATACCCGCGTTTTTGGCGATGTGGCGGAAGTCGGTAAACGCCTTGCCGGTATGGACGCCGTTGTGGGGACATCAACCCCCGCAGCGGCAGCATTAATCTACGACTATCATAATCACTGGATATTGGACGATATTAAGGGCTTACAGCGGGGAAATAACAAGTACAAAGAAACCGTTATTAGCCATTATCACTCTTTCTGGCGGATGGGCGTATCGGTTGATGTATTGGATTCCGTCGGTAATTTTGACGGCTATGATTTGGTTGCAGCCCCCATGCTGTATATGCTGCGTTCTGGTTTTGCGGAAAAAATCTCCGCATTTGTACAGGCGGGCGGAACCTTTGTCGCCACTTATGCTACCGGTTATGCTGATGAAAACGATCTGTGTTTTCTCGGCGGTTTTCCCGGCCCGCTGAAAGAAGTTTTAGGGATATGGTGCGAAGAAATTGACGCATTGTATCCGGAAGACCGTAATTCATTTAACTGGAACGATAAAGAGTATCCGGTTTTTGACTTCTGTGAACTGGTACATTTACGGGGCGCTGATTGCCTTGCCGTTTTCAACCGGGATTTCTACAGGAACCGGCCTGTCATTACCATGAACCGTTACGGCAAGGGCAAAGCCTTTTTCCTCGCGGCCCGTACCGAACAACCCTTTCTCAATGATTTCTATGCATGGCTCGTAAAGGAAACAAATATTCCCCGCACTCTTGATTCGGAATTGCCCGAAGGGGTTACCGCGCAGATGCGCAGCGACGGTAATACCGATTATATTTTTTTAATGAATTTTTCACCCTCTGAACAAATAGTGGAAACCAACAACGGACGCATAACGCTCGCGCCATGGGGAGTGCATATTGAGGAAAAGAGGAACAATAAAGGTTTTTACGTCTGAAGAAAATTGGTTCGGTATGACCTATCCCGAAGATCGGGAGATCGTCAAATCTGAAAAGGAAGAATATGTTTGACGTAACCGCTATCGGTGAATTGCTGATTGATTTTACTTCCGCGCAGATTGGCAGTGAAACCGGCTTTCTGCCCAAGCCCGGCGGCGCACCGGCGAATGTCGCGGCGGCGGCGGGCAGGCTGGGCGGCAAAAGCGCCTTCATCGGCAAGGTTGGTAAAGACCAATTCGGGCAATTTCTGAAAGGCGTACTGGACAGCGAGCGCGTTGATACTTCCGGACTGGTGATGGATAAAACTTTTCCTACTACCCTTGCTTTTGTACATCTTGACGAACAAGGTGAGCGCAGCTTCAGTTTTTACCGCAAGTTATGCGCCGACACACAGCTTCAGCAAAGTGAATTGGATTTAGGGCTTATTGAACGAAGTAAGATTCTGCACTTCGGCTCGGTATCCCTGACCGACTCCCCTTCAAAGGAAACGGTATTGTATGCCGCCGAATACGCGAAAAAAAACGGCGTGTTGGTAAGCTACGATCCCAATTACCGCCCTCTGTTGTGGGACAATATGGAAACGGCTGTATCGGCAATGCGCGAAGGGCTGCGCCTTGCCGATA
>JGI24698J34947_10001572_pt1 | contig 12099 bp, 12 predicted proteins | sample TergutMp193P3_FD_34947 | JGI IMG/M metagenome (IMG submission 34947)
CAATAGAATACAGAGGCGGAAGCGATGTCAGCCAGCAACTGTATGTTAGAGCCGCGAGAAGGTTTTAGGGAACAAGCGACTATAAGCCGCTAAAAATAAATTAGTCGCTCATGCGACAAGAGGAGTAAATCATGGCAACAGCAAAGAAAAAACCAGTTGCTAAAAAAGCAACTAACGCAACAGCAAAAACGTCATAAACCTAAAAACATTATATGCATGTTTGGCTTTCTTTAATAAAAAATATTCCAACCACGCATTTACAATTCACACCTTTATAAGTTATTTAACTCATTGTAGGTACGGTTTACAGCATTTTGCAAATATAACGCTTTACAAAATACTACTATGTACATAATACCAAGAGTAAGGTAACCCAAAAGTAAAATAGTCAATAAGTAAGTTGAAACCTGAAGTCCGTCAGGTTTGTTGTTTTTTCTTAGATATTCATTACAGCGATTGATCCACATACAATTCCATACGATACCGTAAATGCCGAGTGTAACAAGAGACAATAGAATATATATCAATAATCCTGATGTTTTCTTATTATCATTTAACAACCACTATACACTCGAATAGTAATTTTCGAAAAAAAATTTTGTAAAAAATCTCAAAAAAGCTCGAATCCATGCTTGACAAATAGGTCAGGTAAATCATATAATACATATATAAATACTATGTATTTGGGACAAGGAGGAGTTCTTTACAATGTCCAAAAAATTAAAGCAAATCGCGATCTACGGAAAGGGCGGTATAGGCAAGTCCACCACAACCAGTAATCTCAGCGCGGCGTTGTCAAAACTTGGGTATAAAGTGATGCAGTTCGGGTGCGACCCAAAGGCCGATTCCACAAACACTCTGCGCGGCGGTTCTTATATACCGACGGTTCTCGACGCTATCCGCGAAAACGGTTCGGTCAAGGCACGCGACGTGCTCCATCAGGGTTTTAACGGGATTTACTGTGTCGAGGCAGGCGGACCGGCTCCCGGCGTCGGCTGTGCAGGACGCGGAATTATCACCGCAGTTGAATTGTTCAAACAGCAGAAAGTTTTTGAGGAACTAGACCTCGACTTTGTTATTTACGATGTTCTTGGCGATGTTGTATGCGGAGGATTTGCGATGCCGATACGCGACGGTATTGCACAGCACGTTTTCACGGTTTCCAGCGGAGATTTTATGAGCATTTACGCCAGCAACAATTTATTCAAGGGGATAAAAAAATATTCAAACTCAGGCGGAGCGCTTTTGGGCGGTATAATAGCGAACTCAATGAACGCCGGATATTCAAAAGAAATAGTTGACGATTTCGCATCACGGACAAAGACGCAGATTATTCAATATGTTCCGCGCTCCATCACGGTTACGCAAAGCGAATTAAAAGGGAAGACCGTTATAGAAGCCGAGCCTGAAAGCGAACAGGCAAAAGTTTACCTTACTCTTGCGGAGCGAATGGCGGCTCACGAACAATCCGCCACGCCGTCTCCGCTTGAGCTTACGGAGTTGAAAGAATGGGCGGCGAATTGGTCAGACAAGTTATACGAAATTGAATCGGGAGTGGTTGTTGGCGGACAGAGCGCAGGAATATAGGAGAATAAACGATGATAAAAGCGGCAAACAGCCTGACCGAGCTTATCGGAAACACGCCGTTGTTGAAGCCTGAAAATTTTTTGAAAGGTTCGACGGCGAAAGCAGACCTTTATTTAAAGCTCGAATATTTTAATCCGCTCGGCTCTGTCAAAGACCGTATCGCGTACTCAATGATCACAGAGGCGGAAAAAAGCGGACGGCTAAAAAGCGGCGGCGTTATTATCGAACCTACAAGCGGCAACACAGGTATTGGCGTCGCGTTTGTCGCGGCGGCGCGCGGTTATAAAGTAATATTGACGATGCCGGATACAATGAGCGTAGAGAGGCGCAATCTGCTGAAAGCTCTTGGCGCGTCTATTGTACTTACGCCCGGAGCGGAAGGAATGAAAGGCGCTATCCGCCGCGCCGAAGAACTTTCCGCGCAGACTGGGGGAATTATTCTTCAGCAGTTTGAAAATCCTGCAAACCCTGCCATTCACCACAAAACAACGGCGGAAGAAATTTGGCGCGACACAGGCGGACAAATTGATATCTTTGTCGCTGGAGTTGGCACCGGCGGAACTATCTCAGGTGTCGGCGCAAATTTAAAAGCAAAAAAATCAAATATCAAAGTTATTGCGATAGAACCTTATGAGAGTCCCGTTCTGTCGGGAGGAACGCCCGGTCCGCATAAGATACAGGGTATTGGCGCGGGCTTTGTGCCAAAAGTTTTCAACCGCGAAGTTGTTGATGAAATATACACAGTTAAAGCCTATGAAGCTATCGAAACTTCGCGCGAACTTGGGCGCAAGGAAGGACTGCTTGTCGGCATATCTTCAGGAGCGGCGGCATTTGCCGCTCTGCAGATAGCGAAACGAAATGAAAACTCAGGAAAAAATATTGTCGTCATACTGCCCGATACTGGCGAAAGGTATTTATCGACTATTCTGTTTAATTACGACGTTCTGCAGGGAGGGGAATGATCAAATGAGTGAAGAAACAAAAGATTTTATACCCTTTATAGATAAACCTCGCACCTCGTGCGCACTTGGCGGCGCGCTTGCTGCGATTTCAGCCCTGCCTGATGTGATACCGATCATTCACACTGCCGGAGGATGCGGCGGCAACCTGATGAACTCAGTCGCACTCGGCGCAGGTTATCTGGGAGGTTCTTACTGCTCAGGTTCAGCCGCGCCTTCTTCTGCGATTACGGAAACGGAAATTGTTTTTGGCGGTAACGACCGTCTGCGCGAACAAATTGCCTCGACGCTTAAACTGATTGACGGCAAACTTTTCATTGTCGCGACAGGTTGTATGACAGAGATGATAGGCGATGACGCGGAAGGCGCGGTCAGCGAATTTGCAGATGACGGTTCTCCTGTTATCGCAATCAGTACCCCAAGTTTTAAAGGAGACAGTTACGCAGGCTACGAGATTTTGCTTGACGGTATTTTTAACAAATGGCTTCGCAAGTCCGGTGAAACAAACCCGAAACTTGTAAATGTGTTCGGCATTGTTCCGGGATACGATCCGTTTTTTCGCGGCGACCTTGAAGAAATAGAGCGTATCGGCGCAAGACTCGGTCTTACAGTCAACACGTTTTTTTCTCCAACTCAAGTTTTTGACAACATTACCGCCGCTCCTTCTGCCGCGCTTAACATAATTTTTTCAAGGACACGTTGTCGCGCATTCGCGGAAAAATTTGAGGAACGTTTCAGTACGCCTTTTTGGGTTACGGATTTACCGATTGGTCCTGAAGCGACTGACAATTTTATCCGCGAACTTTCCGCGAAGCTGAATGTTGAAAACTCACTTGCGCAAAACGTTATCGAAAGTGAAAACAAATGGTATTACCGCTATTTTGAACGGACTGTTGATAGTTATGCCGACGGCGAACTTAGGCATTACGGCGTAACTGTAACAAACTCAAATTACGCAATACCGCTTAACAAATATCTCTACCGTGAGCTTGGCTGGGTTCCTGCAGACGCTTTTGTTACTGACACGCTGACCGAAGATCAGCAGAACGCTTTGTCGGAGGGTTTTGCGGAATTGCCGATAAAACCGCAGTTTAACGGCAGTGCGCTCAGTATTGAACGCGCAATCAGCCACAACCATCCTGAGTTTCGCGGAGAGAGGTATTTTAACAGTTTAACGCCTATGTACATTGTAGGCAGTGTTTATGAAAAACAGACGGCGGTTAAACGCGGCGCAAAACATCTCGCGGTAAGTTTTCCGGCTTTTGATCGCGTGATTGTGTCTAATGGTTACGCAGGTTTTCGCGGCGGTTTAAGACTGTATGAAGATTTAATCGGCAAAGTTATGGGGATAAAGGGGTAAGTTATGAGTTACTACGATCAGAGAATACCGCCTGTGCGCGATCACAGGTTACAGCTTGCGGACAGTTTTTCGGGGACTGCGTGTGATTTGCTCAACTGCCAAAGAGAAGGCTGTCTTATGCGCAAAGGGCGCTCGTTTTGGCAGGCAGGCGCATGCCAGATGTCGTTGACGTTGATGATGGCGGCGACTGTGAAAAACTCCGTAATCATAATGCATTCGCCCGGCGGATGCGGCGCAACGCTTATGCAGATAAACTCGCAGTCCAGCAAAGGATTTGTTCAGCGAGGCATTACGCCTCCGCGTACAAATTGGATTTCCACCGACTTGCGCGAGGCGGATGTAATAAGCGGCGGCGAAAACAAACTCCGCGAAGCGATCAAGTACGCCGACCGTGAGTTTCGTCCTGAGATCATCTTTGTTGTGTCTACTTGCGTGCCCAACATTATAGGAGACGATGTCGCGGAAGTAGTCGAGCAGACAAAGGGGGACGTTTCCGCAAAAATCGCCGCCTTGCATTGCCCCGGTTTTAAATCGCGCGTTGTCGCTTCGGCTTATGACGCTTTTTATCATGGGCTGTTAAGAGACATTCCGTTTGAACCGCAGGCATGGAAAGACTATGTGCCGCTTGAGCCGTCTGATCCAAAGTTCGATATGGAACAGGCAAAGGAACGGTTCAAAAAATCCCGAACCGTCAATCTTTGGAACGCCACAAGCATAGGCGCACAAGATGAGATGGAAATTAAACGTCTCTTGAACGCTCTAGGGCTGGAGGTTCATATCTTCGCGGAATATGCAAGCCTTGATGAGTTTAGGCAAATTTCGCAGGCGGCGTTAAATGTAAGTATGTGTAATGTTCACGATGACTATATGCTGAAATACCTGAAGGAAAAATACGATATGCCGTATTACATCGCCGGAATGCCGATTGGCTTTTCAGGGACTAGGAGGTGGCTTTGCGGTATTGCGGCGCACTTTGGAATGGAAGCGGACGCGCAGAGGCTTGCCGATTACGAGGAACAAATCGCCGCCGAAGCAATCGCGCCGTATCTGCCTAAGGTAAAGGACAAGCGCGTTCTTATCTGCGGCGGCGTAGTGCGCGTAGGAGTGGAAGCGGTTGCCCTTGCGGAAGAACTGGGCATGGATGTTCTTGGCATCAAGGCATATCACTATGACGACGGCGCGGAGAGCGTGTTCGCGGAAGTCGCGGATAAATTGCCGCAGACGCACGTCGCTGTCAGTAACCAGATTTTTGAACTGACGCATCAGGTCAAGACATTGAAACCCGACATCGTGATTACACATAACGGCACGCACGGGCCGATGGCAAAACTCGGCGTACCGAGTGTTCAGCTTTTTTCCGTTGACGGCGCGTTTTTTGCTTATACGGGTTTCTATCAAATTTTGCGCAAGATTGATTTTGCGCTTACAAACACAAATTACCAGAAACGGCTTGTGCAGAATATCAGCCAGCCGTACAAAGACTGGTACTGGGAAGCGGAAACATACGCTTTTCTTAAAGAATAGAAGGAAGGAGGTTTATTAAAATGAAAAACATAAAAGGAATTGTTTTTCTGTTGTTAATTGCCATATTGGTAATTAGTTTTACAGCTCTCACAGGTTGTAATAAACGCGGCAATGTCAGCGGCGAGAGAGCAGGCATTCGTAAGTTTGCATCGGAAGCCGAAAGAGAAGCGGCGTTTCTTGCCGAACCTGCGTCGAGCAGGACAATACACATTGCCTATGACGGCGGCTTTTGCCAAGCCGCTCTTGCGGTTGCCCAGCTTAAAGGTTTCTTTGCGGCGGAAGGGCTAAAAACAGAACTTACAAGAACCGGCGGAACAATGGATAACACCCGAGACGCGCTTGCCGGCGGTAAAATCGACACATCGGCAGGAATGATTGCAGGCTGGCTTAAACCAATCACCAACGGTATTGATCTTCGTTTTACCGTAGGTCTGCATACGGGATGTTCTTCGGCATTCGTTCTCGCGAATTCCAATATTACGGAATTTAAAAAGGGACAGGTTGTGGCAATATCCGGCGGTATCGGCGGCGTGTATCACAATATAGCGTATCGATTTATTGCGCATAACGGATTTGTGCCTGAAGATTTTACATGGAGAGATTTTCCGGCTGATCAGTCTCTGCTTGTTTTGCAGAACGGCAACGCTGATGTCATTGTTATCGGCGACCAGCTTGCGGAAAAATGGGTCGAGGACGGCACTCTACGCCGTATTCGTTCGCTCCACGAGGACGCGGATTTTAAGAATGAAGCCTGCTGTGTTATGGGCATAGCCGGTACGTTCTTTGATGAGAATCCGGTAACGAGCGAAAAAATAAGCCGCGCCGTTTACAGAGCTTCTCTGTGGCTTGATGAAAGCGACGCAAACAAACTTGAGACCGCAAAACTCCTGCTTGATAATCATTATATCAGCGGCACGGCGGAATACGCTCTGCGTCTTTTCAAGTTGTTCCGATTCGGACTACCGAATGATTTGACGGAAAAAAGTCTGTACGATTCGGTTGACGAATATCAGGCGTTAGGTGTTATCGACAAAGCCATTAACGCGGAAGATGTAAAGACGCAGATATGGCTGCCGCTTGATCTGGAAGGTTGACGCGGCTGATCGCTTAAAAGTTTGACCGCTTTTAAGCGATCAAAAAAAGGATATTGAAATGGCAGCAAAAAATGAAAATCTCACACTAACCGCGCAGGCTCTAAAACAGCTTGAAGCAAAACCAAAAACTCTGTGGCAAAAAACCGCCGACAGAATAATATGCGCGCTGCCTTTTGTTGTTTGTGTACTTGTTATTTTGCAGTACAAGTTCGCGCCGAATTTCAGGCAGTTCATGCCGCTTGACAGAAACAAGCCGACGAATCTTTATGTTTGGTTTATTGGAATATTCGCGCTTGTGTTTCTCGCACAAAACATTGCCGCTATTTTTTCAAGACGGGTTTTTGAAAAACTCAGGCACGGCGCGTCTGTCAACACGGCTGTGTTTCTGCTCTTTCTCGCGTATGACTGGGCGACTCTGAAAACAGGCGCTCTGCCACTGCCATACTTTCCCTGGCCTGACGCAATCCTTAACGCGATAATCAGCGACCGCATAATACTCTTAAAGTCCGTGCGCCATTCGCTCGTTTTATTATTCACGGGCTACTCAATCGGAGGACTTGCAGGGCTTGCGACAGGCGTTTCCGCAGGCTGGTCGGAAAAAGCGCGGTACTGGGTGTGGCCGATTGTAAAAGTGCTGGGACCGATTCCGTCCACAACATGGCTGCCGATTATTCTTATAGTAGCGTCGAGTCTGTTCGGCGGTTCGGTATTTCTTATCGCTCTTGGCGTGTGGTATCCGGTAACGATGACGACAATGACGGGCGTATTGAACATACCGAAATCAAATTTTGAAGTAGCGCGGACATTCGGCGCATCAAGAGCGCGGCTGTTATTTAAGGTAGCGGTTCCTGCCGCCTCTCCGTTTATTTTTCAGGGACTTACGCAGGGAATGTCGATTGCCTGTACAGCCCTGCTCGTTGCGGAAATGATGGGAGTAGAAGCCGGACTTGGCTGGTACATAAACTGGCAGCGCGGTTGGGCGGAGTTTGCGAAAATGTACGCCGCCGTCATCATCATCTGTCTAACATTCTTCACGGTAAACGCGGTGTTCACATTTGTTAAACGCCGTGTTCTTCGATGGAAGGAGGGCGGAGTAGTATGAGCAGTCGAATTGAAATTAAGAATCTGAACAAAACATTTCTGCGTTCCGATACGGAAGGGACGCTTTGCGCGATAGAAGATTTAAACTTCACTGTGGAGCCGGGAGAGTTTGTGTCGATTGTCGGAACAAGCGGCTGCGGTAAAACTACTCTGCTTCGCATTATAGCAGGGCTTGATATTCCGACTCGCGGAGAAGTTTTGTGCGGCGGCGAAGAGATTCGCGGCACAAGTCCTGAACGCGGACTTGTGTTTCAAGAGCACACGCTTTTTCCTTGGCTGACAGTCAAAAAAAACATACTGTTCGCTCTTGAGTCTTCAAAGCGCGACCGCCGTTCAAATTTCAGCATTGTCGCTTCCCTTCTTAAAACAGCAGGGCTTGAGGAATTCGCGGACTCGTTTCCTCACCAGTTGTCAGGCGGAATGAGGCAGAGAGCCGCGCTTATACGCTCGCTTGCCGTGTCGCCCGACGTGCTTCTGCTTGACGAACCGCTTGGCGCGCTCGACAGTTTTACGCGAATGACGCTTCAGGACGAAATTATCCGTCTGTGGCAGGAACGCGGCAATACAATGGTGCTGATCACCCATGATATAGATGAGGCGATTTATCTCAGTCAGAGGATTGTAGTAATGTCGCCGCGTCCCGGAAGAATTGCGGAAATTATCGATGTGTCGTCATCGTATCCGCGCAACAGAGGCGCATCCAGTTTTGCGGAACTGCGTTTTAAACTGCTTAAACTGCTGAACTTCGCGTCAGACATACAGCAGGATTATTATTTGTAGGATTGAAATGATGAAAGTTGCGCTTGCTACAAGCGACGGAGCGTTCGTAGCGAAACATTTTGGCAATACGCCGCTTTTCCTCATCGCCGAAGTTGACGCGGAAGGGTGGCGTGTTGTTGAAAAGCGGGAAAACGCTCCTGCCTGCGACCGCACAGAACACAATCACGAACGGTTTACAAAAAGCGTAGACGTTATTCGCGACTGCGGCGCTGTCATTTGCGCGCAAATCGGAGGTTTCGCCCAAAACGTATTGAGCGAAATGGGAATACAGGCTCTTGAGAAAACAGGATTCTGCAATGAAATACTTGACGAGTACGTTAAATATCTTGCGCGTAACGCAAAGAATATAAAGGTAAAACCTATCCCTTAATGTCGATCAAAGACGCAGTGCCTGCGCTGCTGAAACTTGAACGCCTGCCGCCTGCGGCGTAGGGGTTGTTTCGCAGAGTTTTGATTTCCGAACGAAGTTCTAGCATGCGCTTGGAAAGCAGTTCTTTGTTTTTTGTTGAACGAATAACCGCCTCGCTTTTTAGTTTTTCCAGCGAAGCTTTCAGGCTTGGCACTTCGTCTTGGCTGTAGTTTTCAGATGAGGACGGGGCCTTTTGCGGAGCGTTGCCGGAAATGACGGTGTAGTACATTTCTTCAAGAGGATCGATAACCTTTTGAATTGAGAAAATGTCGGCGACTATTTTTTCTTCGATTTCGACATAAGTTAAAAGGTCTTCGGCGCTGCCGGCTTCGATTACGCTTTGCTGTTTGTCAAGCAAATCAAGATAATTGCGGAAACGGTCCCTCTGCTGTGTCAGCAGGGTTTTAAACCGCCTTAAAATCGCGACCCTTTGGGCAAGCTCCGCCGAATCAATATTTTCGCCTATTTGAACATTTTCCTCTGCTGTTAAAACTGCCATATACCCTCCCTTTTCCAAATTAACACGGTTTTGCTTTTTTCTCAACCTGCAATATTAAGCCCTGCAGTTTCGCGCTTTGACAATTCCGCCGGACTTTGATTTGAAATTGTGTTCCATGTATTTCTAAGTTCGGTAAGCATATCCCTTACCGTTAATATTCTGTGCGCATTTTGACTGATATTCGCCTCTAAAAGTTCCCTGTTAAACCATGTGTACAGGGCAAACAAATTTTTCGCAATGTCTCCGCCTTGTTCAAAATCAAGGGAAACCATCAGTTCTGTAATTATTTCTTCGGTTTTCATAACCGCCTTGCTGACTTTTTCGATTCTGCCGGGGTCTTTTTTATCGGTTTCGTTCAATTTAAGCAGTTCGCCGGCTTGGGTAAGCTGTTTGACCGCCTCATCGTACAGCATGACGATAAGCTGTCCCTGCCCTGCAGTTTTAATTTTTGTTTCTTTATATGTGTTTGAAGCGTTTTTGTATGCCATAGTCCCCTCAACTGATTATCGGCACTTTAGAAAATAACTTTAGCGCTTTATTACCAAAATATGACGCTCTTCTTCAAGAAACGGCACGGCGCAGGGAATGGCTTCCCACCTGCCGCACTGGTTTTCCAGCGGAGCCATTTCTTCTTCTATTTTTTCGCGTCTGCCCTTGTAGGCGGCGATTACGCCGTTCGGGGCGCACACGTTGAAAAGCGTTTTAAGCAGTTTCGGCTCAAGGGGCTTGAAGGCGCGGAAGGTAACCAGCGAAAAACGTCCGCCTTCGATTTTTTCCAATTCGTTTTCTTCTATTATAATGTTGGAAAGCCCAAGCGCCGCCTTTGTGTTCCACAAAAAGCCCGTCCTGCGCCCCATGCGTTCAATGAGGGTAAAATCGCAGGCAGGCATGGCAATCGCAAGTGGAATACCGGGCAATCCTGCGCCGGAACCTGCGTCTGCTATTTGCGGTCTTTCCGCTGTTTCCGTTTCTGCCAGCAGACGGGAGATAATTCCCAACGGCGCAAGAGAGTCGAGTATGTGTTTAATTACCAGTTCATTTTGATCATTTGTTCCTACAAGACCGTAAGCAGGATTGAAAACTTTGATTTCGTTTATATATTTTTCAAGGAGAAAAATAATTTCTTCGCTACGCGGAGCGATGAGGCGTTCAATTTCCTCATCGCTTTTTCGCAGAGATTCAATTCCTTGCGCAAGAAGAGATTCGCAGTCCTTCATTTAAATAAAATGCACGAGGTTTTTTTCCTCAATAAAACCGTTTTTTCGCGCAAGAACATATGTTCCAAAAGCGTTAAGCATAACATCAATGAAAGCGCCGATAGCCGCAAGATAAAAAGCAAGCGGTTTTAAAATCAGATAACCTGCGCGGTACTCGCCGCCGCCGTGAGTAAGACAAAGCGCGACTAACGCGATATATGCCCCATCGCCGGGATGACGCGCGAGAATGAAAGAAATCGCAAAGGCACGAAAGCCAATCGCAAACAATTCGAGCGAACCAATTCTGAAAGACGAATACGATTTGATAATTACGATGAACGCCGCCGCCGCTACCATCGCGCTTCCGCATCTGCAAAATGTGGCAAAGAGCGATATAGACAGAGAACTTGAACGCCTGCGTATGCCGAAATTTTCTTTTGAATGACGCAGGAGCGCAGGAATGGTGAAATTGATGTCCCCAGAGAAAAACGCGGCAATCGCAGGACCAAGAAAACCGTAAAGAACGAGCCAAGGATTTACCTTCGGTTTTAAGAAGTACAAAAACAGCGGCATTATGCCAAAGCAGAGGATCACGCTGAACACCGTAAGCATAACGACAAGGTCTTTGAAAACTTTTGCCTGTACTATTCCATTAAAACGCACAGCCCAAAACGCGGCAAGCGCAATCAATATAAAGCCTAAGATTTCCGAGAAGAATGATGCGACATGGTAAAAAATCCGCGAAAAAGAATCGATAAGAGATATTACCGGCTTGGAATAGTTGCGGTCGTAATTCAATCCCATGCCTAAGAAGAAAGCGAATACGCATACCGGAAGAAGGTAAATCCCTGAGCCTGTCAGTACACTGAGCATATTGGACGGGAAAATATCGAGCGCATTTGCCGCAACATCAAGGTTTAATGTTTCGACTTGTTCAAATGTATCTATCGGTATTCTGTATTTTGGCAAAGCAATTGTTGTTACGATAATGCCGAGAAAAATTACAAAGAAAGAAGCGACAGTTATTAAAATGAAATTTTTTAATATCATTGGCCAGAACTGTTCGTCCATGCGAAGTTCATAAACCGCGACAGTTAAGGAGAACACAAGGACGGGAACTACCGCATAACGCCCCATGCCGATAGCCAGTTTTTCAAGCCATTGTAAAGCCGAAAAAACGCTCACATTTTCGGCAGGCAGAAGGAAGCCGATTACCATTCCCAAAACGGAACCGATTAAAAATTTAACCCAAACTTTCATATTTATAAGGATAAAGAGTTTAATACCTTAGGGCAAGCCCCGTTTAAACTCTGCGCCTTGGCATCTTTGCGCCTTTGCGCGGTAATACGGGAATAAGTCCTAGAGCCGTATAATATGAGCCGTCGTCAAAACCTCAGGCTCTGATTCGGTTACAAGGACGTCGTTTTCAAGGCGGCAGCCGCCAAGCAGGGGGTCGTAAAGACCCGGCTCTATCGTAAAGATCATTCCAGGCGCAAGTACCCACTCGTTGTCGCTTCGGTTTCTGATTATGGGGTACTCGTGCTCCTGAAGCCCGATGCCGTGCCCAAGACCGTGGGGCATCTGCTTTTT
>JGI24698J34947_10001573_pt1 | contig 12097 bp, 7 predicted proteins | sample TergutMp193P3_FD_34947 | JGI IMG/M metagenome (IMG submission 34947)
CCGCCGGCCCGTCGCCGCGCGACGGCGCGTCGTCCCTCATTGAGCGGTGGATGCGGCAGTAGCCGTCCACCAAATTGGCCGTGACGCGGCACGGCTCGCCGTTCTTCGTGATTCCCAAGCAATGCTCGCTCATGATAAAACCCCTCCGTTTTGCCGCGGGACGGCCCGAAAACCGCCCCATTGTTACCGAAAAACACCCTCGACAGGGTTCGAACCTGTGACCCTCTGCTTAGAAGGCAGATGCTCTAATCCGACTGAGCTACGAGGGCATACCATCGCCCCAAAATAATCGGAACGGCCGGATTCGAACCGGCGGCCTCTTGGTCCCAAACCAAGCGCGCTACCAGACTGCGCAACGTTCCGCCTTGTCTACGGACGCCAAAAACAAAAAAATGGCGGAGGACGAGGGATTCGAACCCCCAAGGCCGTAAGGCCGGCGGTTTTCAAGACCGCTGAATTACCATTATCCTAGTCCTCCTTAAAACCGCCTACTGCACTATCTCAAGCAGCTCAATCTCAAAAATCAGCGTCATGTTCGGCCCGATGGGCGCCCGCGTGCCGCGCTCGCCGTACGCGAGGTCGGAAGGGACGAAAATCTTGTACTTCCCGCCCACCTTCATGAGCTGAAGCGCCTCCGTCCAGCCGCGGATAACGCCGTTCAGCGGGAATACGGCCGGCTCGCCGCGCTCCACCGAGCTGTCGAACACCGTCCCGTCTATCGTCGTGCCGTGGTAGTGCACCTTGACCCTGTCGGTCGCCGTGGGCGACGCGCCCGTACCCTCGGTAATCACGATGTACTGCAGGCCGCTCTCCGTGACGACCACCCCGGGGACCGCCTTGTTCGCCGCGAGGAACGCCTCGCCGGCGGCCTTGTTGGCGGCCATCTGCTCATTGCGCTTCTGCTCGCGCCGCGTCTGCAGTATCTGCCGGAACATCCGGTCGACCGCCGCGGTAGCGCTGTCGTCGAGCTGCGAAGGGAGCTTGTCCTTCACCGCCTCGCGCACCGCGTCAATCAAAATATCCATGTCGATGTCGGCCTCCATGGAATTGACGGTCTTGCCGATGTCGCGGCCCAGCATGTAGCTGGTCACCTGCAAGGTGTCCGAAGAGTCGAACTTGACCGGCCCGCTGCGCTTGCCGCCGTCGCAAGCCGCAAAAACAACAACCGCCAAAGCCGCCAAAGCAGCCAAATACCGCTTGCACATAAAAACCTCCCAAATCAGTATAATTAGATAAGTGACAAATAATTTTATACCATAAAATAATACAAGGGAAAATAAAAATCAATAAAAAAATATTGGCATAAATATGAAAATATTATTATTTTCAAATATTATGAAAATAAATATCCCTCAAAAATATCAAAACGACATCGAAAACGCCAAAAACCTGCTCAAAAATGAAGGATGCCGGTCTGTCTACCTGTTCGGCTCGCTGGTTACCGGAAAAAGGAATGACGATTCCGACGTAGATATCGGCATTAAGGGGCTGCCGAAAGGAAAGTTCTTTGACACGTGCGCGAAAATATATTTCGCGGCGGATAATGACATCGATATAGTTGATTTCGATACGGATACGGAATTATACTCCCTGCTGAACCGGCTGGGCGAGGTGGTCGAAATTGGATAACAGCGCGAAAGAGAAGATAGAACACGAGATTTGCAGAATCGACAAGATGATTAACGACGCGACGCCGCTCTTAAAATTATGCAGGCTCAAAGAACCTGATTTCGTGGAAACGACCGCCGCCGCCCAAATACTCCACTCGTTCTATAACGGCGTGGAAAGCGTTGTCATCCTTTTTCTTAAAAACGCGGGCGAAAAATTGCCGAATGACATAAGATGGCATAAAACATTATTCGAAATGGCATTTGGCTCAAACTCAAAAAATGTCGCAATACTTGGGGACGAACTGAAAGACGGCTTGCGAAAATATATGTATTTCCGGCATTTTATAAGACATTCCTACACTTCGGAACTGGTATGGGGCGAAATGGAACCGCTGGTAAAAAACCTTGAAACCACTTGGGAAACAGTAAAAACGGATTTTGAACTCTTTATAAAGAATAACTAATAAGTAGGTTTTATGGTATCCGCCCCTCAAAACCCAACGCCCGCCCACGCCCCGCCGCAAAAAAAATACCCCGACATCAAAAAAAAATGTACCTTTTTTGCCAAAATTAATGTATATTTATAATATAGACTGAAAATTAAAAAAAAAACGCTAAATATATACAAAAAAACCATATAGAGGACGTAGAAAATGAAAACAATAATGCCGAAAACGAACAAACGCGGGGCCGCAAACGCCGCCGCCGCCGTATGCCTGCTTGTTTTGATTGGGTGGGGGACGGGCTGGGCCGATTTTACCAAAAATAACATGGGGTATAGCGCCACCCATACCGATGCGAATATTAGTCAATGGAATCAAAGTGGTGGTCACACTTGGAGTTACGGTAATGGCTACCTTATGGCATCCAAAAACCCAAATGGCAACGGATTCCTAATACTAAAAAATGAAGACGAAGGTATTCACACGTGTTCTCCGAATGGGACATATACCGTCACTATGAACCAAGGTGGAGACGGAAACTGGGCGTATCAACTGGGCGGCGCCGTATTCAGGTATACTGATGCAAATAATTTTTATGCTGTAGTTATTGATTATTGGGCGGGCGCCTATTTTTTGAAAAATAACCTTTGGAACGCAAATAACGGTGACGGAAATAAACCAGAAGGCGCTGTACGCCTTACAGATTTGGGTGATAATTTTGGAGCAAACGGGCCGCATACGCTACAAATAGAGATGGAGGATAACGTATTCACAATAACGCTTACTTATGGAAGTACAACGAAGCAACATGTGTATACAGATACAGACAATTTAAACCCCTCCGGGCAGGTAGGCTATGCTCAGAACGTCAATGGAGGTAACCGAGCAACCGGATTCATAAGTTCCTCTTGGGTAGACGCTACTCCCCCCGGTAATTACACGCTGACGACTAACGCGCTCCCGACAATAGGTGGGCAAATAAACATAACCTCGGCAACGGATTACTATCCTGAAGGGACCGAAGTTACCGTAACGGCCGTGGCTAACTCGGGGTACGAGTTTACAGGTTGGTCTGGCGCGTCGACTGCAACGACTCCCTCGGTGACAATTACAATGAACGCCCACAAGACGCTGACGGCTAATTTTACACAAATACCCGCGACGCTTACAGTCAACATAGCCCCGCCCGCCGGCGGGCGCGTAGACATATACCCCGACCCGCCCTATTATCAAGGGGACGTGGTTAGATTAACGCCCGTGGCGAATATGGGGTGGAAATTCGTAAATTGGACAGTCGGGGCAGCGACCGTAACGGATAGTATATACAACATAACCATGGGTGCCGCCAATACGGTGACGGCTAACTTCGCACCTAAAACCTATACGCTTACGGTCACCCATGACGTTGGCGGCAGCGTGGAAGTAAAGGTCGGCAGCGCCGCCCAAGAGTTAGTATCGGTTCAGGATTCGGGGACGAAGGTCACGCTTACCGCTACGCCGACTAATGCGAACTCCATATTTGCGGGTTGGGAGGAAGATGGTGTGATAGTGTCTACTGACAATCCATATCTCAAAACTATGAGTAAGACCACAACGGTAACGGCGAAATTTACGGCTCAGTTGTGGAGGTTGACAATCGGCACTAATATTGGCGAGGGCAGAATTGCAGCTGTGACGGATCCGGTAAATGAAAATTTGGATTATGTTGCGGGAACGCAGGTCGTGATTAGCGCCATACCGGAAGAGGGTTGGGAGTTGTCGAGTTGGGGCGGCGCTCTCGCTACTGAGCCTATAACAAACAATCCCGCGACGATAACGATGAATGGGAACAAAACGGTATCGGCGGTATTTACGCAGATAGTGGTTCAAACTTTCTACAAATTGACAATCACCCAACCCACCGCCGGCGGCACGATTAGCGCCGCTCCTGTGGCTGGGGCGGAAGGATACCTTGCGGGAACGAAAGTCGTGATTACCGCCGTTCCGGCAGCCGGATACAGGCTTTCGAGCTGGGGCGGCGCTCTCGCGGGCAGTCCAACGACAAATGATACCGCCACGGTAACTATGAGCGCCGACAGAACGGTATCGGCTGTATTTGAACAAATAAGATACGCGCTGACGGTCAACATCGCCCCGACCGGCGGCGGTAATGTCACCCGCAGTGTGGCGGAGCCGGCAGGCGGTTACGCTGTTAATACTAAAGTTACGCTTACGCCCCATCCGGAGGCGGGTTACAAGTTTGTCAATTGGACGGTCGGGGCAACGACCGTAACGGATAGTCTAACCGTAACGGATAGTCTATACGAAATAACTATGGATGCCGCCAAGACGGTGACGGCTAATTTTGAACATATCTACTACAAGTTGACAATTACCCAAGCCGATGGCGGCAATATTAGCGCCGCTCCGGCGGCGGATAGAGGGCCGGATGAATACTTTTATGGGACTTCGGTCACGATTACCGCCACGCCGGACGCTGATTACAAGCTTGTGAGTTGGGGCGGCGCTCTTGAGGATTCGTCCGCGGCGAAGACAACTGCCACGATAGTTATGGATGGCCACAAGGTGGTAACGGCGGAGTTTGAGGATACCGTTACGCCGCCGGACGGCAAACACAGGCTGACGGTAACCAGAATTCCGTCGGACGGCGGCCACGTGAACGTGACTGTAGAGGTTGACGGCGTCGTTGACACGTCATGGGTATATGACGAGGGGACGAAGCTTGAACTTACCGCCACTCCGAACCCGGGGTACAGGTTCATTGGTTGGAGCGGAGACCATACGGATACGGCAAGCGTCACCAAAATAACTATGGATGCCAAAAAGGAGGTAATTGCTCATTTTGACCATATAAGATACACGTTGACGGTCAATGTTGAGCCGACCGGCAGCGGTACTGTCTCCCGTGACGAGCAGGAGCCGGCCGGCGGTTACCCTGTTGGTACTAAGGTTAATCTTACCGCCACACCGGCGGCAGACAAATATGAATTTCAGGGCTGGAGAATCGGGACGACAACCACGCTGGCGCAGGATAATCCATACGGGGTAACCATGGATGCCAACAAGACGGTAACGGCGGTATTTAAGGATACGACGACGAAGCTCATCGCTATAGTTATCGACACGGCCGCGTCCAAGTATGCGGACATAATGACGTTTATTGTTAAATTCAGTTACGAGAACGTTAGCGAGTTTCAGACTGCCCATCGCTATGTCTACAAACTCGTGGGCGGCGGGGTGACGCTCAACTCGCTCACGCCGGTTGGTGATATTACGGGCGGCGTGAAGACGGATACCATTCCGGTCGAGAGCATAGTGTTTAATTCCACATATACCATATCCGTATGGATTGTAAACACGGCCGGTACTGATACTCTCTCCGCGGCGGCCACGGCTGATATTAATGTCGGCCCGTTCACGGTACAGCGGGTTAAGGGCGTGGGGGCGGGTGGGAAAAATGAGGCTGTCGTGGACGGCGGCAGGTTCAAGCTTGGGTGGTCTAATTCAGCTACCGTTGAAGTGGTGGTAAGTAAGGTGCCCACGGATAATACAACCGGTTTTATACCGTTGAGCGATGCCTATAAGTTCAATACAGTGCCTGACTATACCATGTCGTCGGCTCCGTGCAATATCAGCATAAAATTAGCTGACAGCGAGTTGAAGGCTAATGCGGTCGGATACGGGGTGGAAGACGTAAGGCTTTACCGGCTGCTGGCCGATGGCCGTAGTTGGGAAGTAGTGCGTGGCGAGACGTACAAAGACGCTGGGGACGCGGCTAAGGCGTGGTACATTACCGGCGATACTGCCATGAATCAGAACCGTACCTACCGCCTCATGATAAACCAGTTGGGCCCCACGGTTACAATAGGGAGCAAGACGTTTGGCGGCGGAAGCGATGCCGGCAGGAAGACAGGGTATTACGAATATTGGGGGAACGATACCGCGGTTGACCGCAGCAGCGGCGAGGTGATTTCGTTTCCGTATGTTGTGGTAAGCGGCCAAAACGTCGCCAACACTATAACCAAAGTGATTTCCGCGCCCGCGACGGACCCACAAACGTGGACGTCTCTGTATGAGAAGACTGGCAAGGGTGATGACGGTATTGAAGGGCAAAAGATTACCGTCGGCGGGGATAACGAATCCGGCATGCTGGTGTACGTGATAGTCGACAACGGCAGCGTCTCGGATACCATAAACATGTCCCGCAATCTGAAATGGAAGGGGCAAACTATCATCGGCACCGGCGAACACAAGACGTGGTATCCGTTCGGCGCGAGGGTCGCGCTTCAGGACCCGGCGATAGAGAAACCGTTCGGGGTGACGTTTGAAGGCGGCCCTGACAACAAGGTCTACCGCCTCTACCGTTGGAACAACGGCTGGAAGGAATATACGGGCGCCGGTAAGGAATTCCAAATGGTTCCCGGACGCCTCATGTGGCTCAGAACCCTCTCGGCCGCCCGAACATTCGAATTTAAGGATACCGTAACCACCGTTTCGCTGACGGAGACGTTCCAATTTCCGGACACTATCAAGTCAAAACAGTGGGCCGACTTCATGCTGCCGTTCGAGTTCAAAGTCAGGGTGAGGGACGTAATCGCCGCCACGTTGGGGCATGTCGATTCGGTAAAAACCGACAACCTCTACTTTTTTACTTGGGAAAAAGACGCTAACGACAACTATTCGGGCAAGCGGCTGTATGTTTGGAATACTGACGACGCGGACAGGACGTTCAGCGGCCCGTTTACCGTTTATAACAACTACAGCACGCCCAAAGTGCTGAAAGTCCCGCCCAAACCGGCGTTGCCGAAACAGGGTAGCACCAACAAATCCCTCGCCAAGGCGGCCGGCGGCAGCGGGTTCTGGTACTACTCGATTAACGCCGCTTTGGACGACGTGCCCGAGCTCGCGTCGCTTAGGCTCGGCTACTACGAGTCGGAACGCGCCGCCCCCGCGCCGCCGACCCTCGGCCACCGGTCGGTCGTGCTACTCTCGGACGACGGCTGGCAGATGGGCGACTACATGACCCCTGAGCTTGCGAAGGGCGGCCGCGCGTTCAAGCTCCGTTTCATAAACGGCGAGAGGCAAAAGGCCACGTTCCAGTTCTCCGCCGAGGCAAGCGCCGGCGTGCCGGAAAAAATGCTGGTCATGTTCGTGGACGCGGTAACGGGCGAGGTGCTGGGCGGCTCGTCGGGGCGCTCGATAACCGTAGCCGGCAACTCCCACTCTGACGTCTACGCCGTAATAGGCAGCAGGGACTACCTGAACAAGACGGTGATAGGCCCCTCCGGCGCGAAGTTCGCCGTCGGCGGCATATCCGTCAACCAAGCGGCCCGCAGCGTGCGCGTAAAATACTACGTGCCGTTAGCCGGCACCGACCGCGTGGAACTGTCGGCCTATAGCCTCAAAGGCCGGCTGCTATGGAAAAACGCGGAAAAGGTAAGGCAGTCGTCGTGGAACACGATGGAGTGGAAAAGCAGGGACTCAAAAGGCGGGGCGGTAGCCAACGGCCTATATATAATAAGGATAAGGGCGATGGACTTGAACGGGAAGACTACGGCGGTGGAGAATAGAAGAATTACGTTTGCTAGGTAGTAAGATTTTTTAAAAACAATTTGGGAAAATAAAAAGAAGTGTTTGGCAGTGAGACAGGCGTTGTTCGGAGGGGCGGCACCGCCGCCCCTAAGGCTCTAGTGTAGAGTTTCAGATGGTGGGATTTTCACTGCGAGAAGCAGTATTTTTGACTTTGAATTTTGAAAGTATAGAAAATGTTAGATGCACAGGCTGTAGAAATTAATAGGGTAATTAAGGATACAAATCCTTTTGTCTATGACGAGATGCTCTCCGAGAAGGGCAGGCGGATATTCTTTCCGGTCAGGGGTATATTGGCGCAGACCGCCGAGGCCAACGGCAAGGCGCTGAACGCTACCATCGGCACCGCGCTTGAGGACTGCGGCGCGACAATGGAGCTGAAGTCCATCGGCTCGCAGCTCGCCGTGGGGGACGACGGCATATTCGCCTACGCGCCGAACCTCGGAAGGCCGGAAATCAGGCTCGCGTGGAAAAAAATGCTCCTCAAAAAAAACCCGCGCCTGCGCGAAGAGGGCATCAGCACGCCGATAGTGACCGCCTCGCTAACCCACGGCCTCTCGGCGGCGGGATACCTCTTCACAGAACAGGGCGACAAAATAATCACCCCCGACCTCTTCTGGGAAAACTATAACCTTGTGTTCAACTACGCCTACGGCTCGGAGTTCGACATGTTCCCCATGTTTAACGGCGCCGGCGGCTTCAACACCGCGGGCCTGCGCGAAAAACTGCAAAGCGCCCCGGCAGGCAAAAAAATAGTAATCCTCAACTTCCCCAACAACCCGACGGGCTACACGGTAACGGCGGCGGAAGCGGCGGAGATTAAGGATATCATAGTAGAATCCGCGGAAATGGGCAATTCCGTAATAGCGGTAGCGGACGACGCCTACTTCGGGCTGGTATTCGAAGACGGCATACTGAAAGAGTCGATGTTCGCGCGGCTGGCGGACGCGCACGAACGGGTTTTGGCGGTGAAGGTAGACGGCCCCACGAAAGAGGACTACGCCTGGGGGATGCGGGTAGGCTTCGTGACGTTCGGCTGCAAGCGCGGCGGCGCGGAGTTCTACAGGGCGATGGAGTCGAAGCTGGGCGGGAGCATAAGGGGAAGCGTGTCGAGCGCGTCAAACGTAGGCCAAAAATTGTTGTTACACGCCTACGAAAACCAAGACTACGAGCGCGAAAAGGCGGAAAAATACGAAATCCTCCGCAAAAGGTATAGAAGGATAAGGGAAATCTTGGAAAACCGCAGGGAATTCGGCGAGTACCTTCGCCCGCTGCCGTTCAACTCGGGCTACTTCATGTGCTTAGAAGTAAAAAACGGCAAGGCCGAAGAGGTAAGGAGAATACTACTAGAAAGGTATGATACAGGGGTCATAGCCTTAGGAAATTTGCTGCGGGTAGCGTTCTCGTCGACGCCGTATGAGCTGTTGGAAAAGTTGTTTGACAATATTTACAGGGCGGCACGGGAAGTTTAAGGTCAAATAATAAAGTCAAATAACAATATGGAGGGCACCCGGCCGCTTCGCGGCCAGCCCTACCCAACCTTTTAATGCGGTCGGAATGTTTAAAATCAAAGTCAAAACCGCGTTGGTGTTGACGTTGACTTAAAAATACTGACCGCATAAGTCGTTGGTTAGGGCTCGCCCCGTAGGGGCGGGGTGCCCTCCATATTTATAGGCACTGTGCCCTCAAACAGAATGACTGTAATTAATGTAATCCAGCCTTAAAGTTAAAGAGCGAACCATTGTCAATACGTATACCGTTGCGGAATCCGTGTACTAATTTGTTGAGGGTGTCGTAGTTTGGTTTTTGGAAGGATACGTCTATTAGAAAATTTTCTATTCCGCATTCGGATAACTTTTTCTTTTTCGCGAATAGGCACATCGGGGTGGTTGGCAGGGTGTAGTAGAGGTTGTTTTTTTGTTTGATGAAAAAACTGTTTCCGTGCGGGTCGGTGACCGTGACTTCGCAATTAACGGCGGGGGGCATTCTTGATATGAACATGGGCGGTTTGCCGTAGACGGGCATTATTCCTACTATTCCCACGGTGGAACAGGTATTTCTGATATTCAAAAACTCGTCTTCGTAAGAAAGGACGAACATATTGATACCGCGTGATTTCAGGTATTCCTGCGTGGATCTGTTGAGGCACCAGAACGGCGCGTCGGCGATTAAAAATTTTGCCCCCTTGACAAGCGGGAAGTGTCCCGCGTTCGATATGGCGAACGATTCAATACCGACGGACAAACACCTTTCGACAACCCCGCGCCAAAACCCAAGCCGCGCCTCTTCAATAAATGGCGGCAAGGCGATACATACCCGCGACCGCCAAGCCTTTAAAGTAGTTGAACAATTGAGCAATAATTCAATCTCCCCAATATCCGCGTCAAAAATAAGCCGCTGGCATGGGGAACTAACCAAAAATTCAAGCCACCCGACACTATCAGCCTTGAACCACAATAAAGGTTTGTTAATTTTGTTATTGACGTTGATTTTGTTGTTAATGTTTATATTGAAATTTTTGTTGATGTTAGTATTAACAGGTATATGATTTTGAATTTGATTTTTTGATTTTCCTCCTCGGCCAATAAGAAATACAGAATCACCTATATTGAATTTAAGATTTGAATCTGATGATAGTTTAATATTAATCTTATCATCCGACCTTAAGCAACTGACAACCCGACAAGCCACGCCCTCAAACCCGCTTTCAGGCTGAACGCGCAAGCGGTCATCTTTAACTATATCCAATCCATAGGAAATATATTCTTTTGACAGGACTACGGAGACTTCGCAAGCGTCGCTTGCTTCGTTGACCGTCCCGACAAACACCCCCGTCCCCGAGGCCCGTGAGGGGTCAATCGGCGTCTCCCCCGCGCGTCCGTTCAGAAAAAACATAGTCTTGCCCCGTCCAAAATCAAACCGCAGGTCATCCATAGCCGCCCGTCGGGAATCACCGGCAGAATCTATAGCGCGTCTATATGCTTTAACCACGGTACTGACATACTCGGCCCCTTTCATCCGCCCCTCGATTTTAAAGCATGTCACGCCGGCCTCCGCGAGTTTGTCAATAAGGGGCATTGTTTCCAAATCATAGGGCGAGAAGAAGTAACCCTCGGCGTGGGGACATTTAAACTTGCGCCGGCAAACCTGCGTACAACGCCCGCGGTTCCCGCTGCCGCCGCCGAGAAAGCTGCTCGCGAGGCACATCCCGGAGATGGAGTAGCACAACGCGCCGTGGACGAAAACTTCCGTTTCTATCGGCGATTTTTTAGTTGTCTCGCGGATTTCCTCAAGTGAAAGTTCGCGGGCGAGGACAACTCTTTTGGCGCCGAGCGTTTTCAAGAACGCCGCGCCGTTGGAGTTGTGGACGGCGGCCTGCGTACTGCCGTGTATTCGGAGTTTCGGGAAGTTGTCGGAGGCGAGTTTCATGAACCCGATGTCGGCGACGATAACGGCGTCCGCGCCGAGCTGTTCAAGCTGGTACAGGGTATCGAGAGCAGGTTTGATTTCCGACTGTTTGACTAGTGTGTTGACAGTTGCGTAAACTTTAACATTACGTGTATGCGCGTATGGGATAAGCGCGGCCAAGTCGCGGACGGTGAAATTTTTGGCCCGCAGCCGCGCGTTGAAATCGCCGAGTCCCAAGTAGACCGCGTCGGCACCGGCGTCTATGGCGGCGTAGAAAGCTTCGGTTGACCCCGCGGGGGCCAAGAGTTCGGGTTTAGCGTGATTTTCCAGCGTCATAGTATGTTATAGCCATTCCACTTGAAAACGATGATGAAGGGCACCCCGCCCCTACGGGGCGAGCCCTAACCAACGACTTATGCAGTCTGTATTTTAAAGTCAACTGCTTTATCTCGGCGTTTGTAGGGGCGAGTTCCGGCTTGACAGTCAAAATTCAGGTTCCGCGTTGCCGGTTTGTATGAACGGGGCGAGTTCGGGCCGTTCGCGCGTCAAGAGCGCCGCGGCTTTGGCAAGGTGTTCCGCGTAGCGGAAGTGCGCCCCCATGCCGGTTCTCAGTTCTATCTCGTATATGAATTTGTCAAGATGGGTGGAGTGCTCGAACGCTACCTGAGTTCCCAGTAAAAGGCTATATATATACGCGCTCGCGCCCGTTTCCTGCGCGGCTATCGCCTCGACCGTTTTTTTGTACTCGTCCAACAATTCGCGGACGTTCGGATTTTTCGCTTCTTCTGGCAGGTAGAAACCGTGCGGGCAGAGCGGGGAGAAGCGGTAGCCGCTCCTGTGCCTGTTCAGGTCGCGCAGTTCCGCGATTGCCATGTTGTTCCACGCGGCGCGTACCATCGTCCGGCGCATCGTACTTCCGACGGTCGAATAGCGGTTCTCCTTGCCTGAAAACGCGGCGGCGGCGCTCTGCAAATCGGGCAGGAACGGCGGCTTGCCGTCGTCTACGTGTAAATAAACCTCGTCGGGAATATTAGTAATATTGACGCC
>JGI24698J34947_10001574_pt1 | contig 12093 bp, 9 predicted proteins | sample TergutMp193P3_FD_34947 | JGI IMG/M metagenome (IMG submission 34947)
TGGACTGGTTTAAAATAATAAACATTGCCGGAGAGAAACTGTACGAGCAGGAATTGAGGAACGCCATTTATACAGGGACTTGGCTGTCATCGGCAAAAAAGCATTTTAGCCGTAACGGTTGCCCTGCCTATAGCCTTGCCAAAGATTATGTTTCAGGTTCTCCCATACGTCAGGAATTTTTGCAGACTGCTATTGCTTGGATTAGCGACAACAAAATAGAAGATTATATGGCGAAGCATCAGTACGACCATAACGCCAACGAATTATGGCTGTATTTCCAAAGTGTGATTGCATGGGTAAAAGCCGTATACCCGAATTACCGCAAAGAAATGAAAGGCATTGATTGGGGATATTACTACAATCAATTTAAAGACGAAAATTTTGACACCGTTTTTTTTGAAGACGAAATTACACGCTTAATGAAAAACGATGATATTACACGGAAAGCAGGAATCTATGAATACTTACTGGACAAAGAGGAAAAGCATTTAAGCATACGAGCCTTTACCGACAACATGAAACGTGAAGCCTATGAACGCCAGCAGGGAATCTGCCCGAATTGCAAAAAGCATTTTGAAATTGACGAAATGGAAGGCGATCACATAGACCCGTGGCATAGTGGCGGAAAAACCAACGCCGAAAACTGCCAAATGTTGTGTAAACCTTGCAACAGGAGGAAATCGGGTAAATAGAATGAAAAGAGATTTAGTGTACGCTATTCCTGGAGAAACTCTTGACGCTCATTATACACTTGAAGAATATATAGAGAGGGCAAAACGCCGTGGCGATGAAGAATTCCAAATTCAAACATATGATGGCTTTATTGTCTATGAGAGTTTATATAAACATAACCCTGATGGTACAAAAAAATTAATCACAAAATATAATCTCAAAGAAGATGAATTAACTCCCAAAGAAGCGGTAGAGGCTATGTTAGACCGGAAACGCCTTGTTGATTATAAGCACTTTCCAGATGAAGCAATGTACCGCTGGAATGGTAATAATTTTGTTGTCTACGATGACTATATTTATGATAGCGAAAAAATAATAAAGTCATTTACCGGATTTCATCGCTATATTCCGGATAAGCAAAAGGAACTTGAACGTGAAAAAATCCGTGTCAAAGAAATACTTGGCTTTGAACTTGACTTGTCCGGTCTACCTATGGTTAACCGTCAATGTGGATTAAAGGGAGCAATGTATCAGGCAATGAGTATGTGCCACGCTCAAAAATGGGATTTAACAGAAACGCACGTTTACAGCGTTCTTGCGAATTTAGACTCTGATCTTGCAGGTATGTTTTCGTAAAAAGGAGAAATAATGCAATGTCTGATATTACAACAAATATTAAAAACATTGACAACAATCTCACTCCTTTAACCCATGATAAGGCTATGGAAGCATTAAAAAATGGTGAACGTCTAGTAAACGGAAAAGAAAGCTACGATGTTGCTCATTATCACCTGTATCAAGGCTGTATCTTAAAAAGCGATTCATATTATGACCTTGTAGGCGAAGGCATTGTTATTAAAGAAAGTGATCTACCTCAACTTTACCGCGATGGTGACGGAATATTTGGCGGCACTGGTACAGAAGTATTTGATAACGCCGATGACAAACTAAAAATAAAAGTTACACAATTACTGGAAACAAATGAATATCCTTGTGCAATTAAACAATTCGGATTGGAAGGGTTAAAATCACTGCTTATTACAATGGCTAAAGATTCAGGCCGTCCTTTTACGAAAAAAAAGATATTAAAATTTCTGACAATAATAGAAGAATCTTTAAAGGAAAAAGAAAATTAAGAAAATTACTGATTTTGAAAACAATAAAATTACCAAATACTTTAAAAAAGTTGACAAATCTGTAAACCAGAATAACTCAGTTAATTCAGTTTCCATAAAACTTGATGAATTTATAAATCCTGAAGTTCTCGAGAAATGGCAAAAAAAAAATATTAAAGGCTTTGAAACTTTAAATGCAATTCGAGATGTTGTTCAACCATATTTTTTAAAGTTCATAAAAACTCTCTATAATGTAAATGAAGCAATTCAGGATATTAGGTATAATCAATTTTTGTATCAAAAATTTTTATATAATTTGTGGAACGAACTTGAAGAAGAATTGAAAAACAGAACAAGATTTTTTCCAAAATCTGAATTTATCGATATTTTTAGAAAATGTGGTGAAGAATCAGGTTATACTCTAAAAAAAGGTGTCACTTTATTTAGAGCAAGAAAAATTGACTTAAAAGATTTTTCAAAGGAAGTACAAGATATAATTAATGTTGTAATAGCGCAATATGAAGATTATGATTATCAGAAATCGGCAGAAAAAGACAAAGATGTCTTTGAGTATATTCAAAACTTGCAATTTAATGAATGGGAAGATGACTACATCAACAAACATTATTTTCCTAATATAAATTTTTGGGGCTTTAATAAATGCGGTTCAGATGCACCGAGGAATTTAAGAACAACGCAAGGAAGGGCAAATCCTCCAGGCATAGCTTATCTATATGCTGCAAGAAACTTGGATACCGCTATTTCTGAAATACAACCAAATATAGGCCAAATTGTAAGTGTTGCTCAAATAAAAACTCTTAGAAAACTGAATTTATTTGATTTCAATATGTATAATAACATGAGCAATTCAAAATTATTACGACTTTCTGTCGATGAAATAAAGAAAAAATTGGATTTTTCTTCCTTTTGGGAAATTGAAACATTTTTCAATACGATATCTGAATTATATTCAAGACCCGCATTTGGAAACACAGAAAATTATTATGTTACACAATATTTAAGTGAGATTCTAAAAGATCTAGGTTTTGACGGCATAAAATATAAAAGCTCTCTGATCAAGAGAGGTACAAATATCGTTTTATTTGATATATCAAAAGATGAAGCCAACAATCCAAAAAACTATGAAATATTATGTTCATCTATACACAGAATATATAATGTTAAAATAATGTCAAAAATAATTTTACCTAAAGAAAGGCCTATTAAATTAAGAGAGAAAGCAGAATGATATGTAAGAAATACTAATCTAATTTTGTTTTTTCTAAATGAGCAATAGCAACATTCATGGATTTAATTAGTTCTTTGAATCTAACAATTCTAAGATGATTATTGTTTTTTGTAAAATTATTCATATTTGATTCAATATATTTAATTATTTTTTCTAATGCTATTTTTTCATCGTAATCAACTTTTCCTGCATTTCTCATAATCAAAAACCTATTATGAATGTATGTTTCAAATAATCTAATACCTTTATTCGGTAGATTAAAAAACAAACTTTCAGAATTTGCTTTGACAATATCTTGAAAAAATGACGGATTATTATAGAGTATTCTTGTATTTAAAGGGTTATCTTCGATGATAGATTGAAAATCTTCTAGTAATTTCTCTTTTTCATATTTGATTCTTTTATTGTATGATAAATCATTAATTTTTTTTATTAATTCAATATAGAAAGAATCATCCCGTCCTATTTCATAGTATTCTTGATTAAAAACTATCGGGTCAAAATATTCTGGAATCATATTTTTATTTATTATCTCTGTTAGTGATTTATTTATTATTTGCTCAATGCCATAAGGCCAATTAGATATGTAATTCTTGTCATAAATATACTTTAGAAACGTATAAATATATGGTAATCTGGTAATATAATAATCTCCTTTCTCTAAATGCCTTATAAAGTTTTTAAATTGTTTATTTAGATCAGCTTCTTCAAAATTGTGTAAATTATTTGTTATAGAATTAAATACTTTTTCTGCTTCTGGCATATATTCAATATAGAATAATGACTTTAATTCATTTTCTAGTTTAATAGTGTCGAGATAACCTGTTAAAATGAAATTAATAAATTCAGATAGCAACCTAATATCCATAAGACAAGGAATAGAGTGATATCTATCAAAAAAATCATCAATATAGGTTCTTTTAATATCAGCTCCTCTATCCCTAAAAGCTTTGTTTTGATAGTAATTATTTGGATAATTCGTTAAGTCTTTCTTATTGATTAAATCATCTATAGTAATATTACCCTTTTTATATTCAATTGATAAAACTAATATATTCTTGAATATGAAATCATCAAATTTATTCTTTTGCTCTTTATCAAAATTATCAAGAACATAAATAAAACTGTCAATAATAAATTCTATTAACCTTAAGTTATTTATGTTTGTCTCTTTAAAATATGATAAAATTTTATCTAAGTTATTATCCAGATAGTTTTTATAGTTTGATTTTTTATATTGATTATTAATAAAGCTTATTATTTGAAGGTTTTTATCAGGCTCATATGAAAGTGTTCGTCTTATTACTTTTTCTTTGATAGTTTTATATTCATCAATCTTAATGTTTTTTTCATCACCAACAATAATTGTTTTATAACCATTCTTTGTATAGTTTTCGTAAATTTGCCCAATGATAGCAACTAATAAGTCTTGGTTTGATACTCTTTCAATGTCATCAAAGACAATCACAATTCTACTTGGGTTTAATTCTGAAAGTACTTTTTCTTCTATAGGTTTTTTAATCAAATTTTTTACACTCACTAAAAATTTAGGTAATTCTTTAGCCGATAAAATTAAATCAACCAGTCCTGATCCTACACTGTATAAATTTTCCAAAAAGTAAATATCTATTGATTTGAATCTATTTACTAACAATAAGCGCATAGTTATCTTATTAATAATTCTTGTAAAATCATCGCAACCATTAAGGGAGATATAAATATATCTCATATTTAAACTTTCAATTAGTTCTTTCAAATCTGTTCTAACATAGTATGTTTTTCCACATCCCCATACCCCATTGATCATAATAGCATAATCAGTAATATTTTGACTTTCCAAATATGATTTAATAATGGAGTTTATTTTCTCGTTCATAAAAAGTCCCCTTATATAGAAAGAATTGTTGATCCCATTTAATATCACATATTATAACAATAAAAGTAAAAGTATGCAACAAAATATTGTATTCAAAAAAAGCTATTTTATGAATGTATCTTCTTGTTTCAGTTTTGTTTTATATGAATTATCCTTTTCACCTTCTTGCTTTTCTATTCTGTTTCAACTAAGATATTACAGTTATGGCAAAGAACGACCAAGCGCTGCGGGCGGCTCACTGGGCCGATGAGACCGCGGCGAAGATAATACGAGAGAAGGGAGAGAAGACCCTCTACACCTGCGCCTCGGGGATTACACCCTCGGGGACTGTGCATATAGGCAACTTCAGGGAGATTATTTCCGTGGAGCTGGTGGTGAGGGCGCTTCGCGATCTGGGCAAGAAGGTGCGCTTTATTTACTCGTGGGACGAATACGACGTGTTCCGCAAAGTGCCGCAGAACATGCCCAAACAGGAAGAACTGAAAAAGTACCTGCGCTTCCCCATCACGCTGGTTCCCGACCCCTGGGAAAGGGACGACAGTTACGCCCGCCACCACGAGGTGGATGTCGAGATGGCGCTTCCGGCGGTGGGGATCTACCCTGACTACCTCTACCAGGCCTCCAGATACCGGGCTTCCTGGTACGCCGAAGGGATACGCAAGGCCCTGGAAAAACGGGATGCCCTGAAAAGCATACTGGACAAATTTCGGGACGAGGAGCACAAAATCCAGGGTGAGTGGTGGCCAGTGAGCGTTTTCTGCGGGAAGTGCAGCAAGGACGAGACCGGCATTGACGGCTGGGACGGCGAATGGGGCCTCTCCTACCATTGCGATTCGTGCGGGCACAAGGAGACTGTTGACCTCCGCAAGACCGGCGCGGTGAAACTGGTGTGGCGGGTTGACTGGCCCATGCGCTGGGAGTATGAAAAGGTGGACTTTGAGCCCGCCGGAAAAGAGCACCATAGTTCGGGAGGCAGTTTTGACACCGCCCGGCATATCTGCAAGGAAGTGTACAACTGGGACGCGCCGGTGACTTTCAGTTACGACTTCATCGGCCTCAAGGGAACGCCTGGCAAGATGTCCAGTTCCAAAGGCACGGTGGTGGATCTTTCGGAAGTTCTTATGGTATACACCCCGGAACTGACCCGCTACCTTTTCGCGGGCACCCGGCCAAATACGGAGTTCACGATTTCTTTCGACCTTGATGTGATCAAGATATACGAAGATTATGACAAGACCGAACGCATCGCCTGGAAGGTTGAGCCGGCAAAAAACGAAGAGGCGTACCGGTGGGAGAAGCGTATCTATGAGCTTTCCCAGGCGAGTACAAGCGAGGAAGGCGGAACCGCCATGCCGGAGGTTATGCCGTATCAGGTTCCTTTCCGCCACTTTTGCAACTTGATTCAAATTGCCGACGGCGACGTTGATAAAGCCATTGCCGCTCTCGGCGAGCCTCCCGCCGGCCCCACCCTCGATCAAGTCCCGCGCCTCATATTCCGGGCGCTCTGCGCGAAGTACTGGGTTGAGGAATGCGCGCCTGAGGAATTCCGCTTTAAGCTGAAGGAAGCCGGCGGGGAACCTTCCCCGGTGTTAAGCGACGCCGAGAAGAAAGCGGTTGCCGCCCTGCGGGACAAGCTCATCTCCCGTATTGAAATGTATGCCGACGACAAATCCTGTGCGGAGGCGATTTACAAAATCGCGGAGGAGCAGGGCATGGAAGGGAAGGCACTGTTCCGCGCAGCGTACCAGGCGCTCATCGGCAAGGATCAGGGCCCGCGGCTGGCAAACTTCCTGCGCTCGATCAGCAAAGATCGCCTTTTGGGGATACTTGCCGGGTACGGATAATTTATCTGATGACAGCTTGAATATTTTGTGGATATTCATGTAAAATTACTGCAAATTCTTTAGGAGGAATTAGATGAAGAAGACTTTATTATTAGTCTTGGCAGGTTTGCTCCTGGCCAGCTCGCTTTTCGCAGCTCCCTCGGCGCAGCCGTCCAGCTCCGGCTCCAGGGCCGGCGCTCAGGAACTCGTAATCATGAACGGGACTGAAATCCAGTCCCTGGATCCGAGTCAGGTTACCGGCGTTCCCGAGCACAGAGTCAACATGGCGCTCTTTGAGGGTCTCGTGCGTTACGATCCCAGAACCGCGAAGGCAATACCCGGTGTCGCCGAGAGCTGGGCTTTCAGCAACAACAATTCGGTAATCACCTTTACGCTTCGCAACGGCGTCACCTGGAGCGACGGCACGCCCATTACCGCCCAGACCTTTGTGGATTCGTGGCTGCACCACCTGAATCCTGAAACCGCGTCCGAGTACGCCTATCTGATTGGCATGATAGTCAAGGGAGCGGATGAGTACAACACCGGAACCGGCAGGGCGCAGGACGTGGCGATCCGCGCCGTGGATGCCAGGCGCTTCGAGGTAACAATGTTGGGACCTGCGGCGTACGCAATCGACTTGATGGCCCACTACGCTTTTGATCCCCTGCCGATGCATGTTATCCAGAGGTACGGAACCGCCTGGACCAGAGTTGGGAACTTCGTCGGTAACGGCCCCTTCGTACTTCAAGAGCACATCCCCAACAGCCGTATCGTGGTAGTCCCCAATGACAGGTACTGGGACAAGGCCAATGTGTTCCTTACCAAGATCACCTTCGACGCCACCGAGGATGATAACACTATTTATCAGGCCTATATAAACGGCGAAGCTGACTGGACAACGGGTTTTCCCCTTTCCAGGATAAACGAAATCAAGCTGCGGCCTGATTACCAGTCGTCTCCCCAGTTTGCCACTTATTACTTCCTTATAAACAACCAGGATCATCCGCCGCTGAGGGACGCTCGGGTCCGCAAGGCCCTCTCAATGGCAATTAACCGCCAGGAAATTGTCGACAACATCACGAGAGGCGGACAGATTCCCGCCACCGCGCTTGTGCCGCCAATGGCCGGTTATGAGTCTACCCCGGGCAACGGGTATAACCTTACTGAAGCCAGAAGGCTCCTCTCTGAAGCCGGCTATCCCAATGGCGCCGGGCTTCCCACATTCGAGATTGTGTACAACTCGGGTGTTGAAGGACACAGACTTATCAGCGAGTATCTCCAGCAAACGTGGCGTAACAACCTGGGAATCAACACCACCCTGCGTAATATGGAATGGGCTTCTTATCTTGATTATCGTGATACTCCCTCTATGCAGATCGCCCGCGCCGGCTGGGTCGCCGACTATATGGACCCACAGAACTTCCTTGAGCTCCTTATCAGCAACACCGGCAACAACGATGGTAAATACAGCGATGCCGAATTCGACAGGTTATTGTCACAGGCCTCGATCATGCCCGATGGACCCCAGCGGTTCGCGCTTATGCGCCAGGCGGAAGACATCGCCATAACCCGCGATCAGGGTCTTATTCCCCTTTATTTCTATGTAAACCAGGATTTGATCGACCTGACCAAAGTAGATGGCTGGTATCCCAATCCGATGGGCGTCCATCCATACGTTGGTATGAGGAAGAGGTAGTTTAGCTTCTTGGAACTTTTGTAGATTGGAGGCCCCCCATGGGACGGTTCGTATTAAGAAGAGCGTTGAGCATTATTCCTACGGTATTTATCATAATAACTTTGGGATTCTTTATAATACGAGTCGCCCCGGGGGGGCCTTTCTCAAGGGAAAAGGCCGTCCCCGAAGCGGTGCTCAGGAACCTGATGGCCAAGTATCACATGGACGAACCCCTGATAAAGCAGTATTTCCGTTTTATGGGCGATATACTGCGGGGGGATTTCGGGCCTTCTTTTGTCAATAAAGATTTTTCGGTAAATGAATTAATCGCGCTGAGCCTTCCCAACTCAATCATCCTTGGCCTTGTGGCCCTTTCAATCGCCGTTGTGCTGGGGGTGGCGACGGGAACCATCTCGGCGCTGAAACAGAATACCCCCGTTGATTATTCTTTCATGTCGGTGGCGGTTACCGGGATTTCGGTCCCAAACTTTGTGGTGGGGCCTGTGCTAATGCTTGTCTTTGCCGTGACGCTGAGGTGGCTGCCCACTTCAGGCTGGATCGACGGCAGAAACGGTTTGAAGACATTGATTATGCCGGCGGTCACCCTTTCGCTGGCGCAATTCGCCTACATCGCCCGCCTTACACGGGCAAGTATGCTGGAGACCCTGCGCTCGGACTATATACGGACCGCCCGCGCCAAGGGGCTTTCCACGGCAGTGATTATCTTTAAGCATGCGTTTAAAGGTGCGTGCCTTCCCGTTGTCAGTTACCTGGGGCCGGCAATGGCGGGCCTTATCACCGGTTCCGTGGTTGTTGAGCGGATTTTCGCCGTTCCGGGGCTGGGTATTCACTTTATTCGCGCGGCGACTAACAGGGACTACACCATGATCATGGGAGACGTGATCGTATATTCCCTGATACTGATAGCGTTGAACTTTGTTGTGGATATTCTATACGGGTTTTTAGACCCCCGAATTTCTTATAAGTAAAGCGAGGAAGATATGGCATTTACTCGCAAGAAAGCTGATGAGGCGTTAAACGAATTCAGCCAGAACATCAAGCCGGTTTCGCTTTACGCGGACGCGTGGAAGCGGCTGCGAAAGAACAAGATGGCCCTGTTCGGGATTTGTGTTGTGCTGATATATTTTATTATTTCCCTGTTGGCGCCGATTCTGCCGTTCTACCCATACGAACGGCAGGAAATGAAGCATATCCATCTGCCCCCCTCGTTTGAAAAGGCTGGTGTCGTGATGATCCGCACCAGGGAAGCGTACATGTTGAGGGTCATAGCAAGGGAAGGCCGCACGGAATTCAACGCGGTGGAGCAGGGTGAACTCGCCGCCATGCGCGCCGAGATCGAAAACGACCCGGTGCACCAGCGGGTCTACATTTTGGGGACTGATGTTCTGGGACGTGACCTGCTTTCGCGGACCATCAACGGCGGACGGGTTTCACTTGGAATCGGGGTGGTGGGAACGATCACCGCCCTGCTCATCGGGGTTTTTTACGGCGCAATTGCGGGATACATCGGCGGTAGGATAGATAACTTAATGATGAGATTTGTTGACGTCGTGTACGGCCTGCCGTATATGATGGTTGTAATCGTGCTGATGTCGTTGATAGGCAGCCGCAGCATCTACCTTCTCTTTCTTGCCATTGCCCTTGTGTCCTGGCTGACGATTTCCCGCGTTGTGCGGGGGCAGATCATCAGCCTGAAAAACTCGGAATTTATCGAGGCCGCGAGGTCTGTCGGCGCCAGCACGCCGCGGATCATTGCCAAACACCTGCTCCCCAATACGCTGGGGATCATCATCGTCTATTCATCCCTGTCCTTTCCCAGTTTCATCCTGTCTGAAAGTTTCCTGTCCTTTTTGGGTTTGGGAGTTTCGGCGCCCATGTCTTCCTGGGGCTCGCTGATTGACGAAGGGGTGAGGGGCATGGAGCTATACCCGTGGCTTCTCATTGTTCCGGCAGCGATGATGACGGTCTTCATGTTTTCCATGAACTTTGTGGGCGACGGTCTCAGGGACGCTTTTGATCCCCAGGGCAAAAACAGAACCTAAAGGAGCAGGGAAAAATGGCGCAAGAAACTGTTCTTGAGGTAAAAAACCTTCGTACCCACTTTTTCACCGATGACGGGGTGGTAAAGGCGGTTGACGATGTTTCGTTCTCGCTTCACAAGGGCGAAGTAATCGGCATAGTGGGTGAATCCGGTTCCGGGAAATCGGTAACAAACCTTGCGGTAATGAAATTGGTTCAGACGCCGCCGGGGAAGATCATGGGAGGCGAAGTCATTTTCAAAGGGGATGACATCCTCAAGATGAACGAGAAACAGCTTCGCCAGCTTCGCGGGGCGAAAATCTCCATGATCTTTCAGGACCCCATGACAAGCCTGAATCCCTTTTTGCGGGTTTCCACCCAAATGATCGAAACCCTGCGGCTCCACCAGAAACTCGACAAGAAGCAGGCGCGGCAAAAGGCGATTGAAATGCTGACGATGGCCGGGATTCCCGCTGCCGAGGAACGGATCGACAGCTACCCGCATCAGTTTTCCGGCGGAATGTGCCAGCGCGTCATGATCGCGATGGGCCTCTCCTGTAACCCCGAGATACTCATCGCGGACGAGCCCACCAGCGCGCTAGATGTCACGATACAGGCGCAGATCCTCGATCTGATGAAAGACCTCACCGAAAAACTCGGCACGGCGGTAATCCTCATCACGCATTCCCTTGGCGTGGTGGCGGGGATGTGCGACACGATTTACGTTATGTACGCCGGGCGCGTGGTTGAGCGCGGCACAGCGGAGGATATTTTTGAGAACCCGCAGCACCCCTATACGCGCGGGCTTATCAAGTCCGTTCCCCGCCTCGACAAGCGGAACAGGGAGCGGCTCTTTTCCATTCCGGGGCAGCCCCCCAACGTGATCGATCTACCGCCCTGCTGCCCCTTCTTCCCGCGCTGCTCTGAAGCCACGGAGCGCTGTAAAACAGCCTACCCCGATGAAGTTACCTATGATGGCGGACACGCCGCGGCCTGTTGGGAGGCGAAAAAATGAGCGCATTGCTTGAAGTAAAAGACCTTTGCATGTACTTTCCTACCGGGTCAAAAGGATTATTCAGCCGGGAAAAACACTACACCTACGCGGTAGACGGCGTGTCGTTCTCCCTTGAAAAGGGAGAGACGCTTGGGCTCGTGGGGGAGTCCGGCTGTGGAAAGTCCACGGTCGTGCGCGCGGTGTCCCGCCTCCATACGCCCACTTCCGGCGAGGTCTATCTGAACGGAAAAAATGTCACCACGATGGAGAGACATGAACTCATGGAAGCTCGCCGCAACATGCAGCTTGTTTTCCAGGACCCTTACGGCTCTCTTAACCCACGGATGACCACCGGCGACATAATCGCCGAGCCAATGAGGATATACAAGAAACTTCGGCTTTTGGAGATTAGCGAAGATGAGATCATTACACGGGTGGAGAACCTGATGGAAATGGTCGGGCTCCTCAAGTACTACCGGAACCGCTACCCCCACGAGTTTTCCGGCGGTCAGCGCCAGCGCATAGGCATCGCGCGCTCCCTCGCCCTCAGCCCGCAGTTGATCCTCGCCGACGAACCCGTCTCCGCCCTCGACGTTTCCATCCAGGCGCAGATACTCAACCTCTTCAAAGACATACAGAAAGAGATGGG
>JGI24698J34947_10001575_pt1 | contig 12086 bp, 11 predicted proteins | sample TergutMp193P3_FD_34947 | JGI IMG/M metagenome (IMG submission 34947)
AAATGAGCATGAGTATTGACGATACGATCGACCCGCCGATGCTGAACAAAAACAACACCAACCCCTGGTTCGTGTGATACATCACGAAACGCGATTTCTTGTGATCGCCCGTCAGGAGCGGGATGAAAAAGAGAATGTAGGCGATAACCGCCATACCCTTGTTCTGTTCCGCGTCGCGGGCAGTTGTGGAAGGCGTCGCCTTCCTTGTGGATGTTGTCTTTTTGCTTGCGGTGGTTGTTTTCTTTTTTGTCGTGGTCGTTGGTTTCTTTGCCATACGATTTCTCCTTTTACCGGGGTTAAAAAAAACCGGTATCTGATACCCTTTTTGTCATCTAAACGGTATCAGATACCTGTTTCGGTTTTCACATAGAAAGGTGCCAGGCACCTTTGCGGCTATCCCCGTGTAGTAAGGTACGGCGAACTGACCCACCCTCTCCGGCCGTTATAGATAACCTGCGTCCAGCCTTCGATGATTTCGCCTGTCAGTTGTACGACAGTGCCCTCCCGGAGCGATGTGATGACCGAATAGTCCAGACCAGGCCCAGCCCTCATGTTCACATCGGTGGTCACGGCGGCGGAGCCCAGGCCGCCGGTATTCCTGACCCTGCCGTATCTCTGGTCTCCGAGCTTGAACGCGATTCCCACCTTGCTGTAGGGATAACCGGCTTCAATTATGGCGCCGACCCTCTCTGAAAAGTAAAAATGTGCGCCCACCTGGCCACCAAAGCGAAGCCCGCCCCATCCGTATAATCCACTTCCATAGTCGCGATCCGACCAACTGACTACTTCCCACATAAGGGAAAGCCCGGTATAGAGGTCAAGCCAGTCTATGTCAAAACCCCAGTGCCAGTTTCCCCTGACCGAAGGTGTTACCCACGTTATTGTGTCGTTCCAACCATATTTCCACTGGAAAAATGAAATCCCGCCGCCTATGGAAATGGGAACCTCTACAGGAAGGGCGTATTCCACGTGCACAAACAGGGGGGGAATTCCAATGTTATACCCTAACATCGAGAGGCCGTAATAATAGCCGACCCCCGCGTCCAGCAGGATGTTCCCGCCGCCGCCAAGGGCGGGTGGATAGCTTAGGGGGTCGAAGGCAAAAACAGACATTCCGACAACCACCAGAATCAATAAAACCAACAATAACTTTTTCATAAAAAACTCCATTGTGATTCGCCACCCCCTGTGGGCGGATAATCACGGTAAAATAAATTAACCATTCTTAAAGAACGGCTTAAAACCCAAGTAAACGGTAGCAGCTACCTTTTTTACCTTCTTGTCCAAGAACCAGTACTGTTACCGGAATTATAAGTCGTAAACGTTTGGTTATTCGAGCTCAAGGAAATGGTAGTACTTTGCCACTCAATGCCTGTAGCTGAAGAACCACTATATCTTACGATTAAATTCTCGCCTTCCCATGTATAATTGCCCGTTTTTCTAATATTCCTGAACTTTTGGCTGTTAATACGGATATAACCTTTATTAGCGGCATCCCCCCAATAACCGGTAGTAGGTAATCTTGTGATTACAGCGCCGCCGCCGCTCATACGAATAGCCATACCGTATGTCGACTCCCAATTGCCGTCAAGTTCGCTTGTCATGCCGTTGTCGCAGGCAACCAATGCAAACCCGATTAGCGCCACAAGTGCAATAACGCCTAAACACCTCATTGTGTTTTTCATATAAAACTCCTTTGCCTTTTACGTTACTGCCTGGTGTAGGTGACATTGCCAAGTGTCAGAGTATTGCCGTTCAGCGAATACGTTACCGTTGATGGGTCAAAAAGGCTATTAATACTAGGATTACCATTCCCAAGTGCTAGATCGGCTATCATTCCTGCATCAGACTGGGAATATCCCTGACCAATAGCATAATTAACAAAAATTTGCCTAATCTGCGCTCTTGTATAAAATGAATTTACTGAAACTCCCATCTCCGCTGCGCTTGACCCAAACGCGGAACCCCTAATTGATGTAATAGTCAGCGTCATAGTAGTTCCGCTGGTGGAATACATTCCTCTTACCACTTCAACATTGCCATCATACATGCTAAAGTTTCCGTTGTTAAAACTTATTTTATCTCCATCTCGATCGACCCATGTTCCGTTAAGGCCGCCACCACCGCTTGTCGTGCCATTGTCGCACGCAATCACCGAGAACCCGATTACCGCCGCAAGGGCGATAATCCCGAAAAGTTTCAAAAAGTTTTTCATATCAAACTCCTTACAAATATTTTTACAGAATATACATTCCGCAATTTCCAATTCCTTAATCCTTCCGTATCTTTACCCTTCCTCACCGCTCCTTTTATCATCTAAAGCCGAGCCCCGCGATCCGTGAGCGCCTTCTTGCTTGCGTCGTTAAGTGCGGTACTGGCAAACGGGTTAGTTCCAAAAGTTATTCTTGTTACGCTTAAGGGGATGGTCACGCTGGTCAGTTGTGTACAGCCATTAAACGCGTTGGCGCCTATTCTCGTGACAGACTCGGGCAGGGTAACGCTTGTTATTTGGGTGCCGGCAAACGCGTAATCCCCTATTTCAGTAACCCCGTCGGGGATTACGAGGGCTCTGTTCAGGGCCGCGTCGCGGAATGCGTTATTTGGGATTTTGTTTACTTTACCGGCGGGCCAGTTGCTAAGCATACTCTGAAGGGCTGTACCCTGAAATGCCCCGGTTCCTATGCTTTCAATCGTTGTGCACTCATTTATGTTAATCCAGCGCAGGCTGCTGTTCAAAAACGCGTTATTGCCAATAGCCGTGATCCCGTCGAAGATCACAAACTCAGTAATGGTTGTATTATTTCTAAACGCATTGGCCCCGATTGCCGTGACCGGTTTGCCGCCTATCTCGGCAGGGATAACGACCCTGTTATCAGTGCCCTGGTAACCTGTAATCGTAATCGAACTGCTCGACGCGGTAAACATGAAGTCCGAAACCGGGTTTGGTTCATACCTTGCCCCCGCCGTCCTCTGCGCGAAAACTCCCCCTGCGCCAATCGTCGCGAGAACCATCGCCAACATCGCCAACCGTAGTTGGCGCAGGTGACGCAACAAAAAGGCTTTTTCTATTTTGATTTTCATAAAACACTCCTTGTTGGCATTTCTCTTCTTACCTTCTGGTATAAGTAACATAGGGGTAATCTTTGCCGAAAGAAACAACTGTAACGGTTTGGCCGTCCGCGGAAAGCGTAACGGTGCAATTCCTCCAAACCACGCCCGTTGCGACATCAGGGGCGGTAATATCAAAAGAAAGATCCAGGTCCTGGCCTATCCATGTAAAATCGCCCGTCCTGACAAGATTTCTCAGTTTTTGGTCGCCAACTTTGATAAGGCCTTTGTATACGGCGTCTTGCCACCGTGTTATAACGGATATTTCTACGTAAACAGCGGTACTGCCATTAATTCTTATGGTATGACCCCAGCCGGCTCCCCAAACGCCGTCAATGGAGGAACCGCCTGGAACAGCCGGTTGAGGGTTGCTTCTGTAATAAGTAATATTGCCGATTTGAATGGATTGGCCATTCACATTCATTGTAAGGGTACGATCCTCCCACCTCAGACCTGTGGCGACAGTAGGGGCGGAAGACCTAAATTCAATAGATAACTCCTGGCATGACCACTGCAAATCAGCGGGGCTTTTGACAATGTTCCTGAAAATTTGGTCGCCGAGTTTGACATACCCTTTGCTTATGGCGTTTCTCCACAAAGCGCCGGAGGATAATTGTATGGAAACAGCGGTGTCGCCGCTAATAGCAACAGTATGACCATTATTGGCTTGCCAAACGCCGTCAAGGGAGAGGGCGCTTTGAGCGGATAAATCGCCGGCCGGCATTGCAAGGGCGATTACCGCAAAGGCGAAAATTGATATTTTTAGAAAGTCTTTCATACAAAAACTCTTTTACAAATATCTTTTTATAGAACATACATTCTATAATTAACACAAAAAGGCGACGGTCACCCCTGGCATTTTTTATTGTAAAGGGCCAGGTCTCTGGCAAGTTTTTCCGTCCGTATCTCCGTTACCTCCCCTGGGGTTTCCTTGCCCAAAGTTCCGTAACTCGCCACCAGTTCCGTTTGACCGCTGACTTCCAGCGTTTTATACACCCTTTTGGCAATGTTCTTGATTTCCCTCTTTCCCCGCATGGTTGTTTCAGCGATCCAGGGGATACTGAACGATTCCCGGAGCCAGAGGTAAATTTCCCGTTCAACCGGTGAAAGGCGGCCCACCAGTGTTTCAAGGGTTTCTGCTGTTACCTGGTTTTTCATGACTCTATGCTATCCCATTTCGGGTTTTTTTGCACTTCACCAATTTGGGTGAGGTCGCCTTTTTAGGGGTCACCAATTTGGGTGAGGGTAGATGGCGACAGCGATATTCATGCGTTTTGGAGATTTTGAAGAAAACCTCGAAAATTTAGTGCCAGGCACCGTTTTCAAGGAAATGCATAATAACCTGGCTAAATTCTATACATGGACATATTATCTATAAACAAATCGGCAAATGATGAAAACGCGGCAGCAGTAATGCGATAAAAGCAAATAAAACTATAACAACGATTTTTTTGTCTTCTGTTTTTTATTCACTCTGCTTTCCGCCGAACTTCAGCAATAAATCTCCCCGGTTATTTATGGCGAGTTTCTTGTATATGTTTTTGTAATGGGTTTTCACCGTATTCAGGGAAATATTGAGTTCAAGGCCGATTTGCCGCAAGGTAAAGTTTTCAAGCAGCAGGGCGAGAATCTCTTTTTCGCGGGGGGAAAAGTTTGTGTTGATTACGGTCTGGATTTGCTCGGCTTCTTCCGCCGTCTGGGTGTACTGCGGTATGTCGGTCAGAATAATGCCATCCGTCCAGTCCTTTTCAAACAGTTTCTTTTGCATGAGCGGCATAAGCAGGAAGAACGCGGGGCATAAAACCAGCATAACGCCGAAAGCCAGATAGCGGTCGGGCGATCCAAAACGGTCAAAGACGAGGGAGAATATTCCCGATACGACAAAGTATTCTACAAAGAACACAAGGCAGCAGAGCCTGAACATTTTAAGCGACTTGCTTTTTTTGATCGCCCCGGCGCAGAGGTAGAAGATGATGATATAGCCCAGACCGTCCCCGAGGCCGTAGGCAAACGACCCTGAAAGGCGGGTCAAAGACGATTCGTACATGAGAACGCCCAGGGCGAACAGGGAGAGCGCAAGGAACAGGAGCCAGATATACAACGCGTTGCGGTTGTTCAGTAACTGGATGAGAATTATCACTATGATGGAAGCAAAAGCGCCTATCCCAAACGCCATGCTGGACAGGCTGTTTTCCGTCCACTGGATGTGGTTGGTCATACACATGATCATGTAGTACACAACGTGAAGGCCGATGGCAAACGCCGCGCCTCCTGCCCACAGCCCGGTTTCCGGGCCTGGAACGGCCATGTCCGCAAGTCCTTTATTTTTTTGTCCGTTGTCACCAACCCTATGGGTTGGTGACGCAAATACGACAATGAGGCAGGCCGCCATCGCGACCGAACCGCCCCATGTTTCTCCTGCCGCCTGGACTTCGGGAAACACCAGCCATAGGATGTAGAAGAACCCATAGTAGAGCTGGACAATGACCAGACCGAACAAACGCTCAATATTGTTCAACTCAAAACAGAACAGGCAGAAAGCGGCGGCGACGCATATTCCACTTACGAACTGGAACGCAATAAAAAACGCAAACCGCCCTGAACCGGATGGCATAAAAATCTGAAAGGGAAGGAGGGCGGCGCATAAAACCGCCGCCAACCGCATAAGGGGAATAATATGCCGTTTGGGGATAAAGCTCAGGACGAGCCAGCCAAGCCCCATCGGAAACAGTATGAGTTCCCAGGACCCAAAGCCCGCTATTGACATTTTGAGGTCGAAGTAGCGCAAGTTGCCCATGATGACGGAGAGGGGGAAAACCAACAGTAAAGGCCATAATTCCCAGCGTATGTTCCGTAATCTCAGGTCATCGCGAAATTTGAGGAAGTCGACGATAGCTACGCGATATCTGCCCGGCATAATCCAACCTTAAATATCTCCCTATGGTTCATTTCCCGCGTTCCGCCGGCAAAAATCATGCCTGACACCACTTTTCCTTATGTTCCTACTCAATAAATGAATAAAACAATAAAAAAATAGCGTAATGAAAGATGATAATTGGATATAGGGCAATTTGTCAAGCCATAAAATGCAATTGAAATTGTCCTATTAGCAGATGATGACGAGCGTTAAGGAAATTCTTGCCCGGAATTTGAAGGAAAACAGGCGGAGACTCGGAATTACCCCTTCTTCACAATCTTCGCCCAGGTGTCCCTTAGCCCCACGGTTCTGTTAAACACCGGCTCGCCCTTCTCTCCGGAAGGCGAAGCGCCATTGTCAGTGTCCCTCACGAAGTAGCCCAGCCGCTCAAACTGAAAACGGTCGCCCGCTTTCGCTTCCCCAAGGCAGGGTTCCGCCCAGGCGTTTTCTATTACCTCTAGAGAATTGTGATTAAGGTTGTCGAGAAAGGTCTTCCCCGGTTCAACTTCCATTGGCCTGTCTACAGCGAAAAGATAATCGTAAAGCCGTACCTCGATGGGAAGCGCGTGGGGAGCGGACACCCAGTGAATGGTGCTTTTCACCTTTTTGTTGTCCGGGGCGTTTCCGCCTTTTGTCTCAGGATCATAAGTACAATGCACGGCGGCTACGTTTCCCGTGGCGTCCCTCTCGCAGCTCGTGCACGTGACGATGTAGCCGTAACGGAGCCGCACGCTGTTGCCCGGATAGAGCCGGAAATACTTCGGCGGCGGGACTTCCTCGAAATCCTCCCGCTCGATCCAGAGTTCCCCGGAAAAGGGAATTTTCCGCTTTCCGGCGGATTCATCCTCCGGGTTGTTCACCGCCTCAACTTCCTCAACCTTGCCGGCCGGCCAGTTGTCGATGATGAGTTTCAGCGGCTTCAAGACCGCCATCACCCGCCGGCTCGTCTTGTTGAGATCCTCCCGGAGGCAGTACTCCAGGAAGGCGATATCCGCCATGCTGTCGGTTTTCGCGATTCCCACCTGTGAGATAAAACTGCGAATCGCCGCCGGCGTATAGCCCCGGCGGCGCAGGCCCGCGATGGTGGGCATACGCGGATCGTCCCAGCCGGAGACAAACTTTTCCTCCACCAGCCGCAGGAGCCAGCGCTTGCTCATCACGGTGCGGGTCATGTTGAGCCGGGCGAACTCGATCTGCCTTGAGGGGAACACCTCCGCCTCGCGGATGAACCACTCGTACAGGGGCCGGTGAATCTCGTACTCCAGGGAACAGAGCGAGTGGGTGATCCCCTCCTTCGCGTCCGAAAGCGGGTGCTGAAAATCGTACATGGGGTAGATGCACCATTTGTCCCCGGCGCGGTAATGGTGTTCCCGGCGAATCCTGTACATCACCGGGTCCCTGAGCAGAAGGTTCGGGTGGGCCATGTCGATTTTGGCCCTGAGGGTTTTCGCCCCATCCGCGAATTCCCCGGCGCGCATTCTCGCGAAAAGGTCGAGGTTCTCCTCCACGCCGCGATCCCGCCAGGGGCTGTTTCGCCCCGGAGGTGTAATCGTTATGTTATTCTTGTCCGGAACCGCGGTCCCCCGGTACTCCCTTGTCTCCTCGTCGGAAAGGTCATCCACGTATGCCTTCCCCTTTTTGATGATCTTTATCGCGAGGTCGTATAGGTACTCGTAATAATCCGAGGCGTAGAACTCCCGGTCTTCCCAGTCGTAGCCCATCCACTTGATGTCCCGCTTGATGGCGTCCACATAAGACTGATCTTCCTTTTCCGGGTTGGTATCGTCAAAGCGCAGGTTACACTTGCCGCCGAACCTCTCCGCCATGATGAAGTCGATCATAAACGCCTTGCAGTGGCCTATGTGAAGCCAGCCGTTTGGTTCAGGGGGAAATCTGGTGTGGACATAATCATAGCGTCCGTTTTTCAGGTCTTCTTTGATAAATTCACTGATAAAATCCGAACTGCCAGAATCGGCTACGGTTTTCGTTTCCATAAACACTCCTCCCGTGCTTCAGGGGCACGGTACAGTTAACAACATACCAACGTGGTATGTTATTTTATCAAAAATTCGTCAGGTAACAAATTCCAAGAAGCAAAAGCGAGTAGAGCACGCTCTGATCGACTGTCTTCACCCAGGCCGCGCCTTTGACGCTGTTGATCTGCCCGCCGTACCACCAGAAAAGCCCTATGCTGGCGTCGATACGCAGGGCATACTCGGCAAAGTCGTCTTTCTGGCTTTGCACGCCGAAAAAGAGGTACGCCAGTTCTTCCAAAATGGCGCCGAATTCTTTCAGGGCCTCGGGGTAATCCCTTTTCTCAATAAGCGCGATAAAGGGGATTACCTTATCCAGCAGGTCATCCTTGCGGGTCTCGTCCGCTTTTTCTACCCAGGTTTTCTGAATCAAAAGGTCCAGGTTGTTCTGGAAGTGATTCAAAAAGTTCCCCTCTATTTCGCCCGCCTTGTATATATTCCAAAGCCGCTTGTAATCATCGCCTATGCCGAGTATTTCCGCGAAAGCCCTGGCGGCTTCCACTGAAGGCCCCCTTCCCTGAGTAAACCCCTTCGGGGGAAAAAGCTTATCCGCTATACCCCTGTATTCTTTGGGGAGGGCTTTACTGGCATTTGGCGGCGACGTAAACATAACTAAACAAAAGATTGCTAATAAAACAAAAAATAGTCAATACAATCGCTCTTCTCGACAAACATGAAACAGGAGCGTACACTTCTCTTATAATGGCTTACCCTATCCGCTGCCTGCCCTCGGGGCACGTTTTCATTGACCCGAAAGACAACTGTGATCGGCTGGTAGACGCATTGCTGAAAACTGAGTATGATGAAGAATTCTGTGTCGCCGCCATTTTTGACGAAGACTTCATAGGCAGGCTTATGGAAGCCGGCTTTTTGGTCATGTCCGCGGCACTCACCGAAGGGCGGGAAGAGCCCTTTTACATCCTCCTCCCCAAACTCCACCTTGTCCGATCCGTGCTGCTCTTTCCTGAACTGCGCGTCAAGAAAAGCATTCGCCCCTTTCTTTCCCGGTACGAGCTGCGTGTAGACACGGACTTCGATCTCGTCCTTGACAAATGCGTGCAAACCCACGGGGACGCCTGGCTGACCCCTCCGTTTGTAGAAATCCTGAAAAGCATACACAAGAGAAAAGACATGCGCGCAAAGCCGGTTTCATTCGCGGTTTACCGGAACGGAGAACTCAAGGCGGGAGAAATTGGCGTGGTCACGGGACGGGTATATACCAGTTACTCAGGATACCGCGAGGAGAATAACGCGGGGACGGTCCAGATGATCCTGATGGCGCAATGGCTGGACAAGGCAGGTTTTGACTTCCTCGATTTTGGAATGCCCCTTGATTATAAAACCAGCCTGGGGGCTCAGGATGTTTCCCCACGCCGTTTCGTGGAGCTGTTCCGGGCAGCCCGAAAATGAAGACCGCCGCGAACCGGGTCCTTTTTATTAGCAGAACTTCCAATTTTGTGCTATACTATATTTATGGCCTTCGGTCACTTTACTGTTGAAAACGGCAAGGCCCTGCCCCTCGGAGCAACATTAACCAACGGGGGGGTCAACTTTGCCGTTTTTTCCCGGCACGCCACTTTGGTAACCCTGATCCTGTTTGAAACCGCTGAACAGGGAAGTCCCCATAAGGAAATAAAGTTAAGTCCCAAAACCAACCGTACAGGCGACATCTGGCACTGCTTCATTCCCGGCCTGGCGGAGGGGGCCTGCTATCTGTACCGGGCCGAAGGGCCCTATCACCCTGAAAAGGGGCATCGCTTTAACTCAAACAAAACCCTAATCGATCCCTACGCCAAAGCCCTGACCGACCTGTCCGATTGGGATTTCAAGAACAGCAGGGGCTACGATCCTTACGCGGCGTCGCAGGATCTTTCCTACTCATACGCTAACGATTTATACGCCAACCCGCGCTGCGTTGTGGTGGATGACAATTTTGACTGGCAGGGGGATCTTCCCCTAAACTATCCCCTGCGCTTCAGCGTCCTCTACGAGACCCACGTGAAAAGCCTCACGAAACATTCCAGCTCCGGCGTTTCCGCCCCGGGAACCTACCGTGGGGTAATCGAAAAAATCCCCTTCTTCAAGGACCTCGGCGTAACAAGCCTGGAATTCCTCCCCATACAGGAATTCAACGAGAACGAACTTTTCACCATAAATCCCAAAACCGGCAAGCGGCTGGTGAATTATTGGGGCTATTCCACCGTCGCGTTTTTCTCCCCGAAAAGCTCGTACGCCCAGGATCGCACGCCGGGGGGCCATGTAAGGGAATTCAAGGAAATGGTCCGGGAACTTCACAAGGCCGGACTTGAAGTTATCCTCGACATTGTTTTCAACCACACCGCCGAAGGAAGCGAGATGGGGCCGACTTTTTCTTTCCGGGGCTTTGACAATACGATATATTACATACTGAACCAGAACAGGCGCTATTACCAAAATTACTCCGGCTGCGGCAATACTGTCAATTGTAATCACCCGGTGGTGCGTACTTTTATTTTGGATTGCCTTCGTTATTGGGTAATGGAAATGCACGTGGACGGTTTCCGCTTCGACCTGGGTTCCATCCTGGGCCGCGACGAAAGCGGCCGGCTGATGGAAAACCCGCCCATGCTCCAGCGCATCGCAGAAGACCCGATTCTGAGCAACACCAAGATCATCGCCGAAGCATGGGACGCGGGCGGCGCGTATCAGGTGGGCTGGTTCCCTGGCGGCCGCTGGGCGGAATGGAATGATCGTTTCCGGGACGAACTGCGCCGTTACTGGCGTGGCGACACAAAGCAAACCCGGTTCCTTGCGACCCGGCTCGCCGGCAGTTCCGACCTGTACCTCCGGGACGGCCGTAAACCCTTTCACTCGGTAAACTTCATAACCAGCCACGACGGCTTCACCTTGAGGGATCTGGTCACATACGAAAGAAAACACAACGAAGCAAACGGCGAAAAAAACAGGGACGGAGGGGAAAACAACAACAGCGCCAATTATGGTGTTGAAGGCCCCTCAAATGACCAAAAACTCGAAAACCTCCGTTTTGTCCAAATGAAGAATTTCATCGCCTCAATGATGGTTTCGCTGGGTACCCCGATGATCCTCGGGGGAGACGAGATGGGACGCACCCAGGGCGGGAACAACAACGCCTATTGCCAGGACAATGAAATCTCATGGTACGACTGGTCATTCCTCGAAAAACACGCGGACTATTACCGCTTCGTAAAAGACATGATTGCTTTCCGCCTCCGCCATCCGGCTTTTATGCGATCGGAGTTTTACTCGGGCAGGGAAGGCGCTTACAAAGGCATACCTGATATAAGCTGGTTTGACGAAAACGGAAATACCCCTGACTGGGACAAGATTGGTTCCTGCCTCTGTTTCAGGATGGAGGGTGGTAAGGCGGAAATTCTTTCTGACCGGGACGACAACGATTTTTTCATCATGATGAACGGGGGACAAAAAGCCGTGGACTTCAAAGTATGCGATCCTCTGGACGGCAAAAAATGGGTAAGGGCGATAGACACCGGCCTTCCTTCCCCGGATGATATCTTGACTTCAGGAAATGAAGCGTCGCTGGAAAAACCTTCTGCCTATAGAGTTAAGGAGCGCAGTATGGTAGTGCTTATATCGAGGTTGTTGTATTAATGGACGAGAGCAGTTTTATCCTGGGCGTAGACCTGGACGGGGTAGTTGGGGATTTCTACGGCGCCCTCAGAGAAATCGCCGCCGGCTGGCTCAACAAGCCGCTGGAATCACTTACGACTGAAGTTGGCTACGGACTTGAAGAATGGGGCCTTGACGAATACGGCGGTTACGATCGGCTGCACCGATTCGCGGTAACCCATCGGAATCTCTTTCGGGACATGGAACCCATCGAAGACGCCCCCGTGATTCTGCGAAAACTTTCCGGCAGAAATATCAGAGTCCGCATCATCACCCACCGGCTTTTTTTGAAATACTACCACAAGGCAACCATTACCCAGACTGTGGAATGGCTTGATTCCTGGGACATCCCCTATTGGGATCTCTGCTTTATGGCGGAC
>JGI24698J34947_10001576_pt1 | contig 12081 bp, 9 predicted proteins | sample TergutMp193P3_FD_34947 | JGI IMG/M metagenome (IMG submission 34947)
CCGACCGGGATCACCGTGTCTTCGGTGGCGGGCGTTCCCGCGACTTTAATCGTCTGGTAGATGAGGTCCTCAAAATCCGCCCGCATCTTCTTGTACCCGGAAGTGTTCACGTTAGCCAGGTTATTGGAAATCGTATCGATATTCGCCTGCTGTCCTATCATGCCTGACGCGCCGGTCCATAAACTTCTTACCATATCTCTACCTCAATTATACTTTTGCATATTGATTGATCAGAACCCCAAGCATGGAATCGTGGGACTGTATCACCTTTTGGTTCGCCTCGTAGGCGCGGTTGACTTCGATCATCTGCACCATCTCACGCACCGGTTCCACGTTGGCGGTTTCGATAAAGCCCTGCAGTATCTTGGGCCTCATTTCTTCCATGACAATCGCGGGGCCGGATGTTTCCGTGTCGTAGTAGAGACTTGAGCCCTGCTTTTTCAGGTACCTGTCGATGTCGAATTCCACGATTTTGAGGGTGTCCAAAAGCGCGGTTTCGGCCCAGGTATTTCTTTCCCTGGACACCATGATGTTGGGATCGTCGCCGGCGTACTCGGCATTAATCCAGATTCGCCCGTCCTTGTCTATCTGAAAATTGTTGGCGTGCACCCTGAGGCGCCCGTTCTCGCCGAGTACCGGGTAGCCCTCTTTGGTTTCGAGGAAGCCTTCCTTGCCGAGCTGGAAGGAGCCGTTCCGTGTATAGCGCTCGCCCCAGGGGGTCTCCACGACGAAAAAGCCCTTCCCGTCCAGGGCAACGTCGAAATCGCTCTCGGTTTCCTTGAGCGACCCCTGCTCAAAATCGACATAAAGTTCGTTCAGTTCCACGCCGGTTCCCAGCCTGCCGATGATAGGCGCAACATCGGCGGAACCGAAGGGGTGAAGGTACTCGCCGTCGTCCTTCATGCGCCGCAGAAGCAGCTCGGGAAAGGCCTTGAAAGCCGCCTGTTCCCGCTTGTACCCGTCTGTATTCACATTTGCCAGATTATTGGCCACCGCGTCCAGGCGCCATTGCTGGGCCCTCATGCCGCTTACGGCGGTATACCATCCACGAACCATAGTTATTTATCGGCAGTTGGCAAGAATGGATTAGGAATTAAAAGTCTCGAAATGACTTTGGGTATTCTCGAAGTGATTTTGAGCATTATCGAAATAACTTTAGGTCTTCCAGAAGCAATTTTAAGTGTTTCCAAAGTGATATTATGGATTCCTGAAACAGTTTTGAGGGTTATGGAAGTGATTTTGAGTATTCCTGAAATTATTTTTAGTGTTCTTTATTTAGCTGACATAATTTGCTATAATATATGTAATAAAGGAAAAGAGAAGAATATTATGGCAAGAGATTATATCCCAAGCAACCATGAACATTTTAATAGGTGGTTTAAGAATATTCGGGACTATGTGATAAAAACCAAAAAGACAAATCCTGAATGGCATCACATCCCCGAGGCCGCCGTGAAGGGACTCACAGCGGCGTACAAGGACTGGTTTAAACATTACAGGCCGACGCTGACACCGCACACCCCCGACAAGACAGCTGCCAGAAACGAAGCCCGGCGCCGCGCGGAACACGTATTGAGGCCTTTTGTGCAGCGCTACCTGAAGTGGCCGCCGGTGACCGACGCCGACCGTGCCAATATGGAGCTCCTGATCCGCGACACCACGCCCACTCAAACCGGCGCGCCCAAGGCCCAGGCCGGAGGGGACCTCGTCTTCCCTGGCGTTCACATGGTAGAGGTCAGGAACATCCGCCCCGTAGGTCTCGCCGATGATAAGAAGCGTGACAAGTACGGCGTCCGCATCCACTACGGCATACTCTCGCCGACCGGCGAACCAGGCAAATGGCGCATCTCCTCCGAGCCCAGGACCGGCGAAGACCTCCCCCATTCGCTTCTTACACGCAGGAAAAAGCATCTCTTCAACTTTGACGGCGAAAGCGCGAATTGGATCTTCATCTGCCTGTGCTACGAGAACACAAAAGGAGAGCGCGGACCTTTTGGGTCAATATTGAAAGCAGCGATTCCTTAATCCCTACTCCCCTGCTCCCTTCCTCCCCTATTCTCTCAGTCCCCTTTTATGATATTATGGAGATATTATGAGCGACATTATATACGAGGGCAAATCGAAGATTATCCGCGCCGGGCCGGACGATGATAGCCTCATCCTCAGCTACAAGGATACGGCCACGGCGTTCAACGGTGAGAAAAAGGAGGAGCTTTCGGGCAAGGGCGCGCTGAACGCCGCGATTTCAAGCATAATTTTCCACTATCTTGAAGGGTGCGAGATCGAGACGCATCTTATCAAAGTGATTGACGAAACCACCTGGCTCGTGCAGAAGGCGGAGATCATAATGGTTGAGGTCATCGTGAGGAACGTCGCCGCCGGAAGCTTTTCCAAAAAGTACGGAGTCGCGGAAGGGGCGACGCTCAATAACACGGTTGTCGAGTTCAGCCTGAAGAGCGACGAACTGGGCGACCCGATGATAAACGAGACGCAAATAACCGCCATAGGACTGGCGACGGAGAGGGAATTGGACCGAATGACAAAGCAGGCGCTTCGGATCAATGAAGAACTCTCCCGGCTGTTCTTGCTGGCAGGAATCAGGCTTATAGACTTTAAACTGGAATTCGGCAGGCGCCACGGCAAAATTATTCTGTGCGACGAGATCTCCCCGGATTCCTGCCGGTTCTGGGACGTGGACACGAACAAGAAACTCGACAAGGACCGTTTCCGGCGGGACATGGGGGACGTTCTGGACGCCTATCGGGATGTGCTCCTACGGCTTCAAAAAATAATTTAACGGCGGAAAATGGCAGTGACATTATGGAAAGCGCTTTGATTGTAACCTGTACAGAAAAGACAACCTGCTTCTTTAGGGAGATGTTGAACGCGGTTGACATCGGTCAAATCGTTACGCTTAACACCGCGGGAGAAGCGCGGAAGCTTTTATTAAAACAGGATTTCGACCTTGTGATTGTCAACTCGCCCCTTCCCGATGAATCAGGCGAAAGTCTCGCGCGGCATATCGCTTTCGAAGACACTACGCAGGTCATTCTTGTCGTGAAGGAAGAGTGCTTTGACACGGTATCCGCCGCCTGTGAAAATGACGGGATTTTTACAATCGCGAAACCCGTAAGCAAGAGCGTTTTTCGTTCGGCGCTGTTACTCGCAAGATCTGCCCATGCCAGATTGAGGCGTTTACGGGAAGAAAACTTCAAACTGAAACAGAAACTTGAGGATATAAGGGTAATCAACAGGGCGAAATATATACTGATCACATACCTCAACATGAGCGAACAGGAAGCCCACAGGTACATAGAAAAACAGGCGATGGATATGCGCGCCGCCAAGAGGGTAATCGCGGAGGGGATATTGAAAACATATGAAAACTGAGAACACGGCGTACTTGATTCTGGAAAACGGTACGACTTTCGAGGGAAAATATTTCGGCGCAGAAGGGGAAGTAACGGGGGAGCTTGTCTTCACCACCGGCATGACCGGATACCTCGAAACCCTCACCGATCAAAGTTATTACGGACAAATAGTCTTGCAAACTTTTCCTCTCATCGGCGACTACGGCATTATCCCCGCTGATTTTGAAAGCGGCTCCGTCGCGGTAAAGGCCTATATCGCCAAACACCCGTGTGAGGACCCCTCGAACTTCAGAAGCGAAGGCGCCCTCGGCGCCTTCCTGAAAGAGCGCGGCATCATCGGGCTTTACGGTATCGACACGCGCGCGCTCACGAAGATCATACGCATGAACGGCGTCATGAACGGGAAAATAACACCGGTGCCGCCGACCGATGCCGACCGCGCCGAAGCTAAAGCCTACTCCATCGTCAACGCCGTCGCCGCGGTCTCTTCCCGCGTTGTCGTTAAATCGGGTGGCGGCGCACGCCGCATAGCGCTCATGGACTACGGCGCAAAGCGCGGCATCGCGGCGGCGCTGGCGGCGCGCGGTTGCGAGGTGTGGTCGTTCCCGCACGACACGCCCGCAGGCGAGATTCTTAAAATGGCGCCTCACGGCGTTATGCTCTCCAACGGCCCCGGCGATCCCGCGGAGCCCGCGAACGACATACTGATCGAAACAATCCGCGAACTCCTGAAACGCGGCGTACCGATTTTCGGCATCTGCCTGGGACACCAGCTTCTCGCGCTGGCAAAAGGCTACACGACGAAAAAGATGAAATTCGGCCACCGGGGAACAAATCAGCCCGTCAAAGAGCTATCGACAGGCCGCGTATACATCACGAGCCAAAACCACGGTTACGCGGTGGTTATGGAGGACATGTCTGCTAACGTCAAACTTGCTGAAGGCAAGTTTGACGACGGCAAACATGCCGACGTGACCTTCGTCAACGTCAACGACGGTACCTGCGAGGGCATGGATTACGGTGATTCGTTCTCCGTGCAGTTTCACCCGGAAGCGCGCGGCGGGCCGCTCGATACCGGCTTTCTCTTCGACCGCTTTATGGAAAGGACGCGCTAATGCCGCTCGACAGGAACATAAAAAAAGTTTTGGTTATCGGCTCAGGCCCCATCGTCATAGGCCAGGCCGCTGAGTTCGATTACGCCGGCACCCAGGCCTGCCGAGTGCTTCGCGAAGACAAAATTGAGATTGTCCTCGTCAATTCCAATCCCGCCACGATAATGACCGACAGGAACATCGCCGACAGAATATACATTGAACCGCTGACACTCACGACCGTTAAGCGCATCATTGAGAAGGAACGTCCCGACAGTATCCTCTCGGGACTCGGCGGCCAAACGGGGCTGACGCTGTGTATGCAGCTCGCCCGCGACGGCTTCCTCAAAAAGATGAACGTGCGCCTCCTTGGTTCCTCGCCCGAAGCCATCGACAAGGCCGAAGACAGAAAAATCTTCAAGGAAACCATGCAGGTTATCAATCAACCGGTGATCCCCTCGGCTATTGCGACTGACGTTGAAAGCGCCGTCAGGTTTGCAAACAGCATCTTCGCTGAGGAAGAGGCCGCTAACAGATCAAATAAAAAGAATAAATACGAATTTATTATTAGACCGGCCTTCACGCTGGGCGGCACCGGCGGCGGCATCGCGGGCAATGAAACACAGCTCCGCGAAATAGCATCCAACGGCCTTTCGGTTTCGCCAATTCATCAGATACTCGTGGAAAGGTCAGTCGCCGGCTGGAAGGAAATCGAGTTTGAGGTAATGCGCGACGCCGCCGACAACGCGATCACGGTCTGCTCCATGGAGAACTTCGATCCGGTGGGCGTACACACCGGCGACAGCATCGTCATCGCGCCGGCAATTACGCTTGCCGACAGGGAATACCAGATGCTGCGTTCCGCGGCCCTCAACATCATCAGGGAGCTCGGCGTCGAGGGGGGCTGCAATGTCCAGTTCGCGCTTGACCCATACAGCTTTGAATACGCGGTAATCGAGGTAAACCCGCGCGTGTCGCGCTCCTCGGCGCTGGCGAGCAAGGCGACAGGTTACCCCATCGCTAAAGTCGCGACGAAGATCGCCATCGGTTATACGTTAGACGAAATCACAAACGCAGTCACGGGAACAACCTTCGCCGCTTTCGAGCCTACACTCGACTACGTGGCGGTGAAATTCCCGAAATGGCCTTTCGACAAGTTTGTATACGCGCAAAAGGATCTGGGCACGCAGATGAAAGCGACAGGCGAGGTCATGGCCATTTCGGACACCTTTGAAAAGGCGCTTCTGAAAGCCGTACGCGGCGCGGAATTGGGACTGACGGATCTAAACCTGCCGCGCCTGGCGGCGAAGTCCGACGAAGAGATCCGCGAGCTTCTCAACACGGTAACCGACGAGCGGCTCTTTGTGCTGTACGAAGCCATCAAACGCGGCGTCGGCGTGGACGAACTGCACCGTGTAACGTGGATAGACCGCTGGTTCCTGTATGCCCTTGTCAATATCTTCAACAACAAGGTCCCGCCGCAGCCACTCGTTTATAAAATGGTCGATACCTGCGGCGGCGAATTCGAAGCGAAGACGCCGTACTTCTATTCAATCATCCAATACACCAGCGAAAACGAGGCGCTGCCTTTCATCGAAAAAAGCGACAAACCCAGAATCGTCGTGCTGGGCAGCGGGCCGATACGAATCGGACAGGGGATTGAGTTTGATTACGCCTGCGTGCATTGCGTCTGGACGCTGAAAAACCTCGGCTACGAAGTCATCGTGATTAACAACAACCCCGAAACGGTATCCACGGATTTCGATACCGCGGACAGGCTGTACTTCGAGCCGCTTTTTATCGACGACGTGATGAGTGTAATCGAAACGGAAAAACCGTTCGGCGTCATCGTGGCGTTTGGCGGCGGCACCGCAATCAAGCTGACTAAAAAGCTCCATGAGCGCGGCGTCAACATAATCGGCACATCGGCGGAAAGCATTGATATCTGCGAGGACAGGGAGCGTTTCGACAAACTGCTTGAAAAGCTGCAAATCAAGCGTCCGGCAGGTTACGGCGTGATGACGGAAGAGGAAGCGCTTGCGGCCGCCGAAAAACTCGGCTTCCCGGTTCTCATGCGCCCGTCGTATGTGCTGGGCGGACAGAACATGATCATCGCGTTCTCTGATGAAGACATTAAGGAGTACATGGAAATTATCCTGCGTTCAAAACAGGAAAACCCGGTTCTGATCGACAAGTACCTGAGCGGCAGGGAAATTGAGGTTGATGCCATCTGCGACGGCAGGGACGTACTCGTCCCCGGCATCATGGAACACATTGAGCGCACAGGCGTCCATTCGGGTGACAGCATTTCGGTTTACCCTGCCCTTAACATCGACGACGACCTAGCTCACAGGATCTTTGAGCTTACCGAAAAGCTCTGCATGGCGCTTGACGTCAGGGGTCTTGTAAATGTCCAGTACGTGTTATACGAAAACGAAATTTATGTCATCGAGGTAAACCCGCGCGCTTCACGCACCGTTCCCTATATCAGCAAGGTAACCGGCGTTCCCATGTGCGAGCTTGCCACAAAGGTCAGCCTTGAAGGCCATACGCTATCCTCTCTCGGGTACCCGCACGGTATCGCTAAAATACCGCCATACATCGCCGTCAAAGTGCCTGTTTTTTCCTTTGAGAAGCTTGCCGGAGTCGACACCCATCTGGGACCCGAAATGAAATCCACCGGAGAAGTACTGGGCCTCGGGAAGAGCCTCCAGGAGGCTCTTTACAAGGGGCTTGTCGCCGCGGGGTACAAGATGCGAAAAGCCGGCGGGGTACTCATCACCGTCCGCGACAGCGATAAGGCGGAAATTACCGGCGTCGCGGAAAAATTCACCAGGGCCGGTTTTTCGTTATACGCTACGCGGGGCACCGCGAGATTCCTGTCGGGGAAAGGCTTCCGGGTTCAAACCGTGGATAAAATAAGCGCGAACGAGGACAACAACATCGCGACGCTTTTGGAAGGCGGCAAGGTAAGCTATATCATCTCCACATCCAGAAAAGGCAGGGACCCGGCGCTGGACAGCGTCAAAATACGCAGAAAAGCCTGTTCTCTCGGCGTTCCCTGCCTGACGTCGATCGATACGGCCAACGCGCTGGCGGACAGCCTGCTTTCGGATTACAGCGAGATAAACACGGAGTTAGTCGATATAAACAATTTAAGAAACAGCCGCTTGCAATTGCCTTTCACAAAAATGCACGGATGCAGCAACGATTATATCTACATCAATTGCCTTAACCTTGAAATTAATTCACCGGAGTCGCTGTCCGTGCTGCTGGCCGACCGGCATACCGGAATAGGAGGCGACGGCGTTGTGCTGATCCTGCCTTCCAAAATCGCCGACGCGAAAATGCGGCAATTCAATGTTGACGGCAGCGAGGGCAGTATGTGCGGTAACGCCATTCGCTGTGTCGCGAAATACCTTTACGATAACCGCATCGTCAAGAAACAGTATATGCGGATTGAAACCCTCAGCGGCACGAGGGATCTTTATCTCTCTACCAGAAACGGGCTGGTATCGTCGGTTAAGGTGGACATGGGACGCGCCGAACTGCGGCCCGAAAAAATCCCCGTCAACCTGGCGGGAGACAGCGTTATCTCAAGACCCGTGGTAATCGGCGGCGAGGAGTGCGCCATCACCTGCGTTTCAATGGGCAATTCCCACGCCGTGGTTTTCCGTGAAAGTATAGATAAACTTGACCTTGACGCGATAGGACCGTTATTCGAAAACGATCCCCTGTTTCCGGACAGGGTAAACACGGAATTTGTCGAAGTCATGGACAGGAAGCATCTCAAGATGCGCGTGTGGGAGCGCGGCTCAGGCGAAACGCAGGCCTGCGGAACCGGCGCCTGCGCCGCGGCAGTGGCCGCCGTCCTGAACGGACACTGCGACAAAGACACGGACATCAAGGTACAGCTCCTTGGCGGAGAACTGATCATCAAATATACCGACGAGGCCGTGTACATGACCGGCAATTGCGTAAAGATATATAGCGGAACGGTGGAAATATGAGCGAGCTTGTTCTGGTACTGGATTTCGGCGGTCAGTATAAAGAACTCATTGCCAGTACGGTGAGGAAATTATCGGTTTATTCGGAAATACGTCCTTGCAATACCAACATTAACGAAATCAGGCGTCTTAACCCCATCGGCATAATCCTGACAGGCGGGCCGAACAGCGTCTACCTGCCTGATTCTCCCAAATGCGATCCCGGAATATTCTCGCTGGGAATCCCGATACTCGGTATATGCTACGGCATGCACCTGATATGTTACGCGCTAGGCGGCGAGGTCGCGTCGGGCGGTACAGGTGAATACGGGCGTGTAACGGTAACACCGGCAGGCTCGCTGCCGACGGCGCTGCTTGGCGGCGAGAAAAAACCCTTCACCGCGCTTATGAGCCACGGCGACGTCATAAAGCGCTTGCCAAAAGGCTTTCGCGTAACGGCGTCCAGCGCCGCGTGCATCGCCGCCTGTGAGAATGCCGAAAAAAAACTCTACTGCGTACAGTTTCACCCCGAGACGAAGCATACCGAAGGAGGACGCGCCATCTTTCAGAATTTCCTCTTCGGCATCTGCGGCGCGGCGGGCGATTATAAACTGGACGACTACATAGATACGCAGATCAGGGCGATACGGGAAAAGGCCGGAAACGGGAGAATACTGCTTGCCCTGTCGGGAGGGGTTGATTCTTCGGTATGCGCAAGCCTTTTATCCAGGGCGGCGCCGGGGCAGCTCCTCTGCATCTTTGTAGACCACGGTTTCATGCGGCTGAACGAAGGCGATGAAATCGAAGAGGTGTTCTCAAAACGGAAACTTGTTTTCATTCGCGTGAACGCGCAAGACAGGTTTCTTGCCAAACTGAAGGGCGTGACCGACCCGGAGAAAAAACGCAAACTCATCGGGGAAGAATTCATCCGCGTGTTTGAGGAGGAAGCCGCGAAGCACAGGGATATCCCCTTCTTCGCCCAGGGAACGATCTACCCGGATGTCGTTGAGTCAGGCGGCAAGTACGGCGCGACCATCAAGAGCCACCACAACGTCGGGGGGCTCCCCAAGAAGCTCGGGTTTACCGGCATCATAGAACCGCTGTCGGGGCTTTTCAAGGACGAGGTGCGCGTTCTGGGCAGGAAGCTTGGATTACCGGCGTCAATTGTAAACCGCCAGCCGTTTCCAGGCCCGGGGCTGGCTATCCGTGTCATGGGAGAAGTCACGGAAGAAAAGCTGAAAGTTTTACGAAAAGCCGACGCCATCCTCCGCGAGGAACTGGAGAGGAGCCGGACCAGGCCGGACCAGTATTTCGCGGTATTGACCGACACGCGCTCGGTGGGCGTCAAGGGTGACGACAGGACCTACGATCCGGTAATCGCGATTCGGGCCGTATTGACGGGCGATTTTATGACCTGCGAGTACGCTCCGCTGGCGCATAACGTCCTGGGCCGCGTCTCCTCGCGGATCACAAGCGAGATTCCATCAGTCAGCCGCGTCGTTTACGACATTACGTCAAAGCCTCCGGCCACGGTGGAGTGGGAATAAATTAACGGTGACTTATGATTGTCAGTGTTTCAAGAAGGTGCGATATTCCGAGGTTCCAGTTCAAATGGTTTATGGAAAGGATCGACGCCGGATATGCCGTATCGGTAAACCCCTTCAACGCGAACCAGCGGAAACGTATTCCGCTGACGCCGCGAAAGACGGACATGGAGCAGGCAGACGGCGTTGATGTTCTCGTTTTTTGGACAAGGAACCCGCGAAACATACTTGCCAACGTGGAGGAATTGACACAACGGGGTTTTCGCTTTTATGTTATGGTATCGGTTACGGGTTATCCCCATGAGCTGGAACCGCACATGGTTGGTATGTCGAAGGTTATTGCAACCATGAAGGAACTGGCGCGAAAGATAGGGCCTGACAGGGTGATATGGCGTTACGATCCTGTCATTTTAACAAGCCTCACCGATGATGATTTTCACCGGCGGAATTTTAACGCGATAGCGCAAGATCTCGCGGGCTCCGTCAAACGGGTCATCATCAGCCTGTACAATGAATATCAGTCCGCCAGACAGCGTCTTGATGTGCTGCAAAAAGCAGGCATATTACAGATGCTGAAACCCGGCGCCGGTCTCGCGGAGCTGCTCGGCGATCTGGCAAAGGGCGCCGAAACGGCCGGTATGGAAATCCAAAGCTGCGCCCTGAAGGAAGATTATTCATCGCTTGGCATCAAGCCGGGCGCGTGCATTGATCCGGCTTTAATGGAGAGGCTCTGGGGTTTGGAATTTAAGGGCAAGGATAAAAATCAACGCCCCAACTGCCTGTGCTGCCAAAGCGTTGACTTAGGCACTTACGGGACTTGCGAGGCGAAATGTATGTACTGTTACGCATGGTGAGTTTATTTATGTAACTATTTTTTTTGGAGGACTAAAAATGCGGGATTACGGGCTTGAGAAAGAAAAAAGAATTGAATTCATACGCGGTGTGATAAAATCCGCCGGCGCGGACGGCATTGTTTATGGAAACAGCGGGGGAAAAGACAGCGCGCTTGTCGGAATCCTCTGCAAAATGGCATGTGACAACACGGTTGGCATAATTATGCCGTGCGGGTCGAAGCGGAATTACGAAATGGACAAGACCGACGCGGAGAAAATCGCCGGACAGTACAATATAGCCACACGCCTGATTGATTTATCCGACGTGAAAGACTCACTCACACGGGCTATCGGAGAAAAAGCCCGCCTCAATGAAGCGGCGTTTACGAATATCGCGCCGCGGCTCCGCATGACAACGCTCTACGCGGTAGCCTCCAGCGAGAACAGGCTCGTCGCGGGAACCGGCAACCGAAGCGAGGGATACATGGGTTATTTCACAAAATGGGGCGACGGCGCTCACGACTTCAATCCGATTGCCGACCTCACCGTTACCGAGATTTATGAATTCCTGCGTCACCTGGGCGCACCCGACTTTATCATCAGCAAGGCGCCGTCGGCCGGACTATTCGACGGCCAGACCGATGAAGCCGATATGAAAGTTACCTATCGCAGCATAGACAATTTTCTGCTTACCGGAGATGTGAACAAAAATGACCTGGCTGTCATTGAGAGGTTCCATAAATCAAGCGAACACAAGCGAAAAATGCCGCTGACTTATGAGGAAAAAAAGTTGTAAAAAATCTCCAAAAGTACTTGACAAAAATTTTCAATTTAATAAAAATAACGGCATATACAGCAAAGGCGCTGTGGACCTCCAGTCCGCGGCGTCTTTTTTTTATGCCCGGACATGGAAAATATACGCCTTTAATTTTTCTTGAGGAGGAAGAATTATGGACTTTAGCATTTGGTTTCTAATTGGAGCTGCGTTGGTGTTCTTCATGCAGTGCGGTTTCGCGATGGTGGAGGCAGGCTTCACCCGCGCTAAAAACTCCGCCAACATCATCATGAAGAATCTGATGGACTTTTGCATCGGCGTGCCATGTTTTGCCGTGCTTGGCTTCAGTATCATGATGGCCGAAAATTATTTCTTCGGTATCATCGGCGTCCCGAATATGCAAATCTTCAAAGATTTCAGCAACTTCGACTTTTCCAGCTTTGTGTTCAACCTGGTGTTCTGCGCCACGGCCGCCACAATC
>JGI24698J34947_10001577_pt1 | contig 12078 bp, 10 predicted proteins | sample TergutMp193P3_FD_34947 | JGI IMG/M metagenome (IMG submission 34947)
AACATCTACTGGCTTGAACAGGCAATGAAGGCCGATTTTTGCAACCCCCTGTACGCCCTTGCCCTTATCGAAAATGAAACCCAGTGGGAAAAGTACCGCTATCTTTTCAACATGCACATAAACATCAAACTTGTTGAACAGTACCTGTTCCTCGGCAACAAGTGGAACAAGCGCAACGCCTATTTCTACAACGCGCCCTGGAGGGACCAAAACCTCGAAAGCCTTGAAACTGCCGAAACATGCTTTCGCACCGCCCTGTACTACTGGGACGAGGCTTTACAGTGGGCGGCAAAAGCCAACGAAAGGCGTTTCAGGTGGATAAATTTGCAGAGGGTTCAGTTCTGGGAAGACGAGGCTTTTAGAATCGAAGAAGGCAGTCTCAATTACGCGAGAACCATCAGCCGTGAACTGGAACTCCTGCAAGCGGTACGCGAAAGATTTCAGGAAATGGAAACTTATTATTGATGAAATTTAACCGCGGAGGAACGCGGAGTTTCACGGAGTTGCAGTTCGTAATATTTCCGTTATATCTCCAGACTTCCGGGTAAAACAAATTTTTGACGTATTGCCTCCGCGTAACTCCGCGTACTCTGTGGTTTAAAATTCTTTTTTAAAACAATTCTCCCTGTTCCAAAACGGTTTCTCTTTTTCCGGCGGTTTTCTTTTTTGGATCTGACAGCAGGGCGAGGAATTCTTTCTCGTCAATAACTGGAATTTTCAGTTCGCGGGCTTTTTTGTTTTTTGACGAGCCTGAAGAAGGATCGTTGGTAACAAGGTAGGAAAGCCCCTTCACTACCGACGACTTTGCCTGAGCGCCGAGGGATTTTATTTTCTCTTCGGCTTCACCGCGTTTCATGGATTTCATCTCCCCTGTAAAACAAAAGGAAAGCCCGCGCATGGGCAAGGATTCTTCTGACGGCGGCGGGGCGATAGAAATTACTTCCGTTTTTAATACCGCATCCATTTCATCGGCACATTCTTTAAGACCGTCTACAATTACCGAGGCGGTGATCTCTCCAAGACCGAAAACGGAGGCAAGATCATCCTTTCCCGCCGACTTCAGTTTTTCCAGAGTGTCAAAACCGGCTGAGGTTATTTTCTCCATTGTGGTTTCGGCAATTCCTTCCAAATCAAAACCGGCGACAAAGACTGAAAGAGACAATTCGCGTTTTGTCTGTATGTGGCGGATCACCTTGGCGGCGGAAATATTTCCCATCCTGTCGTATTCGGCAAGTTCGTCCGTTTTCAGCGAATACAAATCGCTGATGTTTCTTACCCTCTTCTTTTCAAAAAGCTGACCGATTAATTTTACTCCCAGTTCGCGGATATCCAGCACCGACACCCATTTTTCAAGCCGGTGCAAAAGACGCTTGGGGCAGGCGGGGTTCGGGCAGTAAAGACGGGTCCCCGCGTCTACAAGTTCGCTTTGGCATGAAAGGCAGATTTGCGGAAAAACGATTTCTTTGGTTTCAGTTTCAGCTAACATTGAAACAGGCGCGAGGCCTTCAATTTTGGGGATTATTTCCCCGCGTTTTACCACGGACACCGTAGAGCCGATTTTTAAGGCCATTGCGCGGATCATGTCGGGGTTGTTGAGGTTTGCCCGCTTGACAGTGGTTCCCGCAAGACGGACGGGATCGACAATCCCTATGGGCGTATACGTCGCGCCCGACTCGCTCCATACAACTTCGCGCAAAACACTAAAGGCCGTTTCAAGTTCAAATTTAAAGGCGATCTGTTTTTCCGGGCGCGGTTTGCGGAGGTCAGCCATGTCGGTTTCAACGTCCTTTACCACAAGGCCGTCAATGTCAAATTCCAGTTTTTCCCTTTGTTCCGCCACTCTTTCACGGTACGCGATAATTTCACGAGCAGTCGTAAAGGCTTTTGTTTCCGTTATCTGAAAACCCCGGTCTTTCAACCATTGCAGTTTTTGCAGTTCGTCCTTAAAAAAACGGTCGTCATTTATGGCGGAAGCATCGTAAACAACCAGCATCAGATCCTCGCAGCCCTGTCCGTCCTTTCGGCGCATAATCCCGTTGGCGGCATTACGGCAGTTTGCCTTGGAGGGATATTTCTCCCTGCGGACATCGTGGGTCATTACGACCTCCCCCCTTACGCCGCCCGAAAAAGATACGTCCAATTTTTCAACCGTTCCGGCCATGCGCCGTGCATTGGCGGTTATGTCGTCGCCCGTAATGCCGTCGCCCCTTGTTACGGCGCGGATGAGTTTCCCCTTTTCATATTGAAGCTCAAGGCTTGCCCCGTCCATTTTATACTGAACGATAAATGTTTTTGTTAACCCGTTTTTTTTATCAGTTAACGGTGATTTTCCCTTATTTTCGGCGGTTTCTGAGGTTTCCATCCCCATTTTTCCCGCCCACTCAAGAAATTCCTGCGGATTGGAAGCCTTATCCTGACTCCCCATAGGGATAAGGTGGCGCGCCTTTGGAAACCCGTCAACATCCGGCCCCGCCCCGACTTTTTTCAAAACCTCGCTTTCCGGCGCGAGTGTTTTAAGTTCCTCCCACAGCAGGTCAAATTCCCCGTCGGAAATCTCCGCTTCCCCGTTGTAGTACGATGCCTGGTATTTTTCTATCAACCGCTCCAACGCGGCAATCCGCTCTTTTTTGGATTCCATGCCTGCATTATAAATTAAATAAAAAGAATAATTAACCACGAGTATGCACAGTTTTTGGTATGAATGTCTTTTTTAAAGAATTATTGTTTCTGCGTCCGGCCTGACTCGAACAGGCTACCACCAGATTCGAAGTCTGGTACTCTATCCAGGTGAGCTACGAACGCGCACTAAACATTGGGTGGATGACGGGATTTGAACCCGCGACATCCAGATCCACAATCTGGAACTCTAACCCCTGAGCTACATCCACCGCGTGGTTATAATATGGGGAAATCATTCGCTTTTGTCAAGATCAGGTGAGGGCGCTGGCTGTACAATGTGCACGTCATTCTGGGGATAGGGAATGTGAAGCCCAGCTCCTTCGATCTTTTCCTTTAAGTTGCGCATCTGCTGCCAGTAGATATCCCAGTAATGCTGGTTGGCGGCCCATGCCCTGATAGCGAGAATGACGGAACTATCCTGCAATGACTGTAAAACCACCTGCGGGGAAGGCTCCTGCAAAAACCTGTTTTCAGAGGCGATGATGTCTCTTAACACCTGAAAGGCGGTATCAAGCGAATCGGTGTAGGAGACGCGAACCGAAAGTTCCATGCGCCGCTTTCCGTTGCGGGTGTAGTTTCTTAAGGGGCTTCCCCAGATGCTTGAATTGGGAGCCGATATGTAGATACCGTCGGGGGTTTCAAGTATTGTGGTGAAAAGGTTGATCTCCCTGACGGTCCCGCTGAAAGAGCCGAATTCGACAAATTCACCTCTGCGGAAACTTCCCAAAAAGATCAAGATAATGCCCGCCGCGATGTTTCCAAGCGTGTCTTTAAGTGCAAGACCTACTGCAACGCCGGCGGCTCCAAGGACGGCGATTAGGCTTGCCGTGTTAATTCCAAAGATGTTGAGTATCATTATCGCGCAGATAATAAATATCCCGTAACGGATGACACGGCGCAATATCAGGCCGGCATTGTTGTCGGCGTGTAGATTCTTGCTTGACGCTTTTAAAATCAGCCTGTTGATTCCACGGTAAAGAAGTACGCCGGTTACGGCAATGAAGACGGATACAATTATATCCTTGCCCAAATCAACAATACTGCCGCGGTAATTTTCCCACAGATTAAGAATATTCTGCAATTTGAAACCCCGCTCTATCTACCGGCCTATCTGACATACCTTACAAAAGCGTCCCCGTAGCCGATGCTTCTGAAACGTTGCAAGACTGCCGCGCTTTCACCCTGATTCATCGGCCTTAAAATGATGCGGTACGAATTGTCGCCGTCCCTGTATACCTTAGGTTCATAATTTCTATCAATAAGGTTTACCACGCTCTGCGCAGATTCCAGCGTATCAACGGAAGCCAACTGCACATAGTACGATCCCCGGTTAAGCTCGTCTATCCTGTAGACTGAATAATTTGTGCCTGTGGCAGGCACTCTTTCCGTTACGGGGATTCTTTCCGTCGGCGTATTTTCTGTTACAGGCGCTCTCTCCGCCGCAGGTATGCTTTCTATGAAAGGTTCAAGTACCAGTTCTCTTTCCGGCTCTGCAGCGCTTGTGCGCTGTACCTGCGGAATGATCTCCGAGGGATCAATTCCATAGATAGTGCCCTGCGGCGGGCGTTTCTGAGACGGAACAAGGGTGTACTGTGGTATCGGCTGTTGATCCACCGTCTCCTCTTCCTCATCTGCCTCCACAACTTGCGCCGGAGCTTCTTCTTCCTCTTCAGGAACTGCTTCCACAACTTGTGACGGGACTTCCTCTTCCTCATCGGGAACTGCTTCTACAACTTGCGACGGAGCTTCTTCTTCCTCATCGGGAACTGCTTCTACAACTTGCGACGGAGCTTCTTCTTCCTCTTCAGGAACTGCTTCTACAACCTGTGATGGGGCTTCTTCCTCATCAGGAACTGCCTCTACAACTTGCGACGGAGTTTCCTCTTCCTCTTCATGAGCTAACCCGACACTTTCTACGGATGGCACTTCGGAGCCCGCAATAAAAGGCGTACGCGGAAAAAGATCAACTATATCGTCCCTTCTCCTTCCGCCCCATTCCTGCTCAAGAAAAATAGGCGGAACATTACTGCCGGCTGCCTCGCCGGCGGGGGGAGTGTCTCTGTATGTTTCCTGGGTAATAACATTTCCCGAATCATAAGGTGAAATGCCGGACGCAATCCCCTCCGTAAATCTCAGGTAAGCTACCGGGTCGGAGGGCTGAGTCATCCTGATCCGGCTTATGGAACCGGGGCGCATCCCGATTATTTCAGCGGCTTCACGGGAAACAACAGCCAGAAGCCCCGGATTTTCAAGACCGGCGGCAACAATGGCGCGGGTGCTTTTGTTGGTCTCTATGTTGACAATATCAACTACCGTATTTCTGGGGAACGCGTTTGTCGCCACATAATGCCCGTCAGCGGGAAGCCCGCCGTCTGAAGATGTAGCGGCAGCCCCTTCCCACGATGACGCGCCTGAAATGACAAAAAAAGCCATTGAAATAGATAAAATAAATGTAACACTCTTTTTTTTCATAACCGTTTCCCTTCGTTTAGTTCGTTATATAGGGCATCAGTCCCGCGATAGTAGTTCTAAAAAAATCAGATTCCTCCCTTGCGGACGAGAATGATCTTCCCTGTATATTTCTTTCCAAAAGTTTCGAGTGCGGAGTCAGCCTGAACAGAAGAAGCGATATAGTACCCGGCGACTGGGAGCCGGAGGTAAAGTCCAGGTGTACAATGATAAAGTAGTCGAACCCTCCTTCAACTGCTTCCTCAAATTCAGGTTCGGCAATTGCTTCAATTCCGGCGGAAGGTTTTGAAACGAGGCGCATTATTGGAGCGTTACTGACAATTTGCCCGGCTTCAAAAAAAGCATCCATAAGGCTGTTTTCCCAACGTTCCGAATATTGGTTCCTCCCCGCCGTTTCCGGAAGCCCTGTTTCAATCACCATGACTGAAACCATTGCCGCGAAAATTCCGGGTACAAAAAAAACACCAAAAAACAACAAGGCCGAGATTCTTTTCAACATATATAACTCCGAGTTAATTATCGGCACTCTTTCAGGAATATCGAATAGTAACTTTCCTGCCGTTTTAGCCGAAGTTAAAACAATGAACTACTACGCGATACAGGTAAGGACACGCGCCGAAGGCAAATTCATCAAACTTTTCAGGGCTCTGCACCCGGAAGTTACCCTCCCGATACACTTTCCGCAAAGACGGCTTGATATTAGGAGGAAGGGTAAGGCAAAAACTTCAACATCCGCCGTCTTTCCCGGGTATATTTTCATAGAAGCGGAAAGCGAGAGGGAAATTTTGGCATGTCAATGGGACTTCAGGCGCACGGAGGGATTTTTCCGTTTTTTAAGGTCAAATCAGGATATTACCCCGCTTGCCGACCGGGACCTGGAACTGGTGCTTCATTTTATCAAAAACGCGGGTCCTGTAGCGGGCAGATCTAAAGTTTACTTTAATGAAAACTCGCGCATTGTCGTAGTTGAAGGCCCGCTAATGGGTCTTGAGGGAAGGATCATAAAGGTCGATAAAAGAAAGGGAAGGGCAAAGATCAACCTTGATCTGTACAACGATTCATTTTCTATCGATCTTGGGTTTGAGGTAATCGGTTCTTTGGAGCCTGTCCTGGGGGGGAGGTAGCAAATGTCCAAACGCTTATACATAATCGGCGCCGGTTTTGCCGGATGCACTCTTGCCGATGAAATCAAGAAAAAGAAAATATTCGGCGAAGTTGTCGCTTTTCTCGACGACGATCCCGAAAAAATAGGGCGCAGGATCAACGATATTCCGGTTCTCGGCCCAATAAGGGATGTGGCTATCCTCCTTAGGATGAACCCCGCCGACGAAGCCATTATCGCCATTCCAAACGCCTCAAAGGAATATCTAAAAGAACTCTACGTTATCCTTAAAAACGCCGGTTTTCATAAAATCCGCATCCTGCCGGGCATTTCCCAAATTATCGAGGAAGACGCTCACCTTATACAGACGCGCTCCATAGACCTGCAAGACCTGTTGGGAAGAACCCCCGTCGCCATAAAGCTGAAACAGAGCCTCTCCTACCTTCGCAACAAACGCGTGCTTGTAACGGGAGCCGGCGGTTCTATCGGAAGCGAGCTTTGCCGTCAGTTGCTTTCAGGAGGAGCGTCCCGCCTTTACCTTTTCGGGCATGGGGAAAATTCAATCTACCAGATAGACAGGGAACTGCGGTTGTTGCAGGAAGAAGGCGTAGGCGAGAAAGCCTCAATAGTGCCGATCATCGGCGACTTGAAAGATGCCGACTACATGAACTATATCATCGGCAACCTGAAAGCCGACATTGTTTTCCACACGGCGGCTTACAAACACGTCCCAATGATGGAGGAAAACCCGGTGGCGGCAATTGACAACAACGTCCTGGGTACCGAGAACCTCATACAAGCCTCGATAAAACACGGCATTAAACGTTTTGTCCACATAACCACCGACAAGGCCGTTCAGCCGGTATCGGTATACGGCGCGTCCAAATACATCTGCGAGCAGATGGTTCTTGAAGCCGCCTCAAAGGGCGGTCCCAACTTTATGGTCGTCCGCTTCGGCAACGTTCTCGGCTCCCGAGGCTCGATAGTTCCCCTCTTTCAAAAGCAGATTGAAAAGGGAGGCCCCGTAACCGTTACCCACCCCGACATACGCCGCTGGTTTATGACAATCAGCGAAGCCTGTTCTTTGGTACTCAAGGCAGGCGGAGTCGGCGAAAACGGCGGGCTGTACCTCCTTGACATGGGAGAGCCGGTGCGTATCCGCGACTTGGCGGAACAGTTGATCCGCTTCCACGGCTATGAGCCGGATACCCAGATAAAGATCGAATACACAGGCCTGCGCCCGGGAGAGCGCATGGACGAGCTTCTCTGGTCTTCCGACGAAGAACCCCGCGAAACAGAGTACGACCGTATCCTGCGCGTAAACCGAAAAAAGCCGCTCTCTATCGACATCAAGGCGTTAGTTGACGAGTTACGCCCCATCTGCCGTCTTGACCCCGGCAAGCCTCAAGCGTACCGTAATGTTGAATTACTGCGGAGTGCTATTAAGCCTGTTTTGAACAATTAGCCAAAGAGCTACGCGGAGGAAATACCCCTCACAGAGCCACAGGGGCACGGAGAGAAGAATGAAGAAGATTAACCACGGAGTGCACGGAGTTACACGGAGGAAGAATATTAATTTTCCTTTGATCTCTAGAATTGTTTCAACAAGAAGTCCAGATATAAAACGATGATATTTCAAACAACAACTCCGTGTACCTCCAAGCTGTCTGAAGGACAGCAGTCCTCCGTGGTTAAAAATTCTTCTCTTCCTCCGTGCCTCTGTGTCCCTGTGAGGGCTTTGCGCAGTCTGCCCTGCCGTATCTATTCACACCGTCGCGGTTGTTATTGAAAAACCCGCGTATATCAAATAAAATAACCTAACATGGAAGCCTCCGTTTTTTTGGAAGACATTTACCCGCACCACCTTCTTTACGCCGTAACAATCAGGTCTCCAATAGCGAACGGTTTGCTCAAGTTTGTCGCGTACCCGAAACTGCCTGCCAATTACTTCATAATCACAGCCAGAAACATACCGGGCAAAAACAGGCTGGAAGAGACATCCGTCCCTGTTCTTGCGGAAAACAGGCTTTCCTACATCGGCGAGCCTGTGGCTATACTTTTGGGGCCGGATAAAACAAAGCTGGAAGAATTGGCGTCCGGGTGCGAAGTAATCGCGGATGAGGAAAACGCGGTTTTTTTCTATGAGGATGTTTACGGCAGGGAAAACGACGAACCGGCGGCGGCAAGGGAGATTGAAATCGGCGATCCGGGGGGGGCGTTCGCGAAATCGGGGAAAATTCTAACCGGAAGTTTCATTACGGAAATTCAGGATCACTGGTACGCCGAACCTGTGGGGGCTGTCAGTTGGTATAAAAAAGAAAATGAAAAAGACGAATCCAAAACAAAAAAGCCGGAAAAAACGCTCGTGGTAAGAACCGCTACCCAGTGGCCGTACCATGTAAAACGTTCCGTCGCGGGCGTTTTGGGGATGGAACAGTCCGATGTTTCAGTCGAGCCTACTTCCCTAAGCCTTCACATGGACGGGAAACTCGCCTTCGTTTCCCTTGTCGCCTGCCACGCGGCTCTTGGAACATTTCTTACAAAGAGGCCGGTGCGCCTGATCCTCAACAGGGAAGAAAGTTTCCTTTATTCCCCAAAACGCTGTAAATCGGATATTGATATAGCGAGTATCATTGACGAAAAGGGCAATATTTCCGCGACCCGGATTGAAATCGTCGTTAATACCGGCGCTTACGGGGTTAACGCCCAGGAAATACTGGATCAGGTCTGCCTCGGCGCTGTGGGTTTCTACAGTTTTGACAATCTGAAGCTCAACGCCAGGGCTGTAAAAACCAATATCCCCCCGCAGGGGCCTTTTTCCGGTTTTGGGCTGGCTCAGGGGTTTTTCGCGATGGAACGCCATGTTTCGCAGGTTGCCGAATCCCTAAACCAGGACCCGGCGGAATGGCGGATAAAAAACGCGGATTCGCGCCTGATCGTTCCTTCCGGCACATCGGGCAGAGGCAATATTCCAGCCGAGGAGCTTATAGGAGCGGCCGCTTCAATGAGCGACTACTACCGGAAGTGGACTTCTTATGAATTACTGCGTCAAAGCCGTAAGGGAAAACCCATGCTCGCGGAAAAAGAGGAAGATCCAAGGGGGATTGGAATAGCCCTTGGGTTTCAGGGAAACGGCCTTTTGTACTCAGGCGAGGATAAGGGAAATTACAGCATAGAGGTAACGTTAACAAAAGAAAGCATTCTGGAAATCAAAACAAGCATAACAAGTTCCAATGGGGATTATGAGAGAATATGGGCAAAGACGGCAGCTGAAACCATGTCCATTGAACCGGGAATGGTGAAGATCAATACGGCTAACGCGCCGGACTGCGGCCCTTCCTGCGCTTCAAGGAATATTACCGCCGTTACCAAACTGGTGGAAAAATGCTGTCTTGCCATCCGCAAACAGCGTTTTCACGATCCTCTTCCCATAACTGTACGCCGTTCCATAAAACCGCAAAGCGGCAGCCTGTGGAACGGACGTTTCCTGCCTCCTGAAGGAAAAGTTCTGGATATAAACAGCTTTTCAAAACCAGGAATGGCCGCCGCAGTTGTTGAAGTTTCAATAGACTTGATTGAGTGCATTCCAAAGATACGCGGAGTGTGGCTCGGCATTAACGGCGGAAAGATCGTCTCGATAAACAGGGCGAAAAGGAGTCTTACCCGGGGAACGTTACAGGCCCTCGGCTGGACATTTACGGAAAACATCGCGTATTCCGGCGGAATTCTGCCGTTGGAACAGTACAGCAACTACACCATTCCCATACCTGCCTACACTCCGCCCATCAACATAAATTTCCTCTGTGAGGGCAGCGGGGAGCCGAGGGGAATAGGGGAGCTTCCCTTTACCTGCATACCGGCTGCTTTCCTACAGGCCGTTTCACAGGCAATGGATCACAGTTTTAAAACCATCCCGCTGAACAGAAAAGAAATATGGAACATGGTACGGTTGAGAAACGCTGAAACTCCGGCGCAGGGGACAAAATGACAATCAGTTTTATATTGAACGGTGAAGATGTAATTGTCCGCAGTGAAGCCGGAGTAAGGCTTATAGATATTTTACGGGGGCACTTCGGCCTGTTCGGAGCAAAGGCGGGCTGTCTTACAGGGCAATGCGGAGCGTGTACCGTTTTTTTTAACAACCAGATAAGTTCGGCCTGCCTTATACCGGCGTTCAGGATCAGGGGGAGCGAGATCATCACCATAGAGGGCTTTTCACAGACCATTGAGTATGACGAAATACTGTCGGGTTTTAAACAGGCGCATCTGGGAAACTGCGGGTACTGCGAGTCCGGTAAAATACTCTGTACCGAAGCCCTTCTGGATCGAATCCCCAACCCCTCAAAAAATGAAATCCTGATGGCTTTTACCGGAATCAAGTGCCGATGCACAAACGCGGAAAAACTGATAGAAGCCGTAAGCCTTGTAGCCGCCGCCCGCCAGAGGAGGCTGTATGGACGCTCCTAATAACCATATTTTTTTCCCGACTTCTTTCCATGAACTGTTTTCATCGTGGAATCGTTTCCCAAACGCCGTCCCGTACGCCGGAGGCACAAACATAATCTGTAAGCAGGGAAAAAACATTCTGACGCTTCCGCCCGCTATCCTGTGCCTTGATAAAATATCGGAATTGCACCGCATAGCAAGAACGGAGCACTATCTTGAAATCGGTTCGATGGTAAAACTGAATAAACTTATCTGGCTTGGAAAAATTGTCCCTGAGATACTCTGTATCTGCCTTGAGAACATAGCAGGCATTCAGCTTAGGAATATCGCCACAATAGGAGGCAATATCTGCTGTTCTACCCGCCTGCTTGACTCTCCCGCCCCCCTTACAGCCCTTGACGCTCAATATGAGCTTCGCAGCGCTTCCAGTTCCCGATGGGTAGCCGCTTCCCGTTTTCATGACGCGGAAGAGCACAATGTCCTTGTAAATCAGGAGCTTCTTACCCGCATAAGACTGCCCATTCATCAGTGGGACTATTCGGTGTATAAAAAATTCTACAGTGAGGATACGATAAAGAGCAGGGCGCTGGTTTTTCTGGCAAAAACCCAAAAAAACATCCTTTCCGACATAAGAGTCGTCTATAAGGGCGATACAATTCTGCGGAATAAAAACGGAGAGGGCATTTTGGCGGGAAAATTGCTCCCTTTGAGCCGTAAAACAGCCGGAGAGTTTATAGAAAACTGGAAAGATTTTCTTGCGAATAGCAACGAAATAGACGAATTTTCAAAATTTGAGCTTCTCAACAGCATAATTATAAATATCAACAATCTTTCAGAATGAAGTACCTTGAATAAATCCCCTGTTCATGATATGTTTTTCAATAATAGACTTCGCGGGGAAGCCATCCGGTTTCCCTGACAAGTCAAATATCGCCGGTTTCATTGAGCGTGTTTCGGCCGCCGGTGTGTCCGGCGTCGGCTGGAAACCGTGTTTCCTGTCGTTACCTTACCCTTCTCTTTTTTTCCGGCCTGAAACCGGAATGGTTTTTTATTGTCTTTTTTTCAAGGTTTTTAGTTTGCAGTTTAACTTTGGCGAATACAGTACCCGCGTTTTTATAAGCCGTGAAATTCCCCTTATAGAAAAAATTGCCTCCGATTTGGGAAGCGTCTCTTTTTGCCCTGTCATCGTCGCCGATGAAAATACCCGCACTATTGCCGAAAAAATTCGCGGGGACAGCAAATTTCCGCTGTGCGTATTGAAAAGCGGAGAGGAAAATAAAAACTGGACGGCTGTCCATGAAATACTTAACGCCGCTTTTACGGCGGGGCTTGGCAGGGACGGTATTTTCATCGCTGCCGGCGGCGGCGTAATCGGCGATTTA
>JGI24698J34947_10001578_pt1 | contig 12076 bp, 10 predicted proteins | sample TergutMp193P3_FD_34947 | JGI IMG/M metagenome (IMG submission 34947)
GCCCTGGTTTACGACGGCGAGATCACGATCTGCGGCTTCGCGGACAGGCATATCTTCTTTCCCCCGTATTTTATCGAGATGGGACACACCATGCCCTCTTCCTTCGAGCCGGCTGTCGTCGAGTCGCTGCTTGAGGTGTTCCGCCGGGGCGTGAGGGCGCTTGGGATCACGAACGGCGCGGCAAAGGGCGATATCAAACTCACCCCGCGCGGTCCCATGATCGGCGAGATTGCCGCGCGGCTTTCCGGCGGCTATATGTCGGGCTGGACATATCCCTATTCATCCGGCGTCCTGCCCACGAAAGGCGCGATAGAGATCGCCATCGGGAAGAAGCCCGGCGGCCTCGCGCCGGAGTGGGACTGGGTCTGCGCGGAGCGGGCCTTCATTTCGATTCCGGGGAAGGTGAGGGCCATCAGAGGCGCCGAAAAAGCGCGATTCATGCCCTTTGTGAGGGACCTCTTCATGAGAATCGGGCCCGGGAGCGAGGTGACCTTCCCGGGGAACAACGTCCAGAAGGCCGGAAACGTGCTGAGCGCCGCCCCCGGCCGCGATGACGCAATCGATTCCGCCGAAAAAGCCGCCCGCTCCATCCTGATACGCCTGGAAGCGCCCAACGCCGAGACCGAGGCTTTTCTTTCGGTTCCGCTGTCCGGCAACAAAGCCGCTTTTCCGCCGGACGCTTTTACCCTCGACGGGCGGCTTTTGGCGCGCCTCTCCGCCTTACCCGCAAGCAACGGCATTAGCGGTGTCGCCGGTAACGGCGACCGGCTTACCCTCGCACCGTTCCCCGAGTTTACCGATTCCAGCCTGAAAGATCACGTTGGCCGCGGCGTACACGAGAGCCTTGACGCGGTCAGAGCCCTCACCGGCATGGAACTGCCCATAGGCGTCGCCGTAGCAGGCGTCGCCGTAGCAGGCGACTGGAACGCCTCTCTCGGTCGCCCCTTCTGGCAGGCCCTCGTCCGCGGCGGTTACCAGGGCGCGGTTTACTACATAGATTCGCTGGGGCAAAAAAGGTGACTGTCACCTTTTCTAAAAAGGTGACAGTCACCTTTTTCGTCACCTTTTTGCTCTTCGTTTTGCTTGCGGGAGTTCCCCTTTTCAGCCAGAGTGTGATGAGTCTGGATGAGGCCGTGAGCGCCCTGGGTGGTTCGGGGAAGGTTGAGCTGCGCTGGGACCCATTTTTGGCCTCGGGGACTCTCGTGGCCGGGGAACGCGAGGCGGCTTTTATTTCGGGCAGGGCAGGGGAGAGCGGAATGGTTCTCCTCGATCACCGCGAGGTCTTGAACCTCCCGCTGCCGTATCTGGAGAAGGGTATTCTCCGGTTTCCGGAGCTTTTCGTTAATCAACTGGGGAGATCGTTTGGGCTTTACACGGACGAGTACGGCGACAATAGCGACAAGTTCAGGATAGCGGCGATTATCATAGACCCCGGCCATGGGGGCAAGGATCCCGGAGCGTCCGCGACCCATACCGTTGACGGCAAAACCATAGACTCCGTAGAGAAAGAAATTGTCCTGAGAGCGTCCCTCATGCTCTACGCGTCCCTTGTCGCCGCGTATCCCGATAAAAAGATAATAATCACCAGGGAAGAAGACACGTATTTAACCCTGGATGAGCGCGTGGACATAGCGAACACGGTCAACCTCAACAAGAACGAGGCGGCGATTTTCGTTTCCGTTCATGCGAATTCGGCGTTAACCAATACCGCGCGCGGCTTCGAGGTGTGGTACCTCAGCCCGAGTTTCCGCCGTGAAGTAATCGACAGGACGCTGTACCCCGACTCCGAAGATATCCTCCCGATATTGAATTCCATGCTGGAAGAGGAGCTTACTACGGAAAGCATACTGCTGGCCGACGCGATCCTCAAACGCCTCGAGGAAGCCGTCGGGAAACAGACGCTTTCAAGGGGGCTGAAGGCCGAGGAGTGGTTTGTGGTCAAAAACGCCAGGATGCCGTCTGTGCTTGTAGAACTGGGGTTTGTGTCCAATGAAACCGAAGCGCTTATGATGAACGACGAAGCGCACTTGAAGAAAGCTTCGGATGCGTTATATAAGGGTATAAGTGATTTTGTTACCTTTTTTGAACGCTCCGGAGGGTTTACAATTCCGCAATGAATAATCTATCTGTCGGAAGCCTGCTCACGAAAATCGCCTCGACAAACGGAAAGAGGATAATCTGCCTCCTTATCCTTTTACTGCTCGGCCTCGCCGCCCTGATGAGTTTTCTCCGTACCGGACTTGCCAGGAGGACCTTTGTTTTTTACTCTGAAGCGGAAGGAAAAATCGTTGTGGAAGAGCGTATGCTCAGCCGGTCGGGGGACAGGGAGACGGATATACGCCGGTATGTTGACGAGGCGCTTCTGGGGCCGGTAACGCCCGGCCAGGCGCCCCTTTTCCCGAGGGAAACCAGGCTTAACTCCTTCATGTACCGCGATGGGGTGGTGTACTCCGACCTCACCGAACCGGCGGCTTTGCCCTACGGGGGAGGTGATGTTTTCAGGAGCCTCCTGACCCTGAACGAGGGGATACGCAGGAACTTTCCNTATATTAAGAATGTGAAGTTNTTTATCGGAGGGAACGAAGTGTTTTTTGAGGAATTCCACGGGATTTTNGGGAATTNTGCCGATAATAGTAAAACACCGCCATAAGGCGTTGACAAAACGGGGTATTCGGTATACCCTTNTAGTAAACCGATTTTATGTATCTTGCATAAAGGAAAGGAGTTTTGAATGAAAAGGATTATCATTCTTGTCGTTATCGCGTCGGTTATAAGCGGGATGCTTTGTGCCGAAGAAGCCGTTCTGATTGACTTTACAAAACTGGTTGCTGATATCCATATTGGTACCGGTAGAGCAGACGATCAGAGTGACAGACTTGATCAGAATCAACGGACAATGATGGAGTTCGGCCAGGCTATTGGCAGTACCTACACTAACGATCAGAGGTCGCTGATGAGAACATCCCTCGCGATCGAGAATTGGGATGTAACGTTTACATCTTCCTCGCGGACTATCTACAATATAGCCCACACCTACACCAAGGAAGCGGCCTCCGGCCAATTTGGTACTGTAATGGGGTTGAGGGTGCATTACCCGCTGGAACCTGCCTATTCCAAGGCAACCGTCAGGCCGCCCTTTGAGATTCCGGCCTACGAATGGGGTGAGGTTGACGATAGCGGAAATGTAACGTCCGCCCGTTCATACGTGGCCACTGAACCCAGCCGCTTTGAGGATGGATACGGCGTTCTAAAGAACGTCGGTACAATCAGATCCGTGGCGGTCCAGGTTTACGGCCTTAATTTCCCCCACGGCCTCAACGTGATTCTCATTGATTCACAGGGGAACGAGAAGGTTTGTTTCATGGGTTACCTCAACTTTGACGGTTGGGCTGAACTCACCTGGAACAACCCCCAGTACGTTTTTGAAGTCAGAAACCGGGATCTCAGACTCTATCCCCTGTATCCGTGGAATGAGCCGTTTATCAAATTCGGCGGCTTCCGCCTTGACAGGGACGCTGACGCGATAGGCGGCGACTTTGTTACCTATTTCAAAGAAGTAAGGGTCATCTACGACGTGGCCAATCTTCGCCCGGATAGGGATATCGACGATGAAGATACCTGGAATATCATCTGGGAAAGGGAAACCGAGAACAGGCTTCTGGAAATGGAAAAATTCGGTGAGAACCAGCTTCTCCGCTTCCTGGATTCGCAGAGACAGACTACAAGGCCTTTTGATCCTCTGGGACGCGAGGGAACACCGTATAACTATGGGTTTACCTGGGATGAGCAAGACCAACAGTAAGCGGGACTGAGTAGATACTTGATCCGACCACTTAAATCCGGCCGCTTATCGAAGCGATCGGGTTTAGGTGGCCGGATTTTTTTTGAGAGACGCGATGCCTGTTTTTGAATCAGATGTGACCACCACAGCGGCCGTCCCTGAAGACGCTGTTTCGGATCCGGCTAAAGATTCCATTTGGCTGGAATATGAGAAATTCTACAAGTCAAGGGCTTTAACAGTTCAGGAACTTGAGAAGAGGGTTAAAAAAGCGGTTGCCCCGTTTTCATCCGGTTTGCGCGTAACCGGCAGGGTTAAATCTTTCAAGAGTTTCAAAAGAAAATACATTCGCTATTTACAGAACGACCCCGGCGCGGTTCCCCCGCCGATAACCGACTTGATCGGGATTCGCATAATTTGCACTTTTCTTGAGGACCTGGACGAGGTTGAGAAAAATTTAAGAAAAGAATTTAAAACTATTGAAGTGGAACGAAAAGGACGTGAGCACACTTTCAGGGAATTTGGCTATGAATCCATTCACCTGTTAATCGAAATCCCTGAGGATATAGCGAATGAAGGCGGTGGCAGAACCGCGGAGATTCAGATTCGGACGATTTTACAGGACGCCTGGGCGGAAGTTGAGCACGAGTTGATTTACAAACCTGAATTCTACCCGGTTGACGCTCCCATGAAACGGAAGCTGGCCGCGATAAACGCGTCCTTATCCCTGGCGGATACCATCTTTCAGGAAATACGCACTCACCAGCGGCGGCTTAACGGCGAACTTGGGAAGCGGCGGCTTTCCTTCTTTAGAAAGATTGAGGAATTCACGGATGATATGCTTCTTTCCGGGGTTGACTCTCTCCCGGAGGAGAAAATTGTTCCGGAGGAGAAGAGCGAAGAAATCAGGCAGTATCCGGCCGACGCGACCATCGACGATCTGCTCCTTGCGGGCCTAACCGCTCATAACGAAGAACGATTCGCCGAAGCCGTCGCCGTCTATACGCGAATTCTTGACATGAAAACCATCGACACGACGGTTCGTTCCGTTATTCTGAATCACCGTGGAATGGCCTATTTCGCCCGCTCCAATTACGAAGAAGCCATTGCCGATTTTGCCGAATCCCTTAGCCTTAACCCGAAATCCTATAAGGCGGTTTACTACGAAGGCATTGTTTACTCAGTCCTCCAGCGCTACTCACAGGCCCTGGACGCTTTTAACAGATCCCTCGAAATAAACCCCTTCCAGCCCTACTGTCTCTTCAGACGGGCGCAGGCGTATTTTCATCTTGAGGATTTTCCCAAGGCGCTTGCCGACTGTGAAACGGCTTTAACACAGGAGCCCATAGAGGCGATAGGGAAGCTTAAAGAACTGATTTTGGCAAAATTGAAACTCTAATTTGTCGGGATGATCGCAAATAATATCAGACATATTGATCCGGCGCGGCGAAGCGGGCTAGCCCTGATGGCAGCTCGATGGGCGTTGAACTTTTCTAAAAGTGAAACCTTTTTTTACACAACGCCCATATGCTGCCCTCAGGGCTACCCGCTCTCGCCGCGACAAAGATATGTCAGACTACAAAGCGATCAAGCAGACAATCAAGGTTTTCATACAGAAGAATTCTCCATCTCACCCGGCGAAGCCAGCCAGAACGGTGATTGTCACCTTTTTTGATGATGATGATGCTTTCTTCCCCTTGCTAAAAACACAAATTTGTCGGGCGGTTGACACATAAATAACATGAATAATTCATATGAACGGGCGCGGGCGATGCTTTAGCGAGAGCCTCTGGAATTCTCCGGCTCCCGAAGACGTGTGGAATCTGTAAAACCCTAACGGGGAAAGGTGGCCTGACTACTTAAACGCCAAGCCCTTAAGGTTAATCTGTTCTTGATGATTTAAGTAGTCAGGCGGCTTCGGAGCCGGGTTCTACAGGTAGCTCTCGCTAAGGCATTGCCCGGCCCGTTTATTTTTTTAGTTATTATTTATGTGCTTATCATCCCGACAAATTAATGTTTCGCGCCAGCATGCATGCGCCCTGCAGAGCGGTGCCTTTGGGGGAAGAAACAAGCAGCGCAGGAAAATCACGGGAAAGAATTTCCTTGAGCGTTTTAACAAGGATTTCGTCATTCTTCATAACACCTCCGGCCAGTACCAGTTCTTTGTGATTTATCCAGGGGGATCTTTCGATTACGCTCTTAACCAGGAGGGCGAGTTCTTCGGCGCCGATGCGAAGTATGTCAAGCGCAAGAGGATCGCCCTTCCTTGCCGCCGCTGTGACTATCGGGGCTATCGCAGCAACTTTCGCTTTGTCCGCGGAGTAGTGTATATAGTGGATGGTTTCTTCCATTCGAGCGAGACCCGCGGCTTCCAGGATTGCGCCTGACATATCCGTGGCGAGGTCGCGGTTTTCCAGGCTTCGAAGGGCGCGTGCGATGGCTGACTTTCCAATCCAGGCACCGGAGCCTTCATCACCCAGCAAATAACCGTGCCCGCCGGCGCGTACCAGATCGCCCTTCGCGGATCGCCCCAGGGCTATCGAACCCGTCCCCGCGATGAGGCAGTAACCCTCAAGGTTTTCCAGGCCCCCGCAGAGAAGGATTTCCCCGTCGCCGCAGAGCATTACGGGAAAGTCAGGCCGCATGATGATATCGAAAAATTCCTGAAAAAGGATTTTTTCCCCTTCCCTGCCTATTCCGGCGCTGCCCATACAACCCGCTTCGATGTCCGCTTTCTTGAGCCCGGCGCTCTCCAGGGCTGATTCAAGTAAACTCGAAAGATTATCAAAGACTTCCTCTTTTGTTACTGAATAAATACTGGTGCTTTTGCCTTCCGAGGCGGCTAAAACTTTTCCTTCCCTGTCTGTCAGGGCAAGCCTGGAATAACTGCCGCCGCCTTCAATACCGAAAAAATATTTATCGCTCATAATTTTCAGTATACACTATATCGCGAAAAAAACCAGATTCAGAATTTCCCGTCATGGTTTCTTGACTTTGATGGATTTATGTTTACTATATAAACAATATATTGAATAATCATTGGGGGAGTTTATTTGATTATAAAAGGCAGGAAGTTTTTTCGTCTGTCTCCGATTTGGGAAGAGACCGAACCGGTCTTGAGAAGCGGACGCCTGGGGCTTCTTTGTAATCACGCCTCGTGGCGCCCTGAAACCGGAGAATACCTTTTTGAGACCCTTTACAAAAGGGGAGTATTAAAAAGGGTGTTCCTGCCGGAACACGGCCTCTTTGGCGAGCTGCAGGATCAGGAGAAACTTGAGGGGGAGGAGCTTTACAGTGAACTGGGATTTTCCGGCTGTGAATTTGTTTCCCTCTACGGTTCGAATGAATCCTCTTTAAGCGCGAAGCCTGAAAAACTGACCGGCCTTGACGCTTTGATTATTGACATTCAGGACGTGGGGGCAAGGTACTATACGTATTTCTCTACCATGCGGAATTTGTTCATTACCCTCGCGAAAGAAAATATCCCGCTTCCCGTATGGATAATTGACCGGGAAAATCCCGCCGGCCCATGGGTGGAGGGTTCTCCGCTGAAGAAAGAATACGCTTCTTTTATCGGGATTGAAGGCATCCCGCACCGCCACGGCCTGAGTATCGGAGAGATGGCGCTTTATTTTCACGCTGAAGCAGGGGCACAATTTCCCCTTCATGTTGTGTCGCGTAACGCCGGCGGCAAAGCCGGGGCGCGATTTTACCCCTGGACGATTCCCCCTTCGCCTAACATTCCCGGTTTTTTTACCTGCGATTTTTATTCCGGCCAGTGCCTTTGGGAAGGGACAAACGTGAGCGAAGGCCGCGGAACAACGAGGCCTTTTGAGGTGTTCGGCGCGCCCTGGATGGAAAATCTTGTTGCGTATAACAAGAAGGCCGGATACGGAGGCTGGAACGAAGAGGGTCATCCGCTTTTCGATCCCGGCGCGGCCCTGCGTTGGCATCGCTTTATTCCGGCTTTCCACAAGTATAAGGGCGAGCGTTGTTTCGGTTTCCAGCTCATACGGCGGGAAGGTGTTTATCATGCCCTTTTACACGCCTTGCGTATAATACGGTTTATTCGGGAAAACTGCGACGCGTTTGCCTTCAGGCCGGGGAAATACGAGACGGGAAATGACAAGACCGCGATAGAACTCTTCGCGGGAGATCCCATGATTGTGTCTTGCCTCAGAGGCGATGGGGTGGAAGAAGAAGAGCTTCTGGAACTCTTCAAAAAAGAAGAAAATGCGTGGATCGAGAAAACGCGTGAATATAGTCTCTACGAAGAGCCGTTAGTATCCACGGCGGCATTTTACAATTAGGTTTATAACAGGAGTTTTGAGATGAGCAAGATACGAAAATACCTTGAGAGATGCACAAGCAAAGCAGGTGTTATTAATGGTGCGAACCCGTGGGTTTTTCCCGGGGCTTCGTGGGCAACGGGCAGTTCCAAATCGGTTTTTGAAATGGGAAGCGTTGGTCTTTTGGGCGACAGTCTCGCTCCGGTGACGGAAAACAGCCTTTACGATCTCGCCTCCCTGACAAAGCTGCCTACCACCCTTGCCCTGATGAAACAGGTGGAAGACGGATCTCTCTGTCTTGCGGATGAGGTGGGATATTTCCTGCCTTCGTTCAAAAACAGTCCATACAGCGCCGTTACTCTTTTCGCGCTCTTGACCCACACGGCCCCACTCACCAATATTGCCAGCCTTTACAAACGCGCCCATAATAAAGAGGAGATGCTTGAGGTGATACGCACAAGCGAGCCGCGCGCGGACGGCAAAGTGCTTTACACCTGCGAGGCCTTCATTCTGCTGGGGGAGATTATCTCGGCGGTGGATTCCTCGACTCTGGACGAGGTTATCCGCCGTCGTGTGCTGGAGCCCCTGGGAATGAATGACACCTGTTTTAATCCTCCCGCTTCGCTTTTGGATCGTATAGCGCCTACCGAAGAATGCCCCTGGCGGGGTCATCTGGTTCGGGGCGAGGTACACGATGAAAACGCGGTCGTCATGGGCGGCGTTAGCGGTAACGCGGGCCTGTTCTCAAGCGCGGTTGACATGAGCCGCTTTGCCGCCGCCCTGCTCGCGTCCCTTGAAGGCGGCGGTTTTCTCAAGAAGGCCGGCGCCGAGCTGATGACGCGTAACCACACGGCGGGAAAGGGGCAGAACCGCGGCCTCGGCTGGATGATAGCCGATACCGGTTCTTCATCCGGAGATTTAATGTCGTATCGCAGTTTCGGTCATACGGGGTTCACCGGAACCAGCCTCTGGATTGACCCCGAAAGAAATATCTACACCCTGCTCCTCGCAAACAGGATTTATCCCAACAGGAATAACGTCGATGATATATACAGGGCGCGGTGTATTTTCAGCAATCTCGCGGTTCTGGAATACGGAGACTAAATATGGATGAAACCCGCCCGGTTTCGAATACCCTTTCCGCCGAAGCGCTCGGCCGCCTTGCCACCGAGCAGCCAAACGAAGCGTCACGCGACATTGACTCGAAAAGCGCCCTGGAAATTGTTACGATTATTAACAATGAAGATAAAAAAGTCCCGATCGCAGTGGAAAAAATACTCCCTGAAATCGCGGCTTTGGTGGACGACATAGTCACCGCTTTTACAAAAGGCGGCCGCCTCATCTATATCGGCGCGGGGACTTCCGGCCGCCTTGGCGTGCTGGACGCTTCCGAATGCCCTCCGACTTACGGTGTTGATCCCGGCATGGTGCGCGGGCTCATAGCAGGCGGCAGGGAAGCATTGACCGCTTCGATAGAGGCCGCCGAGGACAGGGCCGGGGAAGGGGTGAAGGAACTGGAGGCGCTGGGTTTCAGCGAAAAGGATGTGCTCGTTGGCATAACGGCGTCCGGCCAGGCCCCGTATGTGTTAGGCGCACTTGATTACGCGAGGGGCCTTGGAGCGGTCACGGCGGCCATAAGCAGCAACCACGATTCGGCGACTTTTGATTACGCGCGGCACAGGCTCTGTGTGGATGCCGGCCCGGAAGTAGTTACCGGTTCAACCAGAATGAAGAGCGGCACCGCACAGAAGCTCATTCTCAATATGCTGACTACAGCCGCGATGATTCGCACCGGGAAGGTCTACAGAAATCTCATGGTCGATTTGAAACCCGTGAATCATAAACTCATTCTCAGATCGATAAAACTCATTCGCGAACTTACCGGCTGCTCCGAAAACGAAGCGCGTTCCGCTCTGGAGGCTTCGGCCAGGCAGCCCAAAATCGCCATCGTGATGGTTCTTCTTGGAGTCGACGCGGAGAAAGCCGGCCGTTTACTGGAAGATGAGAACGGGCATATAAGCGCCATTGTGGAAAAGAAAAATTCGGGCTTTTATGGACAATGAAAAATTGAAACTGCTTCGGGCGGATATCACCCGCGTGGCGGCTGACGCCATTGTCAACGCCGCCAATTCAAGCCTCATGGGCGGAGGCGGGGTGGACGGCGCAATACACCGGGCCGCTGGACCCGGCCTTCTTGAGGAATGCAGGCGCGTGACGGAGGAAAGGCGAGGGGTCCCCAACGGCCCCTGCCCGCCCGGGGACGCCGTGATCACCGGGCCGGGGATGCTCCCCTGCAAAAAAGTGATCCACACCGTAGGCCCGGTCTGGCGGGGGGGAGGCGGCGGGGAGGCGGAACTCCTCGCCTCCTGCTACCGAAAGAGCCTCCTCCTCGCGGAAGCGGCGGGACTCAAAAGCGTCGCCTTCCCCAACATCAGCACCGGTGTTTACGGCTACCCAAAAGACAAGGCCGCCCGCGCCGCCGTCGAAGCAGTACGCAGGACGTTAGGCGAAACACCCGGTATAGAGCAGGTCGTCTTTGTCTGTTTTGATGAGGAGAATTATAAGCTATATGAGGGAGTAATGAAAAGTGAAGAAAATCACTGAGGGCACGGATGGTTAAGCCCCTTGATAAAACATTCTAAAAAGGATAATCTACACAAGTAAACAATTTTGGAGGAGTAATCATGCCTGCAATCAGAAACAGTGCCGATTTACTGAATAACTTCAATGAAATTCGGGAATTTTGTCAAAAAAACAAGGAACCAATATTTTTAACAAATGACGGTCAAGGAGAATTGGCTGTAATGAGCATTGATGTATATGAGGAATTAGTTGGTAAAATAGAGCTTTATCACGCTTTACAAATGGGATTAGACCAAATAAAGAATGGAGAACAACATAACTAAATCGAATATAATTTATTAATGTTATTGCCGCCAGTGCCAACAAGTTTGCGACGGCAGCTTACGTCATCTCACTGTGGCGTAATAATTCCGGCTGACGGGTGGGCAAGTGGCGCTGAGAAATTATTTTCCCTCTTTATTGGAAGGCGGGGTCAATACCCCGCTGCTTGCAGCGGTTAGAGTTCCAATACCTTACAAGAAGGTTTAAAACGTACTGGGTATGGACCCCGCCAGTATAATAAATTTCCTCTCCAACGAAGATACCTCGTGGCTTGCCACGAGGTTCTTCATTTCACAAAATCTTACTGGTGTGAGCCGAGAAGCTCTGAGGACAGCATTGGCGTGCTAAAATATAGGCTCTGCCGCGTGACATGACCACTTTAGGTGGTCATGTCAGGCCGCGTAAATGAGGCCACGCCACGAGCTGTCCGAATGAGCTTGCTCGGCTCGCAACTTGTATGTTCTTGTCTAACTAACGTTTTCGAGGCGGCACTCGCCAACCCATCGATCGAAATTACTGCGGCTTACCGTCTAAACCCGTTAACCTGCCGTTGCGCCTCATCCAGAATTTTCTGGAAGCCGGCTGCGTAAAGATCCCTCATCATTGCGGGAACAGCCACGTCCGGGTTGGAAGCGCCGGTGAGGAGTTCGTCTGAGTACCTGTCGAAGACAGCCCTGCAGTTCGCGATTTCGTTAATTACGGAACTGTTGTTAAAAACGAATCCAAGCAATTCGGCAGGAGTAGCCTGCTCGTTTTGCCGGCGCACCTGATCCCAGGCTTCTTCAGACTCCCCTTCTATTGTGGACATGTTGAAGAAAGTACCCTGCTGGTAACGCGCCAGATTCCACTGGTCGGCGGTAAGGAGTTTTACCACGTTGGGTTTAACATAAGAGAAGTTTTGCCCTTCGATACCATAGGCCAGCATGTCACGCATCTTGCGATCGGTATTGATCAATTCCAGCATCTTGAGGGATTCCGTCTTGTACCTGGAATTGGAACTGATCGCGTTCATGGAACCCTGGATCGAATCGGTGGAATAGGATGGCCCGAATAACTTTTCCAGATTGTATTTCTCTACGCCTGAGTTAGTCTGCCAGATTGAAGC
>JGI24698J34947_10001579_pt1 | contig 12072 bp, 14 predicted proteins | sample TergutMp193P3_FD_34947 | JGI IMG/M metagenome (IMG submission 34947)
GAGATTTACGCGACGCCCGGCCCTGTCGCGCCGGACCCGTACCTGAAAACGTACGATTGGGCCGTGCAAGCCGGAATCGCGAAATAATTTGACGGCGGCGCGATATGATAGGCGTCAACCAAAGGGGTTTGATTGATGGTGCAGTTTGTGAACACTGTTTTTAACGGCTTCAGCCTGACGTCTATCATATTGCTTACCTCGCTCGGACTCGCGATTACGTTCGGGCTTATGCGCGTCATTAACATGGCGCACGGCGAGTTCATTATGGCCGGCGCGTACATGACCTACCTGACGCAGCAGTTTTTCGCGGCGTTCCTGCCGAAGAGCGTTTTCAGCCTTTATTACGTCGCGGCGCTTATAATGGCGTTCGCGGTCGCGTTCGCGCTGGGGAGTTTGATGGAAAAACTCGTCGTGTCGCGGCTTTACGGTAGGGAAATCGACAGCCTTCTCGCTACCGGCGGCATAAGCCTTGTGCTTCAACAGGCGGCCCGAAGCATTTTCGGCGCACAGGGGGTGAACGTTACGGCCCCGTCGTTCCTGACGGGCGGCGTTACGATAGGCGGCTGCATATTTTCGTACAACAGGCTGTTCATAATATTCTTGACGGCGCTCGCGCTTCTTATCGTGTGGCTGATTTTGTACCGCCTGAATTTCGGCAGGCAGATGCGCGCCGTTATGCAGAACCGTTCGATGGCGCAGTGCTTGGGCATCAACTCGCGCAGGGTTGACAACATCACGTTCAGCATAGGTTCGGGGCTGGCGGGGCTTGCCGGCTGCTCGGTGGCGCTGCTCGGTTCCATCGACGCGACGGTGGGGCAGAATTATATAGTAAACTCGTTCATGGCGGTCGTGCTGGGCGGCGTGGGCAAGTTGATAGGCGTGATTTTGGGGTCGTCCGTAATCGGCCTCTTCGGTATCGGCATAGAAAGTTTTACCTCGTCGTCCATAGCGAAAGCGGCTGTGCTGCTCATCATAATATTGTTCCTGCAAAAGAAACCGCAGGGGCTCTTTACGATAAGAAGCAGGAGCCTTGACTGATGGTACGGCATGGCGTTAGCGGGCGGTTGGAAGTAAATTGGTGGGATAGGACGGCATAATGGGTTTTCTGAAAAAACATTGGCGCAATATCTGCTTTTCCGTAATCGTGCTGGCGCTGGCTCTCATGCCGGTTCTTCTCGTGTCGGGGATGGCGGACGGGCCGGTTATTATATTTTTGGGGAAGTGTATCGCTTTCGCGATTGTCGCGATAGGGATTGACCTTATTTGGGGGTATACGGGCATACTAAGCCTCGGGCACGGGCTGTATTTTTCTCTGGGCGGCTACGCCATGGCGATGTATTTGAAGATGCTGGCGACGGACGGGAAACTTACCGAGTTTATGCGCACGGGCGGGCTTACGCAATTGCCGCTGATTTGGAAGCCGTTCCTCTCCGCGCCGCTCTCGTTCATAATGATAATCGCGGTTCCGGCGGCGTTGTCTTATGTAATCGGGTATTTCATTTTTAAGAACAGGGTCAAGGGCGTCTACTTCTCGATTATTTCGCAGGCGCTTACGTGGGCGGCGTATTCCATATTCATCGCCATGTCGCCGTATACGAACGGGAACGTGGGCATAACCGAGATACGCTCGATTCTCGGGGGCATACGCGGCGGCGCGAATCAGGGGAACCTGCTCATCCTCTTCTACTCCGCGCTGGCAATTTTGGTATTGACTTACGCGCTGTCGGTTTTTTTGGTGAATACCAAATTCGGGAAACTGCTCATCGCCATACGCGACGGGGAAAACAGGACGTATTTTTCCGGTTACTGCGTCAGCGCGTATAAGACGTTCATTTACGTTATTTCCGCTTGCTTCGCGGGAATAGCCGGAGCGGTGTTCGTGAATTTCAACGGCAGCATAACCCCGTCGCAGATGACCGTCATGTTTTCCATCAACATGGTAATATGGGTTGCGATAGGCGGCAGGGGTACGATTATCGGGGCGGTAATCGGCGCGTTTTTGGTGAATCTGGGCGAGTACAATTTGAGTTCGGGAAGCATGGTCGAAATCTGGCAGTATATACTCGGGGCGGTATTCTGCGTTACCATACTGTTTTTTAAGGGCGGGGTCATAGGCTTGTTGACGGAACAGGTTCCCGCGTTTATTGCCGGAGTTGTCAGGCCGCGCGGCCAAACGCCGCCGCGCGCGGGACACACAAGCGGGGGGGGAGGGGTCGAAAATGCACCGGGTTGAAGCCGAAGACGGCGCCACTATCCTTAAAATTAACAGCGTATCGGTATGCTTTGACGGTTTCTACGCCCTCACCGAAGTAACCGTCGCCGTGAAGCGCAATACCGTACACTTCTTTATCGGCCCAAACGGCGCGGGCAAGACTACGCTGCTTGACATTATTTGCGCGAAAACGAAACCCACGATGGGTACGGTAACGTTTTATCCGAAAGAGAAGAATAAAATACATCTTACGGGCATGAAAGAATTTTTGATAGCGCGTCAAGGCGTCGGCAGGAAATTTCAGGTGCCGTCCGTGTTCGTCAACCTGACGGTTTTGGATAACATGCTGCTGTCGCTCAAAAGCCATAAGGATATTTTCGATTCGATTTTCCGCCGCCCGTCGAAAGAGGAATTCGCGCGGATTGACAGCGTTTTGGAAAAGGTGGGGTTGTCGGGGCGCAAGGGCGTGAAAGCGGGTTCGCTTGCGCACGGAGAAAAGCAGTGGTTAGAAATCGCCATGCAAATCGCGGCGAAGCCGGAACTTATCATGCTTGATGAACCGGCGGCGGGAATGGGCAGGGCTGAGACCGATAAAACGGCGGAGATATTGAGCGAAATAAAGAAGGATTGTACGGTAATCGTCGTGGAACACGATATGGAATTTGTAAAGCAGGCCGCCGACGTCGTTACCGTCCTGCACGAAGGCAAGGTGCTGACGGAGGGGGGAATCTCCGACGTGTTGGCTGACAAAACCGTTCAGGCGGTTTATCTGGGCAGAGGCGGGGAGCGCGGCCATGCTTGAAATCACAGGACTTGACACGTTCTACGGGGAGAGCCGGATTATAAACGGGCTTGACTTGGCCGTAAAAAAGGGGAGCGTAACCTGCCTCATCGGGAGAAACGGCGTGGGCAAAACCACGACGCTGAAAAGCGTTATGGGCCTCGTTAAAACCCCGGCGGGCAAAATCGTTTTTGACGGCAGGGACATAATAAAAATGCCCGCTTACGACCGCGTAAGGCTTGGCATAGGCTACGTGCCGCAGGGGCGGGACATATTTCCGCAAATGACCGTGCGCGAAAACCTTGAACTGGGNTTTCAACCGCTCGCGGGCAAACGGCGTAAGGCTGATATTCCCGAGTATCTTTTTGAATTGTTCCCCGCNCTGCCGCAATTCGCGAAGCGCAAGGGCGGCGATTTGTCAGGCGGNCAGCAGCANCANCTCGCGATTGCCCGCGCGCTTGTGGCCGAACCGAAAATNCTGATTTTGGACGAACCGACGGAGGGGATTCAGCCGTCAATCATTCAGGACATCGGCAGGGCTATAAAAAAAATCAATTCCGAAAAGGGCATCACGGTATTGCTCGTTGAACAGTATTTGGAATTTGTGCTGGAAATATCCGACAATTTGTATATTATGGAAAAGGGGAATATCGTGTTAAGCGGCGTAACCGCCGAATTGGACGCGGAACATATCCAAAAAATATTGACGGTATAAGGGGTTTGCGTCGATTGCGCGGTATCGCGCCGTCGGAGAGTATCGTACGCGAATCGTACCAAACGTAAAGGGAAAAATTTTATGCACTTGACACCGAGGGAACAGGAACGGCTTTTGGTTCATTGCGCCGGACAATTGGCAAAGGCCCGCAGGGAACGCGGCCTGAAACTGAATTATTCCGAAGCGATTGCCTATATCACGGCGGAACTGTTGGAACTTGCGCGGGACGGACTCTCCGTTACCGAACTTATGCGTGCGGGTACGAAACTTTTGAGCGGGGACGACGTGATAGACGGCGTAGCCGAAATGATTCACGAAATTCAACTTGAAGCGACTTTCCCCGACGGCACGAAATTAGTAACGGTACACGAGCCGATACCGTCAAACGGAAAAGTATATCCCGGTGAATTTATTTTCGACGGCGGCCCGATTACCGTGAACGCGGGGAAAGAGGCCGTAGAGGTTACGGTAGTCAATACCGGCGACCGCCCCGTTCAAATCGGTTCGCACTTTCATTTTTTCGAGGTCAACAGGGCGCTTGACTTCGACAGGGCTGCCGCGTTCGGGACGCGGCTTGATATTCCGTCCGGCACAGCCGTGCGGTTTGAACCGGGGGACACGCAAACTGTCCGTTTAATTAAAATCGGCGGGTCGCGGATGGGCTTTGGGCTGAACAGTCTTACTGACGGCAGTATGGACGACCCGAAAGTGAAAACCGCCGCCGTTGAAAAAGCGCGGGCAATGGGATTTAAGGGGGCGTGAAACCAATGTTTGAAATGACAAGAAAACAATACGCAAGCATGTACGGCCCCACGACGGGCGACAGAATCCGTCTCGGCGATACGTCGATAATCATTGAAGTGGAGCGCGACCTGACGGTTTACGGAGAGGAAGCGAAATTCGGCGGCGGCAAGTCGCTGCGCGACGGCATGGGCCAGTCGTGCGCCGCAAAGGACGCTGATTGCCCCGACCTCGTTATTACCAACGCCGTCATACTTGACTGTACGGGAATAATAAAAGCGGACATCGGCATAAAGGACGGGAAAATTTGCGGTATCGGCAAGGCGGGAAATCCCGACATCATGGATGGCGTAACGGAGGGCTTGACGGTCGGCGCGTCTACGGAAATCATCGCGGGCGAGGGTATGATAGTTACCGCAGGCGGCATTGACACGCATATACATTTTATCAGCCCCACGCAGATAGAAACCGCGCTGTATTCCGGCGTTACGACCATGCTCGGCGGCGGCACGGGGCCTGCGGACGGCACGAACGCTACCACTTGTACGCCGGGAAAGTTCAACATCGAAAAGATGCTTGAAGCCGCTGAGGGGTATCCTATGAATCTGGGATTTTTGGGCAAGGGCAATAGTTCGGACGTTGCCGCGCTTGCCGAACAGATAGAGGCGGGGGCGTGCGGTTTGAAAATCCACGAGGATTGGGGTTCTACGCCCGCGACCATCCGCGCCGCGCTTGACGCCGCCGACAGGTACGATGTGCAGGTATCAATCCACACCGACACGCTTAACGAGGGCGGGTTCGTTGAGGACACGCTTGCCGCGATAGGCGGGCGCGTGATTCACACCTACCATACAGAGGGCGCGGGCGGCGGCCACGCCCCCGACATTATCAGGGCTGCTGCGCTGCCGAACATCCTGCCGTCATCGACAAACCCGACAATGCCGTTCACCGTCAACACCGTTGACGAACATCTTGACATGCTGATGGTTTGCCACCACCTTGACAGCCGCGTACCCGAAGACGTGGCGTTCGCCGATTCGCGCATACGCCCGGAGACCATCGCCGCGGAGGACGTGCTGCACGACATGGGAATATTCTCCATGATGAGTTCCGATTCGCAGGCAATGGGGCGCGTGGGCGAAGTGATTATGAGGACATGGCAGACCGCGAGCAAAATGAAAGAGCAGCGCGGCGCGCTCCCCGAAGACAGCGGGCGCAGCGACAACTTTCGGGCAAAACGCTATGTCGCGAAATACACGATAAATCCCGCCGTTACTCACGGCATCGCTGATTACGTCGGTTCCGTTGAAAGCGGCAAATACGCAGATTTAGTTATATGGAAACCCGCGCTTTTCGGCGCGAAACCGGAAATGATTATTAAGAGCGGCTTTATCATGGCGTCTAAGATGGGCGACGCGAACGCGTCAATCCCCACGCCGCAGCCAGTTGTGTATGCGAAAATGTTCGGTGCGTCGGACTTGGCGCGGAAACGCACGTGTATAACGTTCGTGTCCGGTATTGCGGCGGAAAGCGGAATCGCGCGGAGGCTTGGGTTGGGCCGCGTTGTATTGCCGGTAAAAAATTGCCGCAATTTATCAAAATCGGATATGCGCTTCAACGACCGTACGGGGGATATAAAAGTTGACCCTGAAACGTATACCGTAACCGTTGACGGAGAACATGTAACTTGCGAACCGGCCAAAACGCTTGCTCTAACAAGAAGGTATTGGTTATTTTAATTATGATAATTGAAAAAATAATCGCCGAAAAACCGGAAAACGTCTCCGGCAAAATCATCGAGGCCGTCGCGTTTGAATGGTTTGAGACGAATAACAGGATTTTGAAAAAAGTGTCGTCGAACGGTACGGAAATCGGGTTCAGGCTTGACGAGCCTCTGTTTGACGGCGGGGTGTTGCTCGAAAACGAAGAGAGAATTATTTGTTTGGAACTTGTACCGTGCGAGACGACGCGGGTAAACGTTCGCTCCATGCGGGAGATGGGGCGCGTGTGCTTTGAACTGGGGAACCGCCATTTGCCGCTTTCCATCGGAGACATGGCGGTGAGTACGCCGTATGACCGGCCCACGTATGAATATTTGGAGAAGTTGGGGTTTCATTGCGAGCGGGTAACGGAAAAATTTACGCCGGAGTTAATCGTTCGTGGACACAGCCATTAACAGCCGCGTCGCGCTGCTTCAAGCCTTTGACCCGCTGTTTCCGGTCGGGGCGTACACGATGTCCGGCGGCATGGAGACCTATACGCAAAAGGGGTTGGTTAGCGATAAATCAAAATTGATTTCATACCTGAAAGCGCAAATTTATATTTTGCCTTACGGCGATTTGGGTGTATGCGCGAAGATGGCGGAGGGCGGCGATATTTTTTTTATGGATAATCTTTGCGCCGCCATGAAACAGCCGTTTGAGATACGGAGCGGCAGCGAGAAACTTTGCGTAAGGTTTTTGAAAACGCAGGAAACGTTGTACGATTATCCGTCGCTTGCCGAATACCGTTCATTGATACAGCGGGAAAAATGTCATGGGCATTACGCGGTCGCTGTCGGGCTTTTCATACGCGGCCTGAACGCCGATATTGACCGTGCGCTTGAAATGTATTGTTACAGCCTTTTGTCGCAGACGGTAAACCACGCCGTAAAATTGATTCCGCTTGGGCAGTCGGACGGCCAGACGGCGTTGTTTGAAGCGATGCGGTTAATCCCCAAAGCCGTACAAAAGGCGCGGGCCGTATCAATAGACGACTTGGGCGTTTCCGGCTGCGGGTTCGATTTGCGGGCTATGCAGCACGAGACGCTGGAAGAAAGAATGTATATCAGTTAATAAGCAGTTTGAAACAGTATGATTTACGAGTGTTATATAACGGAGGCGCGGCATCAATAAAACGTATGTGAAGATAGGCGTCGGCGGGCCTGTTGGTTCCGGCAAGACCGCTCTCATTGAGCGGCTTACGCGGGCTATGGCTGACAAATACAGCATTTGCGTCGTAACCAACGACATTTACACGCGCGAGGACGCGGAGTTTCTCGTTAAAAATTCCGTTTTGCCGCCTGAACGGATTGTCGGAGTGGAGACCGGAGGCTGCCCGCATACCGCTATCCGTGAGGATTGCTCCATGAACTTGGAAGCGGTCGAGGAGATGGCGCGGAAGTTTCCCGACGTGCGGATTATTTTTATCGAGAGCGGCGGCGACAACCTCTCGGCGACGTTTTCGCCTGAACTTGCGGACGCTGCGATTTATGTGATTGACGTTGCGCAGGGGGAAAAAATCCCGCGCAAGGGCGGCCCCGGCGTTACGCGCTCGGATTTGCTCGTCATCAACAAAACCGACCTTGCCCCTATGGTTGGGGCGAACCTTGACGTTATGGCGGCGGACTCGGCGAAAGGGCGGAACGGGCGGCCCTTTCTGTTCACCAATTTAGTCAGTTTGGAAGGCGTAGACGCGGTTGTGGAGTGGATTCGCAAAAACGTTTTGTTTGAGGAGTAACCATTGAGCGAGTTATTCGTAAATACTGTTTCTCAAAACGGGAAGACCGTAATGTCCGATTATTTTTTTACGTCGCCGTGCAAGGTCGCGAAGCCGTTTTACCGCGACGACGGCTATACGGAGATTATGGTTATGTGCGCGAGCCCGGGAATGCTGGCAGGCGACAGGTATAATATACGCTTTGATTTTTCGGACAACACGAAAACGGCTATTACCGAGCAATCGTACCGCAAGTTGTACAATACCGGCGGCGACGCGGCGGAGCAGAATATACAGATACAAGCCGGTGAAAACGCCGCGCTGCGCTATATCCCGCGCCCAGTCGTACCGTTTGCGGGAAGCCGTTTTCGTTCGCGGACGGAGATAAGCCTGCGCTCTTCCTCAAAAATGGTTTTCGGCGAGATTTTTACGTGCGGCAGGCACGGCATGGGGGAGCGGTTCGCGTTTTCCGAATACTCGTCGCGGACTGTCGTGTCGGTTGACGGCAATACCGTCTTTCTTGACAATACCCGTATGATTGGCGGCGAAGCGGATTTTTCGGGGTTGGGCTTTTTTGAGGGGTATTCATGCTGCGGCATGTTTTATATTTATGGGTTCGGGCGCGTTTCTCTCCCCGACTGCGGGGAGGTTCAGGCCGCCGTATCAAAATCATCCGCCGGATATACTGTACGCGCGTTAAGCGGCAGCGCCGACAGTTTGTACCGGTTTGCGGAACGTTTGAAAGGAGATTGACCTTATGAATAATTATGTAATAACCATCGCCCGCGGTTTCGGCAGCGGCGGGAAGCAGGTCGGGCTTGCGCTCTCTCATGAACTGGGGATACCTTGCTACGAGAGCCAGATTCTGTCGCTCGCGTCGGAGTACAGCGGGCTGAACATCAACATGTTTGTGAAAGTAGACGAGAAACTTCACAGCGGCTTTCTGCAAAAACTCAAAGCCGCCCCGAACACTGACCACATCGTTTCGCCGTCGGACAAGAAGTTCATCTCGGCGGACAACCTTTTCAGGATTCAAACGAAAATCATCCGCGAACTTGCGGAGAAGGAGTCATGTATAATTGTCGGCAAGTGCGCCAACTACATCCTGCGCGATTTGGACAACGTCATCAGCGTGTACATAGAGGCCCCCCGCGCGTACTGTCTCGCGAGCATCGTTGAGAAACTCGACGTGACGGAAGAGGAAGCGCACAAACTAATCGCGAAAACGGACAAATACCGCGCCGACTATTTCAAACACTACACAGGAGGCCGAATCTGGACAGACCCGGTTTTGTACGACATCACGTTGAACAGCGACCGCGTGGGTATAGATAAATGCGTCGAGTTAATAAAGGAGTATGTGAAGATTAAATTTAAGCAATAAGCAAGTGGCAACTGTGGTTTTGACTTTGATTTTAAAATACTGACTGCATAAGTCGTTGGTTAGGGCTCGCCCCGTAGGGGCGGGGTGCCCTCCAAATGCGAACAACCTTTTTCAAGTAGAATGACTATACCCAAAGTTCGACAACATTTCCAATATCGCCCGCGCCGTCTCGTCCGTGCTTATCGCGCTGTTATCAATTACTGCGTCCGCAAGTTCCGCGTAGACGGGGTCGCGCTTGCCCCACTCTTCGATTACACCCTCCCGCGTGCCGCCCATCGAAAGCGGTATGCCCTTGCGCTTCATCCTGCTTAACGCTGCCTCGACATCGCATTTCAGGTAGACCACGCGGCCAAGCGATTTCAGCAGCGGCCGGTTCGGTTCGTACATTGGCGTCCGCCCGCCGGTTGACAGTACCGATTTGCGCATGTCGGACAGCGAGCGCAGCGCGGAATTTTCAAGCATGGAGAAGCCGTCCGCGCCAAGCCCCCTGTATATCTCGCGGCAGGGGAGGCGTTCCACGCGCCCGCGCTCGTAAGCGTCCTCAATCACGCGGTCAAGGTCAACGCAGCGAAACCCCGCTATCCTGCAAAGAGCGTTGGCCGTAACCGACTTGCCGCTTGACGCGAATCCTATTAAAACTATGTTCATGGTAATAAATATAAAAGTTGCGCAGGCCGTGTCGCTGAAATCAAATTCAAAACCTTTACAGCCCTTGTAGAGAACCAAAGCCCAAAACCGTCATTCTCACTCTACGCGCGGGATTTTGCTAATGCCACCGCTGCTAAAAGTTGAAAAAAACGCTACTTTTATATTGCGAAAAGTTGAAAAAACTACCCCTTTCACATTGCGAAAAGTTGGAAAAATCACCACTTTTATATTGCTAAAAGTTGAAAAAATTATACTTTTTACATTGCGAAAAGTTATATTATATGTAAAAAAACATAAAAAAGGGGCGTTTCCGATGCTTAAAAGAAAGATGATAAACCGACTGGTTGAGTGGAAAAACGGCAAAAAACGGCTCGCACTGCTCATAAAGGGGGCGCGGCAGGTCGGGAAGACGTTTATTGTCCGCGAGTTCGCGAGGGCCAACTATAAAAATTTCGTCGAGATAAATTTTGAGAAGCAGCCGTCCGCGAAAAAAGCGTTCGAAGGGGATTTGGACGCGCGGGCAATCATACTCAACCTCTCGGCTATGGGGCTGGGGCCTTTTGAGGCGGGGAAAACGCTCATATTCTTCGATGAGATACAGAGTTGTGCGCAGGCGCGGACCGCCGTAAAATTCCTTGTGGAGGACGGGCGGTTCGATTATATTGAGTCGGGGTCGCTTCTCGGAATGGGGTACAGAGACGTATCGTCCTATCCGGTAGGTTTTGAGGAACAGGCTGCCATGTACCCGTTGGACTTCGAGGAGTTTTTGTGGGCGAAAGGGATAGCGCCGGAGGTTGTGGACAGGCTGCGCGAAGACTACGAGGCGGCGCACCCCGTGGACGATTTTTTGCACGAGCGTATGATGAAAGCTTACAGGGAGTATCTCGTAGTAGGCGGTATGCCCGCCGCGGTCGCGGCGTTTACGGAAAACGACGATTTTTCGCGAACCCTGAAAATACAGAACAGCATATTGGACAGCTACCGGGACGATATATCCAAGTACGCGGACAGGGAAAAAATCCTCGCAAAAAAAATGTTCGACGCGATACCTGAGCAGTTGAACAGGAAGAATAAGCGTTTTATTCTAGCCGATTTGGAGAAAGGCGCGACGGCGAAGAAGTACGAAAACGCCTCAATGTGGCTGACTGAAGCGGGCGTCGCGTACAACTGTTTCAACGTGTCCGCGCTCGAAGCGTCCCTCCGCTTCAACGAAAAACGGAATCTCTATAAATTGTATATGCTTGACACGGGCCTTTTGTGCGCACAGGGGATGAAGGGTATCCAAAGCGAACTGCTCGGCGGCAACATTGAGGTAAACGAGGGCGGTATAACCGAAAACGCCGTAGCCGCGGAACTTGCGAAAAAGAATATCCCTCTATATTACTATGATAAAAAAGGGCGCACGGAACTTGATTTCGTATTCGTGGAAAGCGGCGGCCTCTCGGTAATAGAGGTAAAATCCGGGAAAAACCACAAAGCGCACGCCTCGTTAGACCGTGCCTGCCAAGAAGCACGGGCAAAGCTCAAAAAGCGCATAGTATTGAGCAAGTACAATACTGAAACCGGCGAAAACGGGGTGATTTACTACCCGCTCTACATGGCTATGTTTTTGTAAAATTTATATTTTTATGTGTCGTCCGATACTATCGCCAATCTATACCCCATTGGCGTCAGCACTTTGAAAAGCGTATCTATTTGGGGCGTGGACTTCAAATTTTCCAGCCTTGCTACCGCCGATTGCTTTACTCCGGCGGCTTCCGCTAATTGCTTCTGCGTTAATTTTTTGGCCTCCCTGATTTCAATCAGTTTGCCGATGAGTTCTACCTCGAACTCTATCTTCGTGCGCTCCGACGGAGACACGTTCTCGTCGTCCATAAAATAATCGCGAAAACTTGCGCTTAGCTTCTTTCTCATTTTAAGGATATCCTCATAAAATTCCACCTCAAACAAAACATTAACTCCTGTTATACAATATAACAAATATGTTATATTATTTCAAAATAAAAATGAAAAATATTATTGTAATAAATATAAAAACCGCGCAGGCCGTAAAGGGCATATTTATCGTTAGATTAATTGCGGCATGGATTCGCGGGGGCGAACTGCGTTCGCCC
>JGI24698J34947_10001580_pt1 | contig 12070 bp, 12 predicted proteins | sample TergutMp193P3_FD_34947 | JGI IMG/M metagenome (IMG submission 34947)
AAATCGAAGAGTTTAGCAGTTTTCCTGGACATAGACAGCCTCCAAAGCAATTTGTTTTGCTGAGGCGTCGTAAAAGGTAGGTAGTAAATAATCCTCTGCAAAGGAGAATATAGAAATTTGGCGAAGAAGCATATACCCAAACTTTTCATTCCAGAGTAGCTTTCGGTTAGCTTTGCAAGTATGCCATTCGTAAACCAGCATAGCGAGATTTAGAGCATTTTTTCGGTTATAACCGAAAAACTTTTCAAAAAAGTGATTTTTTAGGTTTATAACCGAAATTTTTTGTATATGCAAGCTGAACCATGCGGAAATAGATTTTCTCGGCGAGAAACGTAACAGGAAAATTTATTTGCAGGTATGCTACCTGTTGAATTCAAAAGATACCATAAACCGGGAATTTTCGCCTTTGGAACTCATAAAAGACAATCACCCCAAATTTGTTGTTTCCATGGATTCGTTTTTTAAAGACAACATAAACGGCATTGAGCATAAATTCATAGGCGATTTTCTGCTGGAGAAGTGGTAAATATCTATATTTTGAGGGGAAATAGAAAACGGAGGCTTATATACGTGAACAATAACTTTTTAAATCAGTTCCGCAAAAACCCTTTTTTGGGCATAGCTCGCGGCTTGCCGCCGGGACAGGCGCTTGCCTGTGCGGAATGTTGCGTGAATTCCAAACTCAAATTCATAGAAGTTCCGCTAAACACGGCAAATGCCGCTGCCGCTCTTGAAAATCTTTGCCGGGAAGGTGAAAAAAGAGAATTGCTGGTTGGCGCNGGAACANTAATAACCTTGNAGGATTTGCAAAAGGCCCTTGACTGCGGAGCCAAATTCATAGTAACGCCCGGCACAAACCCCGAAGTAGTTCAAAAATGCGTTGAAAAAAAAGTCCCCTGCATACCCGGTGCCTTAACCCCAACGGAAATAATGCAGGCTCACATAATGGGAGCAACAGCCGTAAAGGTTTTCCCCGTTTCCATGCTCGGCGGGGCGCAATACATAAAGGAACTGCGAGGCCCTTTCAAAAATATTCCGCTACTGGCCTGCGGCGGAGTTAAAGCGGAAAACGTGCAGGATTTTTTTAAGGCGGGCAGTGATTTTGTCTCTTTTGGCGCAAGCGTATTTTCCGTTTCAAACATGGAAAACGGAAACTGGCAAAAGATCAATCATTTAATCTCGTTAATCTGCTCTTCCGTTTCTGCCGAATAAACCTTTACATTGCGGTTAATGCCGCGCATCAAGCCCATCAAAACCTTGCCGGCTCCAACCTCAATTCCCTTTTCTACGCCGAGCGAAATTGCAGTTTCCATTCCTTGCTGCCAGCGAACCGGCGATACAAGCTGCTTTGTTAGAAGTTCCGGCAAATCCGAACCTTTGCTCACGGCCTGNGAAGTTACATTTGCAATCAAGGGGACTTTTAAATCGCTGAAATTTGTTTTTGCTATTGCCTCNTTTAAACCCGGCAAGGCGTATTCCATAAGAGGGCTGTGGAATGCACCGGAAACGGGGAGCGGGACAACCTTTTTTGCNCCCTTTGCGGCGGCGGTTTCACTCGCTTTTGCAACACCCTCTTTTGAACCGCTAATAACAATTTGCCCCGGCGAATTGAAATTTGCGGCAACCACAACGCCCGTGCCTTGCGCCTCTGCAAGCGCAACATTCAAATCTTCTTCCGAAAGCCCAAGCACCGCCGCCATTGCGCCCGGCTTTAACACGCCTGCCTGAGCCATAAGCTCTCCGCGAACCCGCACCAAACGAAGCCCGTCTTCAAAGGAAAAACCGCCTGCCGCATATATGGCGGAATATTCNCCCAGCGAATGTCCGGCTACATAATCAAAGGAAATATTTTTGCTTTTCAAAAGTTCCATTGCCATGCAGGAACAGACATAAAGAGCCGGTTGAGTGTTATCCGTGCTTTTAAGCGTTTCTTCAGGGCCTTCCTGCATTATTTTGGAGAGTTCGTAGCCCAGAACCTCATCTGCTTTTTTTAGAATTTGCCTTGCTGGTTCAAAAGTTTGGGACAAAACCTTGCCCATTCCAACATACTGGGCACCCTGCCCCGGAAATAAAAGTATAGTTTTTGACATGAGAATAATTTAGAAAATACTAAACACGCAATTCCAAGTCATAAACCTTCCTGGCTCTGGCAAGCGTCCCCGCATCATGGCTAATGCAAAGAATACTCCTGGTCTCGCTTTCTCTTTCCAGCAATTTTTCAATAAGTTCAACATTAACCTTATCCAGCCCCGCAAAAGGCTCATCCAAAATCCATACCGGCCGGTTCAGCAAAATTACCCTCGCAAGAGCCAAACGCCGCTTTTCACCCCCGCTGAAATTGCTCGCATATTCCAGCACCTGTTCATTCAGTCTCTGCACAAAATGCCCTAACTTCACCTTTTTCAAGGCCTCCTTGATTTCCTCCAAATCCCTGAGTTCAACAGGGCAAAGATTTTCCAAAAGCGTTCCCTTAAACCACACCGGATTTTGCGGAAGCCAGGCAATGTCATTCTTATTGCCGTTAAAAATCAATTTCATTCCTTCATTGTTCTGCGGTTCAATATGCCCCAGCATTTCCAAAACCATCCGCGTTTTTCCGCACCCGGGCGGGCCGGCAATATAAATCAGGGATGCTCGCTGGGGCAATTCTACGTGATTGCTCCGTTCCCGCGTTTGCCCCTTAAGATTCACGGTAAAATCGGCAATGCTCCCCCACGCAGTCCGGGCATTTATCGCAACATGAAACGCCATTCCAAATACCCTGATAGGCCTGTAAAATTCCGGCACAATCAGCAAGGCCAAAAACGCCGTTCCAAATTCCATGCTTCCGTTCATCAAACGCAAGGCCAAACTCACCGCAACCAGGGCAATGCTCAAAGACCCAGCCCACTCCTGCACCAACGCAGAGAGAAACGCAGTTTTCAAAACCGCAAAGGTCTTTTCGCCAAACTCGCTTTCCGCAATTTCCAAATCCCGTTCCCGCTCCCTGACTTTCCTGAAAATCTTTATCGTTTTATATCCCTGCAAACTCTCCAGAAAAAACGCCCTCAATTTTGAAAAGCTCTGCCATTGCTCCTCGGATTTTTTTTTTGCGATTTTTCCTATCAAAAACAAAAACACCGGAAGCAAAAGCCCGGTGAAAAACAGAATTGCAAAAATCAGCTTGTCTATGAAAAACATAAGTGCCAGAATCATGCAGGGAATAATTACGGCCAAAAACGCACCCGGTAAAAAACGGCTGTACCAGGGTTCCATTAAATCCGCGGTTTTTATGTAATGCAGGGAGAGTTCCTGCAAGGGCATCCCCTTTTGCGCCCGGTCTTGAACAGGCAGGGTGTTCAAAAATTTATTCTGAAAATAATCCCGCAAATTCTTCTTTGCTTCCCCACCCAGCTTGACGGACAGTTTTTGCGAAAAAAAATGAAACAGCGCAAAAAAAAGAATAGCGGCAATAAAAAGGCAAATATGAACATCGGAAAATTTTTCTGCCAGAACCGGAATTTGAACAAGCGCAAAAATCAGGGCAATACGGGAAAGACATTCGCAAAGTATTGTAAATGCAAGAGTTTTTTTAGGGGTGAACTTGTGCATTTTATATTCGGCTTATCTTAACCTTGTTCACCCTTTGCCCGTCCATGCTCAAGATCTCAAAGCGCAGGCTCTTCCATTCAAAAATATCGCCGGGCTGCGGAATCTTGTTCAGAACATTCATCGCCATTCCGCCCAGAGTGTGGTAGGAATCGGGATTCTCGTCCGGCAGTTCCGAAAAGGAAAAGGTTTCCATCAGGGTGTGAATATCCGTAAGGCCGTCGGCTATCCAGGAGTTGAAGGGATGCGGGTGTTCGGATTCGGAAACAAGCACGGATGTTATGTCTTCCAGGGTTGCTATGCCCGTGCAAATTCCGTACTGGTCTATAACAAGCGCCATCGGGTCCTTGAGTTTTTGCATTTTGTGCAGGGCATCTATGGCATTTACGGATTCGGGTAAAAACAGAGGAGGGCGCAGCATAGCCTGCACATTCAGCTCGCCGCCGGCCGTAAGCTGGCAGAGCAAGTCCCGTGCATCAACGGTTCCCACGGGATTTTCCAGATTGTCCTGTGCAACCGGGAACTGTGAAAATTCGCTCAGCATGATAATTCCGCGAAGTTCATCCTTGTCCATATCCAGCCTTAGCCACTCAACCAGAATTCTGGGAGTCATAAGGGAACCCAGATTCCTGTCCGATAAATTGAACACCCGCTTTACCATGGTGAGTTCATCATCTTCTATGCTGCCTTCCTGATGGCCCTGCTTTGCCATCTGTTGAAGCTCCTCGGCGGTTACCGGACGCTTTATGTTTTTATGCAGATTGAAGGGGCGAAGGATTAAATCGCCGGAGCGGTCAAAAAACCAGACAAGGGGTTTAAGAATAATTGAAAGAACGTGCATTGGCGGCGCGCCGATGCAGGAGATTTTTTCTGCGAATTGCAGAGCCAGCCTTTTGGGAACAAGTTCGCCTACCACCAGCGAGATGTAGGTTACCGTAATGACTATGGCAGGCAAAGCCATTACTTCCGCATATCCCGCCAAAAAGGAAAGGGACTTCAAATAATTTTCCAAAGGCTCCCTGAGCGTTGCTCCACCATAGGCTCCCGACAAAATTCCAACTAGAGTTATGCCTATTTGCGCTGTGGATAAAAATACATTCGGGTCTTCCAGAATGGCTATTGCCCTTGTTGCACCCCACTTGCCCTCCTGCTCCATTTGCCGTAAAAGAGCCGGCCTTGCAGAAACCACGGCAATTTCTATAAGCACCAGGATAGCATTCGCTAGTACCATCAGGGACAGGGCTATTATATGCAGAAGTACCATTTTATCTAGAAACTACAAAGTTTTTCTATCTTTATTTCCAATAATCAGCCCGGAAGCAATTATGAAGCCTTTTGCAAAAAGAGTCAGCGAAATTCGGCCCTCAATGACGGTTGAAATGGATGTGCTTGCCAAGCGTTTATCCACCGAAGGCAGGTCTATCTGGAATCTGGGCGTTGGCGAGCCGGATTTTGACACCCCGGTTCACATAAGAGAAGCAGCCATAAAATCCGCAAATAAGGGCCTAACCCGCTATACTGCGCCGGGCGGAATGCAGCATTTCAAGGATGCGGTAGTCGGGAAACTCTTGAGGGAAAACAAACTGGCTTACGTGCCGGAGCAAATTGTAGCGACATCCGGGGCAAAGCACGCCGTTTTCAATGCAATAGCGGCTATTGTTGACAAAGGGGACGAGGTGCTGATACCGGTTCCCTACTGGGTAACCTATCCCGAACTTGTAAATTATTGCGGCGGAATCCCTGTATTTTTGGAATGTACGGCAGAGAACAATTTCAGATTAAGGGCGGAACAGATTTCAAAAGCCATAACCTCAAGGACCAAAGCCATAATTTTGAACAGCCCGTGCAATCCAACGGGAGTTGTATATAACGGTGAGGAATTGGAAGCATTTGCAAAGGTGATAGCGGAGCATGACTTATACTGCATCTCGGACGAAATCTACGAACACCTGGTTTACACCGGAGAAACAGGCATTTCAATAGCGGCATTTCCTGATATGCAGGAGCGAACCGTACTGGTGAACGGCCTTTCAAAGGCCTACTCCATGACAGGCTGGCGAATAGGCTATCTTGCCGCACCCCAAGCCTTGGCAAAGGAGATAGCCAAAATACAGGGGCAAACAACTCATCACCCGTCCAACATTTCGCAATACGGCGCAATAGCGGCTCTGAACGGCTCGCTGGATTCGGTACTTTTGATGAGGCAGGACTTTTCCGAGCGGATGTGCAGAATGTGCGAGGTGCTTGAATCCGTGGAGAACATTAATTTTTCCAAACCGGATGGTGCATTCTATTTATTTGTGGATGTAAGTTCATATTACGGCAAAAAGACGGCAGGCGGGACGCATATTTCCGATTCAATAGAATTTTGCCGGGCATTGCTGGATGAGCAGGGCGTTGTTCTGGTTCCGGGCGTAGCATTCGGGCATGATGCCTGCGTTAGATTTTCCTTCACGGCATCGCTCCCAACGATAAGCGTTGCCATGCCAAAATTCAAGAATTTTATTGATGGTATTCATAAAGGCGCATAAAAAAATTATTTATGTTCCACAAGTATATCCGGCAACTCTATAAAGTTCCCGGCATTTTCCGGTATGTTTATATCTATATCCTTTAGAGGCGAATTTTCCCCGAAACTTAAACGGTACTTGTTGCCGGGGCGTATATTTCCCATCAGGAGAGTGCCTTCGCTGCTTGTGAACGTGGCTTGCTTGCTGCTGCCGGGCTTTCCGTCGCTGCCGAGCAAGTTCACAATAACGTAGGTATAGCTTAGGGGGCTGTCTTCTTTTAGCAGGTTCACGTGCAAAAGAGCGCGGGCATCGCTGCCCAAACGGAGCGCGTAGCCCTGCTTGTAGGCTCCCGCGGAGTAGTATTGGTTTTGCTCAAGCCAAGTACCCATAGGAGCGTCAACCAGGCTGATCCTTATTTCGTTGGGACGGTAGTTGTATATCTGATTGTAATAGGCGGCACCAAGCCAGCCGTTTTCGCTAAAGGAATCGTTATAATAGTCGGAGTAATTTATATGCACGGTTGAACCCGCGAGATTTTTGCCTGTGCCTGCCAGGATAAAGCCCCTGTTCACCGGGCGTCCAAAAGCCCAGAGACCGTCTGCAAACATGAATGACACGCCCATGTCCGTTTTAATTGCGTGAGTTATACGGGTGTAGTAATCGTAGTCATAATCGTAGAGATTATAGCTTGCGGATGCCAAGGCCCGGTTGTAAGAATGTTGCGCACCCAGTTGAAAATTTATGTTATCCATCATGTTTTGCATGCCTATGCCGGCAGAATAGGTACGTGCTCCGGTGCCGGAACCGCCGTTTGTCCAGTTCCAGTTCAGGTTGCTTCTGTTATTCCATTCATATTCGTCCGGCTCCATTGAGGCAGAACGCATGGTGGTGTTGTTTGCGAGGGTAATATTATGCCTGTCCATTCCAAATGAACAGCCAACTCCAAAGGAAGCATAAGGAACCCAGCCGTTTTTATCCGAGTTTACGCTTGCATTTGCGTTCAGGGAAATTCCCAGAATATTTTGCGAAAGGGCTACTCCATAGCGTTTGGTCACCCTGGCAGCAACGCTTTCCCTGTTCAGGGACATCCCTGCATTTGCGGAAAAACTTCCACTGAAAAACCGCGTACTTGCAGAAGCGGAAAGCCCTGCGTAGTTTGCAAGCAGGCCCGTTGATTTTCCGAATAAATTGGGATTGTGATGTTCATTCTGGTAATAACCCGTCAGCGAATAGGAGATATAACCGGTGCTGTATATATATCTCAGCTCGGAACGCTTTCCCAAAGAATCCTCGTAATTTAAAAGCCCTCGCAATTCCAGCCAGTTTCTCCCGTTTATGCTCCATAAAATTTGCCCGCCTGTCATAAGGTTATTCCGGGATGCCTGCCCGTTTACCCCAAGGCTCAAAAACGGAAGCAAGCCGTAAAGAAAGTCTATGCTGGAACCCGGCTCATCAGGTTCATACTCATAACCCGCAATAAGAGCAGACCGCCGGACACCCGCGGTTATAGAATAACGAGTTTCCCCCTTGATTAAATTGCGCAAATTGCCGAGTTGAAATTCATAAGGAATTACCTCAACAGAGCCATCGGGCCGGATTAGAAAAATTTGCATGAGGTTTTTGCCTTCCCGCCCGCCAAAGCCGCTGATTTCGTGGTAGCCTGCCGGCAAGTTCAAACGCCGCATTGTTCTTCCGTTCATCCGGATTTCAACCTGGGATGCCATTGGCAAAAAGAACTGCATTTTGTAATATTCACCGAAAATATCATTGATGTCTGAGTTAAAAAGCCATTTATCATATTCATACTGCACGCCTCCCATTGTTTCGTAGCGCATTAAACCGCCGGAATTTGCTCCCACATCGCCAAAACTAATCCTTGAATTCATGGAATAGATATCCCGAATCAGGCGAAAATCGTTTCGCCGGGCATGGTTTTTGCCAAACTTCTCTCTTTCTACAGGTTCTATGATATAGCCCGAACCTTCAAAGACAAAGCCCAGCAAGGCCACTGCCCCGTCCAAGTCCAAAATGGCCTGCATCCGCTCGCAGTTGTCCTGATTTTTGTCTTTGCCGTAATCTTTTTCATGGAAATACTGCCTGCAAATAAAATCCTCTGTTCCCTGCATGTTCAGGTAAGAGGAAAAGATAGCCGGTTCAATAGGAGTGCCCTGGGGGAGGGAGCGATTTGTCAAGTTAGTGCGTTGCAGGGCTTTGAGTTCTGGCGGAACATTTATTCGCAGTTCATACCTCATTTCATCCAGGTCAACATCAAAATTCAGGTCCAGAAGTTTGCGGCTGTTGAAAAAATCGTCTGCACTTATGACTTTTTCACGTGCCTCTGGAGTAAGCAGGGTGTCCAGGTAACTTGAGAATTTTTTTGATGCAAAGCTAAAGGAAGTGAAATCATGGTTGTACATTATTTCCAAATCGCTCACAAAGCGGTCGTCCGCAAAGAATTGCACCGTGAAATTGCGCAGGCGCGGGGGCGGTTCCGTCTTGAAAATTTGCCTGAACAGTTCGTCCCTGCTCAGTCCTTCCAAGGGATCTTTTTTTTGCAGACTGGAGTTTGGCGGTGTGTTGCATTTGACGTCGTATATAAAGCCGGTGTCAATCAGGGAATTCATGGCTTTAAGGCAAAAATAGTCCCAATCGGGTATGGAAGCGGAGTTTGCTGTTCCCAGGGCTAAAATAACGGCAAGTAAATTATTTTGTAAAGCGGACTTCATCTGCTTTGAGCGGTTTTGGATGTTTGAATACAAAACGCCGTTTTTGCCCGGGCAGAACAGCATTGTTTTTGCCGGTGTAGTCGGTAATTTTTTTCTTGCCGACATATAGGTTTATATTTTCAAGTGAAAAACGTCCGCTTCCCCTGTTTTCCATAACAAGTTCCACTTTGCCGCTGTCCAGACTTTTTGAAGAGACAAAGGCGAGACTGCCGGGCTTGCCGGTTTCCATAACCACCAGCACATTGTAGTTTATCACAACCGAAACGCCGGCTTTTATTTCGTCCGGGTTTTCCGGGCCTTCCGGCATTGGAAGTTCCCTTGCGTGCAGAAAATATACCATATCGCTGTCTATTTTCTTGCCTCTGTAAATTATCTGGGCTTTGGCGGTTTGCCCCGGATAGAGCAGTATTTGAGAGGGATAAATCACAAATTCCCTGTTTGGAATTACGGTATCCTTAACCTCGCCGTCCAAATCCAGGATGCGGTTTTGCATTAGCAACTCAACGGCAGCGGGCCTGCTTCCGCCCGTGTGAATTACCTCTACCCAGCCGGTATATTCTCCTCTTTTTACATTCAATTTAAAATTTAAAGGGCTAACGCTAAAACTCGCGCAGGCAATGCAGGGAATAAAAAAAATTAAAAGCAAACGCATGGATGCTCCTAAGGCGGTGGGGGTTCTATGGTAAAAATCACCCTTTCCGAATATGAGCCGGCGGTCAGTTTATTGCCGCCTTCGCCCCAGGAACCGAGCAGTTCCAAATTATAAAATGCCTTAATATCTTCGTTTTTAATAAAGTTAATGTAAAAATAACGGCAATCCTCCGGGCTTTTATTCCTTTCCCAAATATCCTTTTCTTGAAAGCGAGTTTCTGCAAAGCGCCATCTAATTGAGCTAAGAAGCATGGCGGAACTCAAATTTTTTCTTGAGTGTTTTAACGAGCAGTTATTTGCAAAATCCAGTCTAAGGCGAAAACGTGCCTTGTCTGGATTATCTATGGAAAAGGAAAGCAGGCGTTCATTTTCCCTTGCCTTTTCTATTTTAAGTTCCCAGTTATGCTTCACGCTCACGGTAGGCAACGCAGCATAGATACTCGCAAAGCATAAAAGCAAAAATCTAAACATAAAAATCAGGTGTCGTTGGGTTGTATGGTGAGCGTTATGGTTTCTCTGTATGTGCCTGCCGCAGCTCTTACTTTGTTTCCAACAACTCCGGCTTTAATTGTGAACTCGGCTTCAACGGCTTTTTCGGTAAAAAACTGGCTGGCAAGTTTATTTGACATTAAGTACGGCAGGGATTGTTCTACGCTTAGGTTTTCAATATTTACGCCATCGTCCTTGGAAACAACGCTGCCTGTGGCATTTTCAAATTTAATATGCTCGTTGTTTTCTGTTCTGGTTAATTCAACCCAGACAACAAGCTGATCGCCTTTATCCGATTCAAATGCAACATTATTCTCATTCTTCAGCTTTCCGCCATTCTTGGCCTTAATAGTTAAATCCCATTCGTTGAAGTTGGTGTTTACCGTGCATATAATTGTTGCAGCGGCATTTTTTGCGTTTTTGCCTGCACTTCCAAGTAGCATATCCTCCGATTCATTCACTATGCCATTATTAGCATCACATTCTACGCTTCCCGTTCCGGTAACCTGAGCACCAACATCGCCGCTGCCGCTGTCTTGAGCCATTGCCTGCGTTATATTCAACAGCAATGCAACCGTAAAACACAGCTTAAAAATTCTACTTTCCAAACTTCACCTCCTCGGCATAAAGCGGCCTGTTATGGTTAAAGACAAAACGCCGTTTTTGCCCCGGCATAACCGAATTTGTTTTGCCGGAAAAATCCGCGATTTTGTTCTTGCCGGCCATTATGTATGCACCCTCAAGCGGAAAACGGCCCTGGCTTTTATTTTCCATAACCAGTTCCACCCTGCCGCTATCCAGATTCCTGGACGAAACAAAACTCAAGGAACCGGGTTTGCCCGTATCCATCAATATTCCCACGCTGTAATTAACCATAACCGCAATAGTCATTATTGTTCTTTCCTCTTTTTGACCTTCGGGCAGGGGAATTTCTCTGGCGTATAAAACAAATGCCTTGTCGGCATTGATTTTTTCCTTGCCTCTGTAAAGAACCTGCACTCTGACGGTTTCCTTTGGATAAAGCACTATGCGGGAGGGATATATTAAAAAATCCCCGTTTACAACAAGAGTATCCTTAACGTTTCCGTCAAAATCCAAAATCCGTTCCTTAACAATCAATTCAACAGCATGAGGAATTTCCCCTTCAAAGTGGGAAACTTCTATCCAACCGTTATACTCCCCTCTCTTAACCTGCATGGTGATGAGACTTGGCCTTACGCCAAAAGCCGCATTAGCAATGCAGGCAAGGAAGAGAAGAACAGGTATTGAGTTAAATAAATCCGACTTCAACATCAACCGTTATAGTCTCCTTATACGTGCCCGTGCCAGCCGTTACCGCAATGCCTTTTACACCGGCTTTAATACCGAATCCGGCAGTAACAGTTCCGATACTCTGAAAGCCGGTTGCCCCAATTTTAAATGCTGCGGCTACGGAAGCAGCAGTACCTGCAGAAATATTTACCTCAGCACCCGTCGCAGTTGCAGAACTCGCATTTGCAGTAACAGGGTCACCACCTACAGTGATGCCGGCGGTTGCCGGACTAACCGATTTTAGATAGACATAAACAGTACCGCTATTGCCGAGCGTGCCGTCAGTAACCGTACTCGTTTTGAACGGAGTCACATCATTCATCAATTTACCGCTGTTTTTTCCTTTAATGGTTAAATTCCAGGCGGGCTTGTTGGTTACTATGGTGCATACAATCTCGGCCGTAGCCAGTTTGCTGTCTGTAGCAGCAGGAGCCAATAACATCTTATCATCGTCCTTAACCGTTCCGGCAGTAGTTACACAATTAAGTGTTGTCAAGTCCTGCACGGTGAAAGTGAAATCGGCATCTTTAGCTTTGTTTGCTGGTTCTAATGCTCCTTGGGCCATTTGAGTTGCTCCCAAGAGCACTCCTACTGCCAGCATTGTTTTAAGTGTTCTCATAAGAACTTCTCCATGTTTTTTGGGGGTTTAACAAGCGAGTTTCCAAAAACATAAAAACCCGCAGGATTATTGCGTTATGCAAATAATTTCTAAAAAATTCGGTTGATAGATAATTGACGGATAAAAAACGGGAAAAGCCGCTATTGCTGCTATTGAACCCCCCCCCCCCATTCGGA
>JGI24698J34947_10001581_pt1 | contig 12069 bp, 11 predicted proteins | sample TergutMp193P3_FD_34947 | JGI IMG/M metagenome (IMG submission 34947)
TATGTCCCTCTCCATGTTTGGCTGCCGGAAAAAAAGGAACCTTTAAATTAAGCAGATTCTTGCGGAGAGCGAATGTTGGATTTTATGAGATTTTGTATAATTTATGGGCAGAATTAGGGGGCTAAATCGCGGGATTTTTCAGCTTTTTTTACTTTAAAATCCCCAGATCGACCATTGCTTTTCTCAAAACAGCTTCGCTGGCAGGCGTAAGTTTGCCCATCGGAAGGCGGGCGGGTCCTGCGGGCAGTCCTGCCCAGTTGAGAGCCTGTTTTATCGGGACTGGGTTTGTTTCCACAAAAGCCGCTTTTATAAAGGGTAGAAGTTCGTAGTGGATCGCGCGCGCTTCTTCGTAATTGCCGTCAAGGGCGGCTTTTGTCAGGGCTTTCACTTTCGCGGGCAGAAGGTTTGAGACGACGGAGATTACCCCGTCGCCGCCCATGCTGGTCAACGGCAAGATGAGAGCGTCGTCGCCGGAGAGTACCCAGAATCTGTTGTTTGAGTTTTTACTGGGAATGGCGATTTCCCTGATAACGTCGCCCATCTGATTAATGTCACCTGACGATTCTTTGACGCCGGCAATATTTGGAATTTTGGCGATTTCTTTCATAAGCGGCGTGGGGATGTTTCTGCCTGTGCGGGAAGCGATATTATAAATGATGATGGGAACGCCCGCATTTGCGGCGGCTTCAAAGTGGCGGATAAGTCCGTCGTCGTTTGGCCTGTTGTAATATGGAGTTACGACCAGCGCCGCGTCCGCGCCGTGTCTTTTGGCGCGCCGTACATATTCGGCCATGTGTTTTGTGTCATTGGAGCCGGAACCGACAATTACTGGAATTTTTCCGCCCGCAGTTTTCATCGTGATTTCAATTATTTTTTCTTCTTCGTCTTCATCAATAGTGGGGCTTTCTCCGGTAGTTCCAAGCGGGACAATGCCGTCAATTCCCTGCTCAAGCTGAAATTCGATCAGCCTGCGATAACCGTCATAATCAACATCTCCCGATTCTGTCATCGGAGTAACAAGCGCGGTAAATGCGCCGCGAAACTGTGTCATACTTTCCTCTTGCATTCTCTCAGATTTTTAAAATGTCCTTCAACATTTCCTCAATCGTAAAAACACCTCTCCGCTTTTCAGCCGCAAGCCATTGGGCTGCGCGAACGGCTCCCGAAGCGAAGCCTTCCCTGCTTCGTGCGGTGTGGGTAATTTCGATTGTATCCGCAGATGAATCAAAAAACAAGCTGTGCTGACCGGGGACGCTTCCCACGCGCAGGCTCGGATAGTGAAGCTCGTCCTCTTGCGGTTTGCGGTTCATGGTTTCCCAGACTATCTTTTTCTTTCTGTCGATTCTTGATAAAACGCCCTCGGCCAAAACTTTCGCGGTTCCCGAAGGACTGTCAAGTTTTTTATTATGATGAGTTTCGAAGCCGCCTATGTCGTACTCGGGAAAATTATTTACAAGTTCCGACGCATACCAGGCGATTCTGTAAAACAGATTTACGCCGATGGAAAAGTTCGACGCCCAAAGAATGGAACTGCCCGCGTCTTCGACCGCTTTCGCAACTTCGCCCATGCGTTCGTGCCAGCCTGTTGTTCCAATAACGGCGGGAATTTTCTTTTGCGCAAGAGCGATGATGTTTTCCGCCGCCGTCGCCGGTTGTGAAAATTCAATCGCGGCATCCGCTGAATCGAGCGCGGCGTCTGCGATGGTTTTACTTATATTGATTCCTGTTGGAGCGTCATTCGCCAGCGGATCTACAATAGCGGCAATTGAGTGCCCATGAGCGCGGGCGATCTGTTCTATCATTTTCCCCATTTTTCCGTAACCGATAATCGCAATTTTCATATTTATGATAACCTCTGTTTGGTGCGGCTGTATAGCCGCATATAAAATCGAACATGATATAAAATATCATGACCTCTACATACTTTCAAAAAAATCCAGGTGAAGTGATTTGACTACTTCATCGGCTTCCGTATCATTTACAATAAAACTGATGTTTACCTTGCTTGCGCCCTGCGAAACCATCTGCACAGTTATGCCGATTAGCTGACATATTCTGAAAGCCCTGGCCAATATTTCCGACGATCTTTTGACATTGCCGATGATGGAAACAATCGCCTTTCCGGTTTTTATTTCGACGCTGGCAATTTTGTTCAGTTCTTTTTTTACTTCGGCCAGATCGTAAGCTGTTTCCAGAGTCAGCGAGACCGATACTTCGCTGGTGGCTACCATGTCTACGGAAATGTTGTGTTTCGCGAAAACCGAAAATACTTCCGAGAGAAAACCGTGCTGCCTCAGCATTCTTGTCGAAATTATGTCAACTAACGTTACCTTGTGTTTTGCTGTTATGGCGCGTACAGGCCGGCCTTTCGCGTTTTCTACTGCGTGTTCAATTTTTGTGCCGGGCGCTTCGATGTTGTACGAATTTTTTACAAGAACGGGCGTTCCTGTTTTCATACATGGCTGCATTGCGCGCGGGTGCAGTACCTGCGAGCCAAAGTACGCAAGCTCCGCCGCTTCTTCGTATGTAACGCTTTGAACAGGCCGCGCGTTTTTTACAATACGCGGGTCTGCCGAAAGAATGCCGTCCACGTCTTTCCACACCTGTACTTCTTCGGCTTTGCAGGCGGCGGCGATCATTGTCGCCGAAAGATCAGATCCGCCGCGCCCTAGAGTTGCGATGCTGCCCTTTGCGTCCTTCGCGATAAAGCCCGTTACAACGGGAAGCACATTCCCCTTTACCAGATGCAAAACTTTTTCGGGGATTAAGTCCCAGCTTTCTTTTTCCAGTTCCGCCTTGCCGAAGTGTGAGTTTGAGAGGAACCCCAGTTCCCATGCGTCAAAAGCTCTCGCGTTCATTCCGGTTAATTTTAAATACGCCGCCGTAATCCGCACGGAAAACCGTTCTCCAAAAGATACAAGATAATCCTTTGTTCTGGGAGTAAGTTCCTTGATAAGCGAAATTCCCGATAACAGGCGCGTAAGTTCATCCATCAGGCCGTCAATATCCTTTTGAACGGGAAGTTTTAAATTTTTTATTGTCGCATGATGAAGCTTCTTTATATTTTCGATTTCAATTTTTCCCTTGTTAAGCGCAATATCCGCCGCTTCCAGCAGATGATCAGTCGTGTCTCCCATTGCAGATAACACGAGTACTGGTTTTCTTGTCAGTTGTGTTTTTACGATTTCTGCGACATGACGCAGGCGCGCCGCGTCCGCCAGAGAACTACCGCCGAATTTCATTACAATCATATCTTTATCCCTCTTTTTTGGTAATCTGATTATATAAAAAAATATTTATGAAGTCAGACTGTTTTTTTCTTATTTGGAATAATCGCGGGAATGTCATTTTAGCGGTCTTTCACGGAGCTTTCAGGAGTTGGAAACACTTTTTCAAGCTGCCTCATTCTGTAGGCGGAAAAAAGTTCTTTGCCATATTCGGTTATTTCCCAGATTTCATCTTCTCCTGAAGAGACATCCGTATTTATACATTTGACAAGTTTAAGCATGGATAAATCAGCCATGATTTTTTTAATCGAGTTTGAAGGAGTGGGGTAGTCCTTGCGCACCGGCTTTTCCAGATCAGGATTGAGTACTGTTCCCAAAAAGCGGGAAATTTCGGCTGTAGTTTTTCCTACCGCCAATTCAGGAGCCAGCAGTTTGAAGATTCGCAGATAGCGGAACTGACGGCTGTTTTCCCAGTTGTCGCCCGAAGCGTAATAAAAACTCAATATTACTTTATTAAGCGCAAGTACCTTTAGCGCGTTTTTAAGCTGATCGCGCAGCTTTGTCATAATCGCGCCGTCTTCCATTTTTATCTGCCGCTTGAGCTGTTCGTTCTCCGTTGAAAGCCGCGACAACTCGTTTGCCACAGAAGGCGCAACCACTTGATCCGCCCTGACCCAGCCTCTTTGAGGCGACAGATTCATCTGTAAAATAAGCAGGCTCTGCAGTTTCAGGCACAGGTCTGTCGAGTTAATCCATGTATCGCACGCGCCCAAGCGCAGCCTTTTTTTGAAGTCCTCAAGTTTTTTTTCAAGCTCCGCCTCTTTCTCTTTTTTTGAAGCTTTCCAGCGCGCCTTTTCGTCAATGATGAGGGATACCGCAGGAACTTTTTTTCTGTAAGCGAGATTGAACTCGGTTTCAAGCGGAGATGTTTTTTCACCCGTAGGAGCGTATTTATAGGCGGCGATGGCGATGAAATAGTCACATTCTTCTATAGTTTTTGATAAAAGCTGATCATAGTTTTTTGCGGATCTGTCAAGGTATTCGGCCATTACCGGGATATGACCCAATTCAACTATAATTCTGGGAATTTCTTTACGCTCATTTTTCAGGTCATCCAATGTTGATCCTATAAAAATATGGTATTTCATAAAGAAATTATACTATAAAGCAATATATTAGAGCAATGGAGCCATTTGTGAAAACCGGGGACTTCCGTTCGCTCTAATTTTGGAAAATTTTTATGTAATGGAGTATCCGCCTCGACTAATATTTTATTTTTTGCTATTATCATTTTATGATTGGCTTCCTTTTAAGAAAAACCTTTTATGATTTATGGGACAATATGTTCAAGATTGTTGTCATTAATTTCGGCTTTATCATAATCGCCATGATTCCGGCTGTTCTTACCTCCCTGGCTGTAAAATTTTTCAGTTCGATAATATTGGAGATTGCCATAACCGCCGCCGGGATTCTTGTCTGTTCGGTATATCTGGCTGCCGCCGCTTATACCTTAAAACCGGTTTCCGATTACGGCACTTTCGGCTTTGGCGATTTTTTCAGCAATATAAAAAAAGCATGGTCTGCCGGACTTGTTATGGGTTTTTTTGTGTTCCTTATTTTTCTTGTGGCAACGGTAGTAATCCCGTTTTATCTGAGCATGGAATCGCCTGTAATGGGGCTTGCTCTTGCGGCGGTTATTTTCTGGGCGGCGGTATTCGCCCTGCTTTCTTTTCAATTTTATTTTGCAGTATACGCGCGGCTGGGTTCAAATCTGAAAAAATCTTTCAAAAAATGCATGATTATTTCCCTGGACAATTCCGGTTTTTCGCTCTTTATGCTCCTGCACAATACGGTCGCCCTTGTCCTTTCTGTTATATTTCTCTTCCTGTTTCCGGGTCCTGCCGGGGTACTTCTTTACCTTGATGAGGCCCTGCGCCTGCGTATTTTAAAATACGACTGGCTGGAAGCAAACCCGGACGCCAACCGCCGTAGAATTCCCTGGGACGCGCTGTTAATTGATGAGCGTGAAAAAACAGGCACGCGCTCGCTGAGGAACTTTATTTTTCCGTGGAAGGATTGACTATCCCGATACAGCCGGCTACCGCGCGTTCAAGTCCCGGAATACCGGCGTGAATTGGGGTATTGACCGGCATTATCCTGCCGTCAGGGTAACGGAGAACCATCGCGCTTGAGCCGCCGCCGTCAAAATTTATTCCCTCCCATGAACCGAGAGCGCGCAAGATAAGGGCGGTTTCTCTTTCCGTACTGCCGGCGCTTCCAGGCCGCCTGCCGTCAATCACCAGCAGATAAAGGTATTCCCCGCCGGCTGAAATTCCGGCGGCGCTTCTCGGATGACGCGCCTCGCCGTTTAATGTCCTTTCCGCCGGTTCTCCCGAGACGAGTATCTTATAAAAGCCGCCTATGGCGTTTTCTATGCCTTCTGCGGAAGTTATTGCCGATTGGTTTACAATAGCCGCCCTGCCGTCGGTGTAAAAGACAAGCGCGTCATATTGGGGAATTGCGGGAGATACCAGCCTGCCGCCTGATATAACGACGCCGATATTTTTTATTGGCCGGTTTTCCACAGAGGAGGAAATGTCAAAGGGAACGGCGTTAATGCCTGCGGCAAGATCGTTATTGCGCACAAAGCTTGAAACTTTTGTACTGAGGGTGTCTCCGTCGTCAGCCGACCCGCCCCTTACGACGATGCGCGTATCCGCCGCGCGAAGATCGATTTTCAGCGCCCAAAACTCGATTTCAGGAGCGGCAATTTTCCCGTGAAAATAACCGGCGTTGTCCGTGAAGACCTGCCAATTCGGGACCACATCTTCAAAGACTGAAAATACTTCAAAATTTTCGCGCGTCAAATCTACCGGAGAAACAGTCGCGCATGAGATAAAAATCAACAATGGAAAAATAAAAAAGCCTCTCAAAATAATTCCAAATTGAGAGGCTCTTTGAAACAGGAACATTGATTTAATACTCACCCTTGCCCTTGCGGTTTCTTTTTAAGAGTTTGCGGGCATTGGCTTTTTTCTTTCTGTTGAGGATAGTGGAGGGTTTTTCATAGTACTCCCGCTTTTTGAATTCGCGAATGATGCCTTCTTTTTCCACCATACGCTTAAAACGTTTGATGGCTTTTTCAAGCAGTTCGTTGTCGTCAACTGTAATGTGCGCCAAAATTAAATCACCTCCTTTCCTCGTTGGTTAATTTTCAATCTAGTTGTAAATTCTACTTATTATCAGTTCTTTGTCAAGGATGGGGCGGGCGACAAAGGCGTCGGGGTCTGTGTTTTCCGTGCTGACCCTCACCTCCCAGTGAAGATGGGGGCCGGTCGAAAGTCCTGTCGAACCGGACAGGCCGACAAGCGTTCCTGCCTCCACTATCGCGCCTTCCTGTACGCTGATACTGTCCAGGTGGTAATAAAGCGAGTAAATGCCCGGCGCGTGTTCGATTATTACCGAGTTTCCGGTAACAACCCTCATGGCGGCCCAAATCACCCTTCCCGCGCCGCAGGCAATAACGCGCGTTCCGGTCGGTACGCCGAAATCAACTCCCGCGTGAATGGATGTGTCCCTGCCGCCGTTTGAGTATTGAAAGACGCGGCGGTCGCCGAAAAAGCTGGTTCTCCTTGTTGACGTAACAGGCAGAACAAACACGCCTGTGTGATAAATCTGGCTGCCCGTTGTACTTAGGATTGTCCAAAGCCTGTCCGCTTCAATATTTCTCTGCGGATTGGGGTCGGTTCTTATTCCTGTGTTGACGGGGTCTAATTCAATAACTTCGGAGACAAAATTTCTGGGCGCGATTGTGATGGTTATTTCATAAATCGCGTCCCATTCATTGTAAAGATTGATAACCGCGCTGCCGGGTCTTGCGGTTGACGGGATCGTCAAAACAGCCGCGTAAAAACCTGCGTTTCCATCGGAAGCGGGAACAGAAAAAAATTTTGATCCGGCCAGCTGCCGTCCGTCTACAAATAGCCGCGCCTCTTTTTCGTTCGTACTTACGCCGATTGTTACCGGCTCTCCCGGGCGTGGATTGTCCGGTATTACCGTATACCTGACCTGAGCGGCGGAAATAACCGTGAATGTAAAACTGATAATGAGAGCGACAAAAACGCGCTTTATCATTCGCTTACCTTTAAATCCATTATCATCATCTGCGGCGTTTCATTCCCCCTGAAATAATCGCGGGTAAGGTTAAAAACGATGTCAACCTTGTCGTTAACGCCGAACTCCTTGTTTATAACGCGCTCCGCGCTCTGCCAGTAAAGAGCAGGCCATTTGTATTTTCCGGCGTCAAGCGTCATTTTTACGTGTTTTGATTCGGGTTTGCCGATTAAATTTATTTCTTTTACCGCAAGTTTTTTTGCCATGAAGACAAGCGGATCATTTTCCTTGCCGTAAGGTTCAAACCTGTCAACCAATTTGATAATTTCGGGAGACAAATATTCATGCGGCAGTTCCGCGTCAACCTGAATGCTCTCCTCGTCCGTTTCTCCTTCTTCAAATTCGATTGTCTGCGAAACATCTTTCAGCCGTTCCAAAAAAGAATCCCAGTTTTCCATCACCATACTGAACCCGCCCGCCGCCTTATGACCTCCTGAATCGATGAAGAGATCGCTGCACTGTTCCAAGAGAGAGCAGATATTGTACCCTCTTGCGGTACGGACAGAGCCTGTGCAGATTTCATCGCCGATTGAGACAGCTATCGACGGAACGTTAAGGTTACGTGAAGCTCTTTGCGCCATAAGACCTGTCACTCCCTTGTTGATCTTTTCGCTGAAAACAAGCGAGAGTTTTTCATCATATTCCGAAAGATTTTTGTAGGCCATTGGCTCAATAACTGCCCATGTATCTTCCTCAAGTTCTTTTCGGCTTTCATTCATCTCCGCAAGTTTCCCGGCAAGTTTCTCTCTTTTTGACGGGTCTTTTTCAAAAAACAGAGCCGCCGCTGTTTCGGCGCTTCCCATGCGCCGCGCCGCGTTAATGACTGGGCATAATTTCCATGAGATGTCCTTTGCATCGAAGCGGCGGCCAGCCAGCTCCAGTTTTTGCAACAACTGCAAAAGGCCGGGACGCGGTTTTTTATCGAGTGACTCAAGCCCTCTTCGCACGATTATCCTGTTTTCGTCTAACAGCGGCATTATGTCGGCGATTGTTCCAAGAGCGGCAAGCTGAATATCCGCGTTTTCTCCTTCGGAATCCTTGGCAGCCACCGCTGCCGGAGCATTTTTTTCTTTCAGCCGCGCATACGATGTAAAAAGATTCACAAAAACATCAAGCTCGTTTAATTCCCTGTCGGAGTATCTTGCGATTTTTGAAAGTTCTTTGATTCGCAGAAGACTCTGATTCGCCGTTTGCGGTATCTCTTTTCCAATCTGCGGCGCAATATCCAGCATTCCCACTTCTACGCCCTTGCCGAAAAGTTTTGAAAAGGCAAGTTTGTGCAGGGAAGCGTCCCAAACCAGAATCTGCTGTCCTTCAAGGAAAGAGGGAAGCCGCGTCTCGCCAATCGAAACCATTCCCGGCACAATTGTCTCTGTGAGCGTGTCGATAACCATGAGGTTGCGCATTTTTGCGATCTCGATAATCCACGCGTCATTTACCGGCCTTGTGTTTAACAGGCAGATCGGCTGCCCGTAAAGTTCGCTTCTCTTTGCGAAACGAAGCGCGCAGACCAACTTAAAGGCAACGCCGCAGCCGGAAAGGTCCCGAAACGGGTATGTTGAATCCTTTAACTTTGGATTGATGATGACGAGGGCCTGCGGTAATTCATCCTGCGGCTCATGGTGATCCGTTACGATTACGTCGATTGAAAGCTCCCCTGCCCGTTTAATTTCCGAAAACCGCGAAATGCCGCAGTCGACAGTTATTATCAAAGTGCCGTCTTTCACGGCAAAATCTTCGACCGCTTCGAGGGAAAGTCCGTAGGATTCATCGCCTGTGGGGATGCGCCATGTTACGTCCATCCCGATGCTTTCAAGGTATCCGGCAAGGAGCGCGGTTCCTGTAATGCCGTCAACGTCGCCGTCGCCGAAAATCAAAACTTTCTCGCCCTCGTCTTTCGCCGCCAGAATGCGCTCCACGGCGTCTTCCATTCCGTCCAGGGCGAATGGGTTGCGCAAAGACATAAGATCGTCGTCAAGGAAGTAGCGAATTGAATCGCCAGTGGAAAAGCCGCGGCGTAAAAGTATCGAGGCAGTTAGAAGATCGCAGCCGTATTTCGTCGAGATTTCCTTTACCTGTTCGCCGTTGATGTCTTTCTTTTCCCACTTCATCTGGTTTAAAGTAGCCTATTTTTTCAGGTTTTTCAATGTATGCGCGGGGGCATCGTGGGGACAGAGCTTGATTTATGGGTACGGGGCTTTGTTTTGGGGACAGAGCTGAGTTTTTACAATCACCAATCCCAACTAGCCAGCCGTTTTCCCAATGCTCCAGTCATAACTGCGGTGGTCAGGGATTTTGCTTCGTGGAAGGATCTATTGTCCATTGAATAACGGTTCAAAAGGGCGGGGTCAAGCTCTCCGGCGGTGGAAAGCCAGCGGCGGCAGCCGGGGTTGAGTTGTAAAAGGCCGGGGACAGAGCTGGTTTTTGGGGACAAAGCTCGATTTTTGGGGACAGAGCTCGATTTTAGGGACAGAGCTGATTCATTTTCATCATGTCCTGAGACGCAATTACCGCAGATAACGGCTCCTTCCCGTGCGCTGTACCAGAGAGGATGGTCGTCGGCTTTGTTTCCACAGGAAACGCAACTCTCTATGTGAGGTTGAAGCCCTAAAAAGTGAGCCCAGCGCCATAAAAAGTGAACCAATAAACGCTCGCACAGTTCTTCATTGGCGTTTTCCAGCGCGTCCAGCGTTGAAACTGCCAGTTTCATGGCGGAATTCCAGTCGCCGCCGCCGCCGTGGGTGCTTAGAATTGTCTCGGCTGTTCCGGCGGCGGCCATTGTCCGCTCGTAAAGCTCCCTAAGGCCGGGTCGCCATGAATGTACGTCAAAATCGCTGAGTTTGCCGTAATCTTTTGCCGGATCGCGGTAAATCCAAACCTGCCCGGAATTGTATGGCGCCGCATGAGAGCGCAGTTTACTCTTCGGGCCGCCGAATACTGTCGCCCTGATAATGCCCTCTTCGGCGGTAAGCAGGCTTACCTCAGTGTTGGATTCTCCTGAGGGGCGGCTTCTGAGTACCAGGGCTGAAAAAACGGCATTTCTGGACATTTTAAGCGGGGACAGAGCTCAATTCCAGAGCGAAGATATTGCTTTTTCGGCTCAAATCATAAACCTCGCGTTTTTGCTCCGGCAAGGTTTCCACAGCCGTTTCCTTGAACCCCAGAGATTCAAACCAGTCATGAGTCTGGGTTGTCAGCACAAAAACCCGGCGCATACCGCTTTTCCGCGCTTTTTCTATAAGAAAACCTACGATTCGCCTGCCAAGCCCAAGGTCGGTATACATCGGATCTGTGGCGACAGCCGCAATCTCTCCCTGAGCGCCACCCCAGTTGTGCAACGCGCCGCAGGCTCGAATCGACCCGTCAATCTCAAGGACATAGTAATCGTTCTTTTTCTCCTGAATATCCTCAGGGCTCCGCCTGACCAGGATGTCTTTTTGCATTAATGGCTCCATAAGCCGCAGAATATCCGGCAGATCCCTTGAATGGAAGGCGCGGATTGAATCGTATTCATCGGCATAAACCATTGTTCCAACGCCGAGGTTGGAGAAAAGCTCCTTCAAAACGGCTCCTTCTTCCCTGCCGTCGATGATGTGCACGCGGTGGACTCCGGCCTGGCTTGCCCGTAAGGCCAGCTTGAACTCCCACAGATACTGCCGTTCCGAGGCTTTGTCCTTGTCCCGTTGAAGCCCGCTGTTTGCCGTTATGAGCGCTTCCGCCTGCTGCGGGGTCAATCGTACCAGACTCCCGTCAGGTCTTTTTTCCAGATTTTCAGGCAGGATGAGAGTATCTGCTCCCAGAGTGTCGCGCATGGAAACGATGAACAGCTTCTCCGCCCGAAGGGCAATTGAAACGGACAGGGCAATTTCATCGCTTGGCACATTGTACGGTTTTCCCGACGGACTCCAGCCGATACAGGGCAGAATGGGAACCATCCCCAGATTTAACACACGGGTAAGCGAGTCGGCGTATATTTTATCCACAGTGCCGGTATGCTCGGTATCTATGCCGTTTATAACGCCAAGCCCTCTTGCCCGCACAAAGTTGCCGATCAGCGCCTCCACCCTGCTGCCGGAGAGAAACGTCATAATCCGGCCTGCGACATTGAATGCCGCCATTTCCACAAAGGGAATTGACTGCCGCGTTGTAACGCGGGCGGGGAAATCATGTGATACATCGCCTGAAAGATCTGCGTATGACGAATTGATATCATGCTGCCTGAATACAGCGTCGATGTTTTCCTTGACTCCCGGAACAATAATCACCTTAAAGCCGGTTTTTGCAAGCAGGGCCAGATCTTTTAAAAGACCGGGGAAACCGGGATCTTCGGTAACGGGAAAATCAATTTTGAAGACCATTGTAGATCCTTCGAAGCGGCTTTGATAATGAAAAACTTCGCGGATAAGGTCTACTTGGGAAGAAAGAACATTGTCCATAAGTTAATATTAATATGAAACGAAACATGTTTCCATAGTTTTTTCCCCTAAAGGTAAATTTTCAAATTCCGATATTCTAAGTGAACGCTCAGAAACGATTATGCGCCCGTCGGGTCTCCATGATTTATCTGAGCAACCTCACCCTTCCGGGAACGGTGGGTCGAGGGTTCTACGTGGTTTCTTAGGAGATCACGATGGCACAAGGATATTTGCGTGTTACGTGAATATCGCAA
>JGI24698J34947_10001582_pt1 | contig 12062 bp, 7 predicted proteins | sample TergutMp193P3_FD_34947 | JGI IMG/M metagenome (IMG submission 34947)
CACNTTACCGAAATTGCAATCAATTTTTTCATACAATCTCCTCCTAGATTGATTCGGGACAAGCCGGCCTCCGCCGTCCTTGTCCCCTCCATTTGACCGCTTAATTTAAACGAACGTTTAAATTAAGCGAAAAAATGAGGAGAAAATTGGTTTGTTGACAAGCGGAGCGAGGTTGCGGTCATGCTTACACAGTGAGTAGTTGTCTTTTTTTTAACTCATTGATAAAATTTAAAATATGGCTTCACGGCTTTCACCTTACCGTCTGGGCAAGGCGCGCGAGGTTTACAACTATTTCAATGTTTTTAACGCTGTTTCGTGGAACTTGCTGGTGGGGATCATCATCACGCTTTTTGCTCTGCGTCTCGGCGCGTCTTCGACATATATCGGGCTTTTAAGTTCGGCAAATTATATCGCGTTGTTTTTACTGCCTCTTGGAAAAATTCTTACCAGGCGTTTTTCGATAATCGGGATTTTTAGTTTTACATGGATTACGCGATCAATCTGTATGTTATTCGCTGTGGCTGCTCCGTTTTTTGATTATGCAGGTCACAGAAAAACAGCTTTGCTTTTAATTTTGCTGGGGGTGTTTCTCTTTCATCTTATTCGCGGAGTTGGAATGGTAGGAAATAATCCTGTCTTGGGCGAATTGGCTTCGGGTCCTGACAGGGGCAGTTATATGACACAGATACAAATTATTAACAGCGCGATTGGAATGTTCGGCAGTTTTTTAATAGCGATGGTTTTGGGAACTGAACCGCCTATTCTTATTTTTTCCTTTTTGTTGAGTTTAGGAGTTATTTCCGGAGTTATAAGCGGAGCCGTGATTAGAAAAATGCCGGAACCGCAATATGAAAAAGAAAGCCAAAAGACGCATCTTCTTGATATATTTAAAGAGGCTTTTGCTCAAAGTTCTCTTAAATCTTTTATGATTATTCTCTTTTTGGTTATAATGGTGTCAGGCGTTACGCGAACATTTGTTGTGGTTTATGCCCGTGATGTATTTGCCCACAGCGATGGATTGATTTCCCTTTATTCTGTTTTTGGCGGACTTGGCTATCTGTTGGCAGGTTTAATTGTTAAATTTCTTGTAGACCGAATCGGAGCGAAACCTCTATTTCTTGTCTGCGTGATTCTTGGTCTTGTCAGTTTAATTCCTGTTATCTTTTTTCCTAGAGCAGCCGTTGAAAATATAACAGGCGCAATTCTCTTTCTTGTTTTTTTGTTCTTTATGTTGAATTTCGGCTTTTTAGGATCGGAAGGAATTGCGCAGACTTATTTTTTGGCGTTAATTCCGCCCGACAAAATGCTCAATATGGGCATTCTGTACTTTTTTATTTTTGGCGCGGCAGGAGCAGGCGGTTCATTTCTTGCAGGGCTTCTTATCGATTTTTTTCTTTTCATAGGAATATCGCCGTTTGTTTCATTTAAAATACTTTTTATAATTATGAGCGTCCTTGCGATAGTTGCCCTTTCAATGCAAAACAAGATGAAGTCTTTGGGTTCACTGCCGTTGAAAGGCGCGCTGGAAACGATTTTTTCTTTTAGAGACCTTCGCGCAATCAGTCTGCTTGATAAATTGAACAAGGCACAGGATTCCCATGAAGAGGAACAACTACTCGGCGCGTTACACGACACCCCGTCTCATCTTGCGGTTGGCAATCTTTTGGAACGGGCGCGTTCGCCCAGACTTGCGACTCGGCTTGAAGCTGTCAGGGCGCTTGAAAAAATGCAAACCTTAAATGAAAACACGCAAAAGGCGCTTATTGAGGACATTACTAATAATCCTTTTACTACGGCTTATATTTCCGCGCGTATTCTGGGCAATAACTGTTGCGCCGCCGCTGTTCCTATCTTGCGCGAACTGGCTTCATCTAACGATTATATGCTTGCAGGAGAAGCGGTTATCGCGCTGGCAAAAATGAAAGATGAGGCATTCAGGACTGAAATCGAAAAGATCATTTTGGATACGCAGAATCCGCGCTTGAAGATCATGGGCGCTGAAGCTTTGGGATTGTATCGAAATTTTGAATCAATTTCGGTGTTATTGGATATTTTGCGCGGAAAAGACCAGCCGCCGTATTTAAGAGATGAAGTTATTTTGGCAATCGCGTCTATACTTGATACGCAAAAAAAGTTTTACAAAATTCTTGCCCGTTATACTGCGGACAATTCGCTTGCGGTTACTTTGGCTATTGATGAAGTGGAATCTGCAAATGAATTTGTTAATTCAGTTCTGAACAGGAAAAAGAAAGTTTCAAAAGACACAGCGTCTTTAATCGTTTCTCACGCGGGCAGTTTTCATGGCGCGGTCAGCAGTTATGTTAAAGACAACAACGGCGCGGAATTATCGCGCTGGATTTTGGAATTGCCGGAAGAGTATTGCAGGGGCGGCAGTATCGTTAAATCTGTTCTTTCTGAAGCCGCTCTTGATGAAGAATTATGCGTTTACGATAGTCTGCGTCTTTTTATTGTTCATTGGGCGGCTTGCGAATTGCGCCTGTGGACTGCGAAAGTTTAAAGACAGACACTTGTTTTAAAAATATATTTATGCTATTGATTAATAATGCCTGAAAAGATAAATGCCGCTAACAGGCTTGGCACTGAGCCCGTCGGTAAATTACTGCTTCAATTCTCAATTCCTGCGATAACCGGAATGCTTGTCAACGCGCTTTACAATGTTGTTGATCGTATCTTTGTCGGTCAGGGTGTNAACGAAATCGCGCTTGGCGGACTTTCTCTTGTTCTGCCGCTTATGACTGTCGGCATGGCCTTTGCGATGCTCTTCGGCATTGGAGCGGCAAACATGATCTCGATGCGGCTTGGTCAGGGACGGCAGAAAGATGCGGAAAACGCACTTGACCACTGTTTCTTTCTGTTGATAGGCATTGCCCTGCTTATGATGGCAATAGGACTTATTTTTCTCGAGCCAATTCTTTCGATGATGGGCGCGGCAGAGGACAGCGAAGCTTTAACTTATGCCGAAGATTATTTTCGCATCATACTTTACGGCATGGTTTTTTTCATGGTGAGCTTCGGACTTTCCCACTGTACAAGAGCGCAGGGGTTTCCCAATGTTACCATGATCGGGATGATTATCGGCGCGGTATTAAATACAATTCTCGATCCAATTTTCATCTTTGTTTTTCATTGGGGAGTGAAAGGCGCGGCATGGGCAACAATTATTTCCCAATTTGTTTCCGCTGTTTATATACTCAGCTTCATTATGAGCAAGAAGGCTGTTGTAAGATTGAGACCTCGCGTATTAAAGCTGGATTTTGCCGTAGTCGTGCAGATCATGGCTTTCGGCTCCGCACAGTTTCTGCTTCAGTTTATCATGTCCGCAGTTCAGCTTTTAAACAACGCGAGCGTAGGCTGGTACGGGGCGGCGGCTCTTGGAGTTGCAAACGGAGGAGACGTCGCTCTTTCAGGAATGAATATAAACGGCTCAATTATAATGTTGATACTAATGCCGATATTCGGTATTAATCAGGGAGCGCAGCCTATTCTTGGCTTTAACTACGGGGCAAAATTTTTCCGCCGTGTGTTACGCGCATATCTCGGCGCGATTGCAGCCGCTTCTTTAATTTGTGTTTTCGGGTTTTCCATAGTTCAGCTTTTTGCGGTTCAACTAGTCAAAGTATTCGCGCCGGAAGGAAGCAACGCGCTTATGCAGTTCGCTCCTCGGGCGATGAAGATTATGACGCTGTTGTTACCGCTTGCCGGTTTTCAAATAGTTTCGACAAATCTCTTTGTCGTTACAGGCCGCCCGAAAATCTCGATTTTTCTTTCGATGCTAAGGCAGTGTATCGCCCTTATCCCCTGTATACTTATTTTCGGCAAATTTTGGGGGCTTTGGGGCGTGGTTGCCGCGACTCCGGTTGCCGACGGTTTTTCTTTCCTGCTTACCGGTATTTTGATTTTCTTTGAGTTGAGAAAGCTCAGACGGCAAATGACCTCTACTTGAACCTCAACCGAGCCGTGAAACGGCGAAGGTTCCCCTCTTGACTGAAAGGTCGTTGTTCATTAGGCTTTATATATGGGAAATTATGGCGGCGGTTTTGCTTCCTCTATTGTTGTCAAACTAATAGCCGTTTTTACTATATTGATAGTGATTGTAATCGGCGTAGGTCTTGGGCTTTCTCTTGCAATGACCGCGAACATCAGAAATCAGGAAAATTTTGTCGAATTAGCGCCGGCTCTGCCGACTAAGTTGTTGGATATTAACGGCAATCTTATTACCGAATTTGCCTCCGACGAAAAGCGCGAACTTGTTTCTTTAAGCGAATTGCCGCGTCATTTGATTTATGCGATTCTTGCGCGTGAGGACCCGGATTTTTACAACCATCACGGTTTTAGCATAAAGGCAATTACCCGCGCGTTTGTGGGACAGCTTCTTGGTAAAAATTGGGGCGGCGGTTCTACAATTACACAGCAGGTAGCAGGTACGCTGTATACCGACCGAAGAGAACGTACCGTAAAGCGAAAAATAAAAGAACTTTGGTGGGCTTTCCAAATGGAACGCCGTTACACGAAAAATGAAATTCTTGAAATCTACATTAACTATATGAACATGGGACCGGGTACTTACGGCGTTGAAACAGCGAGTAAATATTTCTTTAACCACAGCGCAAGAGAAGTAGACCTTGCTGAATCGGCGGTTTTGGCGATTTTGCTTTCAAGTCCAAGCGGTTTTAATCCGTTGATCAATCCTACTGTCGCAAGGGATCGTCAGCATTTTGTGCTGGAGCGTATGATTCAATTTGGCTATGCCGATCCGGATGAAGCCGAAGCTTCATTTATCAAATACTGGGAAAATTTTGATTGGACGAGACCTTCGATTTCAGCGTATTACACAAGAGAGGACAAGGCTCCGTGGTTCAGCGAATATGTCCGCCGTGAATTGGAAGTGCTTTTGTACGGCAGCAGTGATTATTACCGCGACGGTTATATTGTGCATACAACTCTTAATCTTCATCATCAGCAGACGGCGGAAAGGCTCGTGCTAGAAAGTTTGGAAAAAGCAAACAGGGAAGTTTCTGCGTTAAATAGAAGAAGCAATCTTCAGGCGGAGCGGACTTACAAGTCAATTGTCGATCTATTGACTCTGCATTTTAATCTGACTGATATTCGCGTTACCTCGCTGGATCAAGGCGAGGCAAGGGCTGTTTCCCGTTACGCAAGAAATGTGAACCCTGTTGTTGATATAACGGCAATGCTCTTCGGCATTCCTGAATTGAAAGACGCAACAAGAGCAGGCTTTGCTTATCTTAAAGATAACATGGAGCAAAATGTAGTTGAAGGCGCGCTTATCTCAATAGAAAATGAAACGGGTTATATTACATCGATTGTCGGCGGTTCAAAATACGATGAATCTAATCAGCTTATACGCGCTACTCAAAGTTTTGTTCAGCCGGGTTCCGCATTTAAGCCGCTGTTTTATTCCGCCGCGATAGACAGCCGCAAGTTTACAGCAGCGACGCTGATTTACGACGCCCCGATGGTATTCTACAACGATGACAACACTCCCTATATTCCGAATAACTACGGTGGAATATGGAGAGGTCCTGTTTTACTTTACAACGCGCTGTCTCTTTCGCTTAACATACCGGCTCTTATAGTGCTTGAAGGAATTGGTTTTGACGCAGCTATCGAAAGGTCTGCCGCGCTCTTAGACATAACCAACGAAGCTGAGATACGGCGAATTTTTCCGCGTTACTATCCATTGGGGCTGGGAGTTATTGCTACTTCGCCTCTTCAGATGGCGAGGGCGTTTGCTGTTTTCGCAAATCAGGGACGCGCTGTTACGCCAATTGCCATTCGTACGATTGAGGATCGCAACGGCAGAGTCGTAATTGATAATGAAAGGGACGTGCGGCAAAGACAGCACCGCATGGGAAGTAATATTCAGATTATCAGTCCGCAAAACGCCTATGTAATGACGAGGATAATGGAGAGGGCTGCAACAGGCGGAACTCTCGCGTACGGAGCAGGAAACGGGTCAAAGTTTTCTTTTGTTGATGAAAACGGCAACACATACAGGATTCCTGTCGCAGGAAAAACCGGAACTTCTCAAAACTGGTCGGATGCGTGGGCGATTGGATATACTCCTTACTATACTACAGCGGTGTGGTTTGGTTTTGATAAACTCGGTAATTCTTTGGGGCAAAACCAGTCAGGGGCTGTGCTTGCCGGTCCTGTCTGGGGCGACTTGATGCGTGAAATGCACAGAGGGCTTCCGCAAAGAGCTTTCTCAAGACCGTCTACAGGCGTTACCGAAATGACTGTCTGCATAAAATCCGGTCTTTTAAAAAACGAATTCTGTAACGAGGGTGAAACAACTCTTACCTTCCTTTCAGGAACCCAGCCGAGCGAATACTGTACTGTTCACAAAAGAACGTCTCCGATTGGCAGTCCGATCAATACTTCGCCGTTTCAAATTCCGGAATATAGAGGTCCTGATTTAACTGATGGTCTTTCTTTGCCTAAACTTGATTTGGACGCATTGCCTGAATTGCGCGAACAGCCAAGACAAAACCAAAACCAAAACCAGAGAACCCCTGCGAACAACCGCGGCAACACAAACCGCCGAACGCCGTCTCCGAATAACCCGTTCATGGAGGACGATTTACCGTCAAATAACCAAACGCCGAATGCTCCCAGAAGCAACAGCAGAAATGAACCGGCGATTTTCCCCGAAACTACCAGGCAATATGTCCCGGAAGAGGAAGATGACACAGCCTCTGATGACGACCTTCCAAGCTGGAGTCCTTTGAACTGATCGATTACTTGACTTTTATTAAAGGTCGGTTTAACGTGAAAATATGGCGCCGTACCCAAGCGGTAAGGGAGCGGTCTGCAAAACCGTTATGCATCAGTTCGATTCTGATCGGCGCCTTTTATTATGGATGAATCGCATTCATATTATATCGGTATAGTTATATCTCTTGTCGTACTGTTGTGTTTTTCCGCCTTTTTTTCGACATGCGAAATGGCGTTCTCTTCCTTAAACCGCATCAAGCTGAAAAATCTTGCCGCAAAAAGTAAAAGAGCCCGTATTGCGCTGAAAATGCTTGATGCGTACGACAAAATCCTTTCCACAGTGCTTATCGGAAACAACTCTGTCAACATCGCCTCTTCAGCGCTGGCGACCGCGCTTTTTATCGGTCTGTTTGGACCTAAAGGCGTAAGCATTGCCACGCTGATTATGACGGTTCTGCTGGTGATTTTATGCGACATTTCGCCGAAGGTTTTGGCAAAGGAAGCGCCTGAGTTAGCTGCCATGAGAGCCGCGCCGCTTCTGCGTTTGTTTCTTTTTATTCTTACGCCCATCAATTTTTTAACATCGGAATGGAAAAAACTCATAATGAAAATATTTCCGGTAAAGGCCGACAGATCAACTACGGAAGACGAACTTTTAACTTATGTTGAAGAGGTCAGGCAGGAAGGCGGTATTAATATTCATGAAGAGCATATGATTCGTCAGGTAATCGGTTTTGACGATCTGAGAGTGTCGGGGATTTTTACGCCGCGCATTGATGTAGTGGCTGTTTCAAATACAAGCACCGTTGAAGAAATTGATCGTCTGTTTATAGAAACCGGCTTTTCGCGCCTGCCCGTTTTTCAGGATACGATAGACAATATAACAGGGATTATTCTGCTCAAAGATTTTTATCACGAAGTAATGAAAGGCTTAAAAACCCCTGAGCAGATTATCAAGCCTGTCGTCTTTATCACAAAGACAATAAAAATAGCGAAACTCCTCAAGACACTGCAGAAAAAACAGTCGCACATGGCGGTAGTGGTAGACGAACACGGCGGCACTTTGGGAATTGTTACTATCGAGGACATTGTCGAAGAGCTGGTAGGCGAGATATGGGACGAACATGATGAAGTGGTCGAGCCCGTTAAAAAGAACAGCGACGGCAGTTTTACGGCGCTTGGCAGTGTAAATTTTGAGGATATGCTGAAAGCGGTTTGTAACGGGCAGAAGATAAATATCGAAGAAATTCCCAATACAACTGTCGCGAACTGGATGATGGAAAGACTTGGCAGAGTGCCGAGAATCGGTGAAATGTTCACTTGGCATTTTTTGAAAATTGTTGTATTAAAAGTTATAAGGCACAGAGTTATGGAAGTAAAGGTTACTGTGGATTCCAATTTTAACGGAGGAGAGGATATATGAGGAAAAGAGGTTGTTTTTTATTAATTGTCTTTTTGTTGACGGGCGTTCTGCACGCGGCTGCGATTCGGGAAGAACGCGCCGCTGTCGGAAGAAGCGGAGAACTTGTGCTACTGCACACCAACGATTTTCACGGCGCGCTTTTGCCAAATAGCGGACGCGGCGGAATAGCGGAGGTAGCGGCTTTTGTAAAAACGATAAGGGCTGCCAATCCCAATGTTCTTTTGGTGGACGCCGGAGATTTTAATACCGGCAGCGCGCTTTCCAATATGTTTGACGCGGAGCCTGTAATTTTAGGGTATAACATGATGCGTTATGACGCGGTTACTTTTGGGAACCACGAGTTTGACAGCACGCAGGAAAAACTTGACGCGCAGATTACCCTTGCAGGATACCCGTTTGTTTCGTCAAACATAATGAAGTCGGACGGTTCGTATCTTGGCGGTAACCGCTATATCGTGAAACGTTACGACAATTTCACGGTTGGGATTTTCGGGATAACAACACTGCGCACGCATACTATCGCAAGTCCGGACAGCTCGCTTGTATTTATCAATGAGATTGAAGCCGCACGTCAGGTTGTAGAAATTTTGCGTAATACGGAAAAAGTCGATATTGTCATCGGACTAACCCACATGGGAGACGTGAAGGAAACCGAAGATCACATAACGTCAATAGAACTTGCAAAAGCATTTGAAGGGACAGGGATAGACATAATTGTTGACGGTCATTCCCATACTCTTTTTGAAACGCCAAGAAGAGCTGGAGACACATGGGTTGTCAGCGTGAATGAATGGGGAAAATATGTCGGTTACGGAAAGCTTACAATAAGAAACGGAAAGCTTGCTGACTTTGAATGGGAAGCAGTGCCAATTTACGAACGTGAGAGCGATCCCGATGTTGTCAGTATGCTGGAGCCGTACGTCGCTCTTGCCAACGCCACATTAAAGGAAGTAATCGGACAGGCGGCGGAAACGTTTGTTTTCGGCAACCGTTTAACTCGCTATCAAGAAACCGCACTTGGCAATTTGATAACAGACGCAAACGTCTGGTATTTCAGAAATGTAAGTAAAATGCAAATTGATTTTGCTTTTCAAAACGGCGGTAACATTCGCGCCGAACTGCCGCAAGGTCCGATTACGCAGGAACGAATCTTGACAATACTGCCCTTTGAAAATTACCTTTTTATTGTCTCGATGACAGGTTCGCAAATTATCGAGTTGTTCAATTTTATCGCGACAATTCCTCAGGGGAACGGCGGTTTTGCGCAGGTTTCAGGCGATGTGCGTTTTACGATTGACAAAACTTCGGGGCAGGGAGTGGTTGGGGATTTGACCATAGGCGGCGAACCTGTTGATCCTGACAAGATTTATCGGCTCTGTACCAACGATTACATTCTTGGCGGCGGCGACGGTTACGTTGTGATGCTTAATGCCGCCGATACTTTCAACACGTCGTTGTTGCTTTCGTATGTTGTAACTGAATATATAAAGGCGCTGGGAGGAACTATAAGCCCTGTTATTGATGGAAGAATGACGGTGGTAGGCGGAGTAACGCCGTAAGCGTAAAAAAACGGCGGCTGTAAAACAGCCGCCAATTATTTTAGTAAGTCAACGCGATTAGTTCGGCGTTTTTGCTGTGCGGCGTTATCACCCATGCTGTGTTTCCGTAATAGTAAGTATTATCAAATGTCAATTCATTCGGGTAATTACCGCCCTTTGCGATAGCGGCGACATTTATACAATCGTCGGCGGAGTCTTCATCCTGCGAATAATAAAAAACATAAATTTTGTATACATGTCCGTTTTCCGTAAACGGGCAGATTAATTCTCCGCTTTCCTTTAATAAATCCAGTTCATCGCTGCGTATATTTACAAATGACTGAATCTCGTAATTTTCTGTAGCGTCCTCAAGCACGACAAGCAAATGGTTTGTCTCTTCCGGAATGGTTTCAAAATTTATTTGAATGCCTTGTGTTATTCCCCTCGCTGTTACAACTACGTCCGAAGAAACGACAGCCACGCCGTTATTGGTCGCGCAGGCGAAAATCACCAGTGACGCTAAAAAAGCGATTATAAAAACTTTATTTTTCAAGATATGCCTCCATATTGGCATTATCGGTGTTTTATTTAAAATATTTAGATTAAATATTGATAAACCGCGAGCTTACTCTGCCCATTTAAGGAGCATTTTGGTAAGTTGAGGGACGGGTATAGACATATTGGTTTTAAGCCAATGCTGAATCAGACCGATATAACCGTTTATAAGAAAAACGGAATAATATGTTTTTGTTTCATCGTCCTGTTGTTTTTCGGAGAAATATTTGTTTACCAAATTGTGGTTGGTAAAATGTTCAAACAGTTTTTTCTGAAAATCAATATCGCCATTTTCGCTTAACAATACTTGAATAGAATTGCCGTTATTCGCCATATAGGTAAGCATTTCTTCAACCATCTGTGCGGTCTCTTTTTTGCTGTGTTTGTCCTTGTACCTGTCAAGCATATCCTCAAAATACGCGAGAGTCTCTTCTTCTATTTGGCGCAGAAGATCGTACTGGTCTTTGTAATGAGCATAAAAAGTCGAACGGCTTATATCCGCAAGTTCGCAAATATCTTTTATGGAGATACTTAGGATAGGCTTGGTTTTCATAAGTTCGGTAAGGCTGTCGCGTATGACCATTTTGCTGTAGCGGATTTTTCGGTTTTCTTTTTGTTCCATGATGCGCCCCCTGCATTACATTTTTGCAAAAAATATATTTAATCGGACAAACACAGACAATTTTGTACAATACAGTACATATTTAAATGAACTATCTGTTGCTTTTAATTATAAGTGTAGTATATTTTTTAGTAAGGATCAAGACATGGAAAAAATATTAAAATTTCCGACTTTGGTATTAGGCATTATCGCGCTTGTCACGGTGTTTTTCGGCTTCTGGCTTCCGCGCTCGCAGTTGGATAACAATAACATTCGTTTTTTGCCGGACAAAGACCGCGCCAAAATTATCTCGGAATATATTGATGAAACTTTCGGCGGACAGGTTATGATTCTTACCGCCATTGAAAGACCGTACCGTACAGTTTTTGAAAAAGATTTTCTTGATCGGATTCGAAAGTTTTCGCAGGCAGTCGAAGAAGTTGCTCTTATCAAATCCGCCGATTCGATAATGTCAACGCAGTATATCACGGGCGACAGCGACAGCATTGTAGTTTCTGATTTGGTCCCCGATGATTTTTCAGGGACGCGCGAAGAAATCGACGAACTGAGGCGGCGTATTGCGTCATGGGACCTGCTTCGCGGTTCGCTTGTTTCCAATGATTTTTCAGCCACGCAGATTCTAATTACGCTTGATGTATTAACAGCCGACTCCGCCCATCCTGAAGTTACGCGAAGCCTTGAGCAAATACGCGCGCTTGCAACAGAAATATTTGCAGGCGAGGCGGAAGTTTATTTTACGGGGCTTCCTGCGATAAACGCGATAATAAATGAATCGATAATTGCAGATAACTTATTTTTGATTCCGCTGGTAGTTGTCATCGTACTTGGAATGTTGTTCTTTTCGTTCAGGCGTTTTACATTTGTTATTCTGCCGCTCTTGACGGTTATCATCGCCGTTGTTTGGACTGCAGGAATGGCTGCGATGGTCGGAATGAAACTTTCCGTGCTGACGACAATTCTGCCTGTGATTCTTGTCGCGGTCGGAAGCGCATACGGCATTCACATAGTTACCCACTATATACAGGATACGCGCAATAAAGAACTGACCATTGACGAACACCGCATTCTTGTTTTTGAACTTGTAAAAAAATTGATCAAGCCGGTATTCCTTGCGGCGCTTACCACGTTAGCAGGTTTTATTTCGTTCTGTTTTACGCCGATTGTT
>JGI24698J34947_10001583_pt1 | contig 12061 bp, 8 predicted proteins | sample TergutMp193P3_FD_34947 | JGI IMG/M metagenome (IMG submission 34947)
CATCGTCGCCCGGCCGCCACACTCCCCGCTCGCCGTAAATCAGCCCGCGGATCCCCGTCGAAGGAGAACCGCCGGACACGTCAAAGTGGCTGGTCGCCAGCGCCAGTGAGTTGTTGATTCTCAGGTACGATTTGCCGAGGCTGCTCTGGGCGTACAGAAAAATGCGCGGGTCAGTTTCCGTTCCGGTAAGCGAAGCGGGAAGAATCGCCATGCCGTCCGCGCCCGTTTTCCCCTGATTGATGATGCGCCCCTGGTAGTTGTAAATCCGGTAGTCCGTGTTTCTGGCCGGCTGCGCGGTGATAATGTTAGTCGTCACGATAAGCCACGAACCGTCAACGGCCCTCTTTGCCAGCAGCCCCAGGTCGGAAACCATGACGTTGCGGCCTATGGTAACGCGGCCGCTGGAATTCATCGGGCCGTAGAAGGCCGGATGGCAGGGGTCCTGGCGGTAATTGTACCAATCCGACCAGTTGTACCCCGGTGAATTCTGATAATAATTCCAGTAACTCGGCTCCCCCCGGTCTGACCGGTAGGAGGAAAAAGTGTCATCGGGAAAAGTTAAATGGGAAAAATCTCCGTGCCCCGCGCTGCATTCATACTGTACATGCCGCTGCCTGAACGTAACCCTGAACCGGAACATTCCGTCGGGAAATTTTTTGCTCAGTTCCGAAAGGTCCAAACCACGGCGCACCCAGCGGTTTTTGTCCGTCGGCGCCCACGGGAAATCAATCGCCTTTGTCCAGACCGGCTCCCCGACGCGATCCAGTTCGCGTTCGCCGGAGAGGTTGTTTATCTGCAGAAACTGAATCATGTTGTCGCCGTAAATCTGAAACGCCTCGATCAAAAGCCCGGAAACGTTGCGCGTTTCAACCACCATCTGGCTGCCCTGACTCGTGGGGAGTATGCTGCCGTTTCCGGCGAACCGTATCTCCGGGAGCGCCCACGGCTCATCAACCTTGTACTGAACGGGAACTTCAAGGCGGCGTCCGTTGACATCCTCAATATCCTGAATGGTAAGTTCCGTTCCCGGGGGAATGCCGCCTGAGTCGTCCCCAAAAATGCGCACGATGTTTCCTTCAATAGAATGGCGCACATTGGTTCTGCCGGAGAGGGAAATAAAACCCCGCAGGTCGCTGTACTGCTTGAGCGGGTAGGAAAATGAAACTTCGATAACGCCTGAGTTGACGCGGATGCCGGTGACCTCAAACGTCTCCGTGCTCGGAATAAGTACGCTGACAAATCCCTTCTCTTCGCTTTCTATGGGTTTGCCGTTCCAGTTAACGCTGACCGTACGCGCCGCCGGCATACGCGTTGTCGCCGCAAAGGTAAAAATATGCCGGCCGAATTCGTGCGTCCACACCGGCTTGCCCAATTCAGGCGAGGTGATGGTTTCTTCAACGCGCGCGATATCCGCGTCATCATCGACATTAACGTATCCGTGCACAATGGCGTCGCCGTTCGCCTCGAATCTGACCGGCTCGACGTACACATTCAAATTGGGGACGGCGGCCATAAAGTCAAAAGAAAAAGGAGGAATGCCGCCCACACTCACCTGCACCTGATAACGCTGACCCGGTTTATACGGCGCGGAGGGAGTAAACACCAGCGTATAATCGTCCTGCCATGCAAGGTCGCCCCGGGCCGCCGGACGAAGGGTTAATGCCCCGGCCCCCAGCGGCATTGACGTATCCTGCCCCTGGGTAAACACCACCCTTACCGGCTCCGTCCTCCCCAGCACCCCGCTCGACACCGCCGCCACCAGACTGCTATCCGGCGCCGGCGCCTGCTTTTTGCAGGAAAAGACCAATGTCCCGGCAAGAACCAGCGCAACCACAGACATCCCGCATTTCACGTTCACTTTCATAACTCCCCCAGAATTGCCAGTATAGCATATGCGAAGGGAATGGGGGAATGGGATGTCAAATAACATATTCCATTATCACCGCCCAATAACCGCAAAATGTATACAAAAGTAGACACTAATGTATACAAAAGTAGACACTTGCGGGCTACTGCGCCATAATTTTTGCAATTTTTTGAAAAAAAGTATTTACTATAGTATAATAAAATGATATAAAGATAGCAAGGCATCAAAAAGGGAGTGATTATGCTTGAAAAACGCTTTGTCATCGTCGTCCTGTTCGGCTTGGTCTCGTGCGGCCTGTTCGCTCAGCAAGGGCGGGATTCCGCCTCGCGTAAATTCGCGCTGGTCATCGGCAACGCGGAGTACCAGCGCATCGAAAAACTCGGCAATACCATCAACGACGCGCGGGACATCGGCGCGGCGTTAGGGGGGCTGGGCTATCAGGTAGATATGAAAACCAACCTCAACCAGTACCAGATGATCGACGCGGTGGACGCCTTTGCCGCCCGCCTCGCCGCCGACCAGTCAAGCGAGGGGTTCTTCTGGTATGCCGGCCACGCCGTGCAGATTAGGGATGAAAATTATTTGCTGCCGGTGGACATTACCATCGACAGCGAAAGCCGCGTGCGCGCCGGCTCCTATTCGCTCAATACTTTGCTGGAAACTCTTGAGGGTGTGCACAACCGGATCAACGTCATCGTGCTGGACTCGTGCCGGGACAACCCCCTGCCCACCGGCGCGCGCGGATCGGGAACAAGAGGGCTTACGGTCATTAACGATCTGCCCGCCGATCTGTTCATCATGTTTTCCACCGCGCCGGGCAACAAGGCCGAGGACGGGGCCAAAGGAAAACGCAACAGCCCCTTTGCCGAGGCTTTTTTGAAGCACATCAGTTCGACGGAACCGCTAACGATCATGGCGGCGCATATCGCCAATGAAACCCTGTCCCTCACCGAGCAGCGGCAGCGTCCCTTTTACCGGGGCAGCATCATCAGCGACGTATACTATTCGCTGAACCCCGCGGTTAACGCATCAGGGCAAACCGCCCAAACCGCGCCGGTTCCCCTGCCCTCGCCGCAGCCGCCCTCACCACGGGAACGCACCCCCAATACGGACAGGGCCGATCGCCTGTGGACTATCGGCGCCGCGGCAGGCACGGCGTTTTCCATCCCGTGGATTATCGGCACGGTACACGGAACCCTCGCCCCGTTCAAACATTCGTTTTTTGACATCGGCCTGGATGTGGGCCTTATCAGCGGAGTCGCCGACACGGACTACTATTCCCTGTACCCCTTTGTCCACTATGCGTTCTTCATGCCCTTTGCCGAAAAATTCGGCTGGTACGCCGGCGGCGGCGCGGGCTTTATGTTCGCCAGCTACACCTTCCCCGAAGGCAAAATTGCCGATAACACCTTCGCCGTCGATCTGAGCGCCGGCGTCATCCTGTGGGATATGCTGCATATTTCATATACATTCAGGACTAACTTTAGCTCGGCGGGAAACAAAGTCGCGGTGGGGTATGTGAAGCGGTTTTAATATTAAGGAAGAGAGAAGAGATAACCACGGAGGACACGGAGTTTTTTTTGAGAGTGAGCAGTGAGGAGCGTATGAAATTATTGAGAGCGGGTTGTGCGTTGTTGGTATGGGGGCTGCTGTTAGGGGCCTGTTCGCTGGGGACTGATATTGATGTCCTGCGGGGGAGAGTGATGGGTGGTGAGCAGGACGTATCGGATGCTATAACCTACACGGTCGTCTACGACAAAAACGCTGATGACGCGGATGGAACCATGGAAAGCAGCATCCATACCTACGATGTTGCCCAAGCGCTGAACCGCAACACGTTTACCCGCACCAACTACACCTTTTTTGGCTGGGCGTTGACGGCGGACGGCACGGCGGAATTTACCAACGGCCAAAGCGTTGTCAACCTGAGCGATATTGAGGGGGCGATGGTAACCCTGTACGCGGTGTGGGTCGACAGCTCCACCGTCTGGACGGTCAGATTTGAAACCAACGGCGGCAGCCCGGTCGGCGACGCGGTACTATTGAGGAACACCCCGGTAGGCCGCCCCGCGCCTGACCCCAGCCGAACCGGCTATACGTTTGTCGACTGGTTCACGGATGAAGAACTAACCTCGGTGTATAATTTTTCTTCTATAGTAATGAATAACATAACTCTATACGCAAAGTGGACGCCTATTACCTACACCATTGTCTACGACAAAAACAATGCGGACGCAACCGGAACTATGGGAAACAGCAGCCACACCTACGATATTGACAAAAACCTTAACATTAATACCTTTACCCGCACCGGCTTCGCCCTTGCAGGTTGGGCGGAAACACCCAATGGCGCGGTGAAATATGCCAATGGTGAGAACGTAAAAAATTTAACCTCTGTCGCGGGGGCGACGGTGACGTTGTATGCGCAGTGGAATTATGCCCTGCCGTTGACCAGTATAGCCTATGTGGTGCCTTACCTTGCTACACGGAACGGCGGAATGAGCGTAGACGATTCAATAAGCCTGCCTATGCAGATTGATCTGGGAACCATGACTCAGACGGGTAGCGGCTGGCGGCAACTGCTTGACGCAATCGAAGCAGCGGACAAATATGTGCATCTTGATCTTGCCGCCTGCACCATGAACGGAACGGACTTTAACCCCGATAACATTGTCTCGACCGGCAAGAACAGAATCGTGGAGATTGCCTTGCCTCATACGGCAGCAAGCATAGCATGGGGGGACAGTACGTCTTCTGATTCGATTTTCAAACACTTTACCGTTCTCAAATCCTTCAGCGGGGTGGGGCTCACTTCCATCGGCAGTCGCGCATTCTACGACTGCACGAGCCTGGTACTAACGGAGTTGCCCTCGGGGCTCGCTTACATCCGCAACGGTGCATTCGCCGGCTGTACGAGTCTGGCGCTGACGGAACTGCCTGAGGGGCTCACTTTCATCAGCGCCGATGCATTCTCCCGCTGTACGAGCCTAGCTTTGACAGCACTGCCCTCGGAGATCACTTACATCGGTGAGTTAGCATTCTCCGGCTGTACGAGTCTGGCGCTGACGGAACTGCCCTCGGAGATCACTTCCATCCGCAACGGTGCATTCTACAACTGTACGAGCCTTGCGCTGACGGAACTGCCCTCGGGACTCACTTTCATCGGCAACAGTGTATTCTACGGCTGCACGAGTCTGGCGCTGACGGAACTGCCTGAGGGACTCACTTCCATCGGCGCCGATGCATTCTACGGCTGCACGAATATTACCAGCATGAGATTGCTATCGGCAACGAATTTTTTTGATGATAACAACCCCTTCATGGGTTGCACTTCCCTTGTATCGTTTACCACAATCGGTATCGGTCCTTTAAGCGTTGTCGAGGACGGCAAGGTGCTCGTAATGAACAACACGAAACTGGTAGCATATCCTTCTGCAAGTGGCAATATTACACTGCCCTCGGGGATCACTTCCATCGGCAACTACGCATTCTACGGTTGTACGAACCTTGCGCTGACAGAACTGCCTGAGGGACTCACTTCCATCGGCCGCCGCGCATTCTACGGTTGTACGAGTCTGGCGCTGGTTATTTGTCACGCGGTAACGCCGCCTGATGCATCGGTGGGGTGGGAGCAATTTACCGAATCTCACCCAAGTTTGCAAATTAAAGTCCCGGCAGGCAGCGTTGCGGCGTATAAGGCAGCTTCAGGTTGGAGCGCGTATGCGGACAGGATTAGCGCGATAGGGGAATAGGAGGTAATAATGAATCAAGAGCTACAATATTTGAGGGATGATCTTAACCAACGGGTCATCTTGCATAATGAATCTGCGAATAAAACTATCAACATGGTTTTGCTAATCTGGGGTGGTTCCCTTATCCTCTTGGGAAATGGTGGGCTCAAATTCACGGAAATAAGCCTTGAAAATATACCTTCATATTTTTTCATAGGAACTATTTTTTTTATTTCTAACCTGATACTTTATTATACGGCACGAAAATATTACAACGCTGCAAACAGTATGTTCGAACTGGCTGCGTATATCACCGTGTTTTACGAGAAACGACCAAGTAAAACTAATAAAGTTGGCAAGAACTTTAGTTGGGAATTGGCAACCTTTGAAAAAGTGGTAAATAAAAGGCATGAAAAGAGTATCCATAAAAAAAATGTTGAGTATGCGGCATTAACACGTGTTTCAGTTGTTTTTATGTCTGTTTTCTTGGTGCTGCTCGTCATTAACATTTTTACAGTGAATGGAGTAACGCGAATAGCGTGTATTATTGTATCTTTGATATATATTATTTATCTCGGAATTTCTATTCGTTGGCTTTGGGAAATACCTAAATATACGTATGCAAGAGATAATTACAAAATGAGACGCCATCATTTGAAATATTATATTCGATATGCGCTCAATACAGGACACTATACCAAAAAGGAAATTAAGGATAAATTCGGCGACATTTTGAACTTTATTGGGCTCAAATAATGAAGTATGAGAGAGCACATATGGGCGACAGATTTTTTTCAAGGGATTACCGAATGGAGAATCAGGAATGCAAAAAACAATGACACTCAAGAAGATAGTTTTGCTTTGGCAAGGCGGGCGCGCTCCTCTTCCTCACGTTTTTCTATGGCAAATTCATACTCTTTGTCTTCGCGGCAGCGAGCGAGGAAATCTTCTACCGAGGCTCCGGGAATACCCGCGTGAATTCCCCGGAAGCGTAGAAAAGAGCGTTTGTCTTCCTCGGCATAAGGCGGGGGGGCTTCCTGGACGGTCGATTCGTTATCTTGGCTCATAGGATAATTATAGGGCAAAAATTGATAAAAGTCTATAGAAAAGAAATAAGGAGTAACCCATGAAAACATTTATCCGGTTTACCAGCATATTAGCGTTCACACTCGCCCTGTCCTGCGCTACCGGGAAAACAAAGTATTCCGCCGACAGCCTCACCCTGGACACGGCGGCGGCCGAGGCTGCGTCGTACCTGATTGGGCGGCTGCCGGACGGCGCAAAGGTGGCGCTGGTTCCTTTTGACGCGCCGGGCGGGCGGCTGGCGGAATATGTTTTTGAAGAACTGTGGGGGCGCTTTGAGAGTTCCGGCAAGTTTGTTATGGTTGACCGCCGCAACCTTGACCGTATCGAAGCGGAACTCGCCATGCAATACGAATCCGGCAGGGTGGATGACGCGCACATGGTATCGCTTACCAAACAGTACGGCGCGGAAATTCTCGTCTACGGACAGATCGTTCCCCTGGGCGGCGAATATCGCATGACGGTCTATGCCACCGATGTTGAAAAAGCGGCCTCCAGTCAGCGCGCTCTGGTCATCCGGCCCGATAGCCGCCTTTCCTCCCTGCTCAACACCTCGCCGGACGATGAAGTGGAACGGGCGGTCTCAACCATGGCCCGCGCGGTTAACCGGAAAACCACCATCGCCGTCGGGCGGATCAGTTACGCCGATACGCAGACCGCGTCAAATCTTTCGGCGTGGCTTAAAAACACTATCATCATGAGTACGCAGAAACACCGCGACAAGTTACAGGTGGCAAGCGAGGACGAGGTCAATGAACTGGCGCAATCCAGCCGCGCTTTGACGGCAGAGGCTGCCAACAGCCCCATCCAGGCGGTTATAACCGGCAGCTATTCGCCGCTGGACAACGGGGCCGACGTTATGCTGCATCTGGTCGCGCTGGACGGCGGCAAAACGGTTCTCGCTTCGGCGCATTTTGTTATTCCTGCCGCGGAACTGCAGCGGCGCAGACTTTCGCTGCTCCCCGAAAAGGATCAGGCGGTGATCAGCAAGGCGGAGTTTGAGGCGAAACAGCAGGCGGTGGTTCCCTATGCGGGCGCAAACAATACATGGCTATTTACCGCGACCCCCGACGCGCTGGACGGCATATACTATGACGGCGACTCAATGTCCATGCAGATTTACGCGCAGCGGGACTGTTATTTCCGCATTATCCATATTGACGTTAACGGCAATACCCAGGTGATTTATCCCACATCGGCGCGGGACAACAATTTTATCAAAGCGGGACAGACGCGGCGGATCCCCGACAACACGCGCTACCGGATGGGGCCGCCCTTTGGCGAGGAGATGATTCTCGCGGCGGCATACGACCGCCCCTTTACGCCCGCCCCGCAATCCGTCCCCCTCAGCGCGGACTCGATTAGCCGGAGCATGACCGTAGAGGGCGACAACCATACGGCGATGACCCCGTCCGCTACCGCCAAGTTCAGCTATACCATTCTGCCGCGGTAAACGGCCGTATTGTCTTTTCGCCGGTCTTCGTGTATACTGTGCATGAGGAAAAAGATGGTGAATAAAAGTATCCTTGTTAAATCCGCACAATTTGCGGCATCCGTCATAATTGGCGCCGGCCTTATGTTTGTCCTCAACCGGTTTATCTCCATTCCTACCGGCGTTTCCGGCACCAATATTCAACTGGGCATCCCCATCCTCGCGTTTTTTGCGGCTGTTTTTGGGCCTGTTGCGGGGTTTTTAATCGGTTTTATCGGCCATGCCCTGGTGGATTTAACCTGGGGCGGCGTATGGTGGAGCTGGGTAATCGCGTCCGCTATTTTCGGCCTTATCGTCGGCGCTTTCCGCAATCTTTTCAAAATAGAAGAGGGCAAATTCGGCGTTACGCAGGCGCTGCTCTTCAACGGCGTCCAGGCCATCGCCAATATCGTGGCGTATGTTTTCATCACCAGAATTCTTGACCTCCTTATGTACGACGAGCCGTTCGACAAAATAACCCTTCAGGGATTCGCTGCCGCGGGAATCAACATAGCCGCGGTATTGATACTGGGAACCGTACTTGCGGCCGGCTATTCCCAAACATTAACCAAAACCGGCCATCAAAAAAATGAAAATCAGGATGAAACAGAAATGAGCTATTCCAAACGCATTAACAATCTGGCGAAAGCGGTCATGTTCAGACTGGTGCTGGGAATGTTTTTTATTTCCGCGCTGATGACATTGCTGATATCTGAATTGGTAAACCGCCAGACGGACAATTACCGGACGACGGTTATCGAAGTGACCGGAAACCATTTAACCTCGGCGGTTACGGCGCTGTCGCAATTGGTCAGCGCCGAAGAGCTTGACCTTTTCCATACGGTCGAAGATATGAACAGGCCGGAGTATGAACAGATACGGGAACGGCTGATACAGTTTGGCGAAGAAAATTCTGTCAAGTATGCGTATTACTGGCGTTATCGCGGCGGCGGCAGATTTCAATACATCGTTGATAACGATACGGAGGATAGTCAGGTTGGGCCGGGAGACTTTAACGATATTGCGCAGGATGCCGAACGCGAAGCACTGGCCGGAAATATCAGCGTAGCGGATTTGGGTTCCTATAGTCCCGGCTGGGCTCATCTGCTTTCAGCTTATGCACCGGTGTTTGACAAAGAGGGTAACATATACGCCGTAGCCGGAGTGGACATCAGCGATGAATTTATCTTCTTGCAGCATCAGGACGCGCATAAGATGACTCTCCTGCAATTAATCGTGGTGCCGATTTCGGTGATCTTCGGCGTGCTCAATATGTTTCTCTACCGTAAAAAGGCAATTCAAATCGAAGAAGCGCACATCAAACTCCAATACTTCAACAACAACCTGCGCCGCGCGTTCTCAACCTATTTGTCGGAAGATGTGGTGGAAGAAATTGTTACCGACCCTACCCGCCTCCAGTTGGGCGGCGTAAAACGCCACATGACCGCCATATTTACCGACGTGCGCGGCTTCAGCGGCATAGCGGAAAAACTGCCGCCGGAAAAGCTGGTGGACTTGCTCAACCATTACCTTTCCACGATGAGTGATGTAATACTGGAACAAAAGGGGACTATTGATAAATACGAGGGAGACGCGATTATCGCCTTCTTTGGCGCACCGCTGGAACTTCCCGACCATGCCATACGGGCCTGTACCGCCGCGGTTATTATGAAACGGTTTGAGGATGATGTAAACCAATACGTTATGGAGAACAGCATCAGCCCGACTCCGCTGTTGACCCGTATCGGGATCAATTCCGGCGATATGGTGGTGGGCAACATGGGAACCCAAAAGAAAATGAATTACACGATCATCAGCAATGCGGTGAATCTGGCGGCGCGGCTGGAGGGAGTGAACAAACAATACGGCACCTGGATTCTCGCCACGGAAGATACCATCAAGGAAACCGCAAACCAGTTTCTTACCCGGCGGCTTGACCGGATACGGGTGGTGGGGATAAATGAACCGGTGCAGATTCATGAAGTATTGGAAACATTGGAACACGCGCCGGAGGCATTACAACACAAGGTGTTTCTTTTTCATAAAGCCCTGAATCTTTTTGAAGGGCGCCACTGGAAAAACGCCGAGCAGGGGTTTTTTCATATTCTGGAACAATTCCCCGACGACGGCCCCTCCAGTTTGTATCTTGACCGGTGCCGGCAATTTATCACCCATGAGCCGTTACCCGATTGGGACGGCGTCTTTAACATGACCGAAAAATGATCAGGGAACGAGGATGATGTCCCTGCCCCCGCCGGTGAGGCATTCGCCGCCCTGCGCCGTTACGCGATAAGTGTCCTCAACGCCCGCCATGCCGAATCCCCACAGCGCGTACTTGGGCTCCAGCGCGAGCACCATGTTTTCTTCCAGCGGCTCATCAAAACCTTTGGCGATGACGGGGAAGTCGTCGATGTTGAGCCCCACCCCGTGCCCCAGAAATTTGACGCGGCTGCCGGGGCTTACTCCCATAAAGTGTTCGCTGTCCTGTGGCGGTATGGAAGCCATGACGCTTTCGTATATTTTTGACGGTATTTCCCCGGGTTTTAACATTGCGGCGAGCCGCTTCTGAATATCAATGCAGAACCGGTGGGCCTTCACAAAATCCTGCGGCGGTTCGCCGCCGAACAAATACACCTGCGTTTTGTCGCTGTGGTAGCCCCTCATGCCAAAGGCGACGTCCACAAAAACCGGCTCCCCTTTCTGCAGCGTGTGTTGGGAGTCGCCGGAAAAGGGCGCCCAGGGGCCGTTGCCGTGCGAACCGCCGGGGCCGTCAAACCAGGTGGAACAGAGGGCGTTGGTCCCGAAGCCCACCTGCCCGATGGCAATGTCAATCTGAAACTGATGAAAGCGCGCCAGTCCCTGATAGCCCAACTGGTACATCTCGCGGCTCAGTTCCCCCAGAAAATCAATCTCGGTCATGCCTTCGCGCAGCAGCGCGGGGACCCGTTCTTCCAAAAGTATGCGGTGCGCCGCGCCGGATTCGCGTATCGCTTCAATCTCGTAGGGGGACTTGACGCTGCGCACCGTTCGCACCACGGAATCGAGAAAGCCCACACTGCTCATGGTAAAATATTTGGCCAGCCGCTCCCGCGTTACAACCGGCATGGAGTCGCCCTCGATATACGCTTCTCCCAGATTGCCGCCCTGTATCCCCGCCAGATCGCGGTAGGTGGCGATGCCGGTAATTTCATGTTCCGGCAGGGGAGATTCCGCGCGCGCCCGTTCCAGACTGCGCCTGACGCCGTAGATAAATTTGCCGTCCCGCTGGATGATGAGAACGCCGTCCTGTATGGTGCCGGTAAAGTAATATTGATTGACGTTTTCCATGATTACCGCGGATTCCCAGCGGGGGAAGCGATTGGTCATGAGGGCGGTAAATTGTTCGCGGCGCTGCAACAGTTCAGATTGTGTTAATAATATTGGTGATAATTTCATTCACACCTTCTTTTTTGCTACCACGCGCCCGCTTTTGCGGCCTCCGCCTTCGCGGCCCCCGCCCTCGCGGGGCGGACGCCCCCGCGGCTTGTGCGGACGTTCGGTTTTGCCGTCAGGCTTGTCTTTATTATCAGGCTTTTCGCGCGGCGCGTTGTCCCGCGCGGCGGCCCGGCCCTGCTTTTTTCTTTCGCGCACTTCTTTTTCCATAATCCGCAGCGACTCGTCAAAACCTTTCAGGAATTCCTGTAAGTCGTCGGCAAAGAGGATCACCGACTGGCGATCAAAGCCCCCGTCGTCGCGGTTCTTGCTCTCCACGATATTAAGGTAGAGATCGCCCATGCGGTTTTCCTTGACATTAAAAAAATACGTCCGGTTGGGCAGCAATACCCTGGTTGAAAAAAGTTCTCCTCTCAGTCCCATGTTAACTCCTGTCGGCTTCGGTGGTCATGCGGCGCTGCCATTCGATAAGGTCGC
>JGI24698J34947_10001584_pt1 | contig 12060 bp, 13 predicted proteins | sample TergutMp193P3_FD_34947 | JGI IMG/M metagenome (IMG submission 34947)
ACCAGGGCGCGCGCCAAGGCCGCGGCGGCGGCTTTGTCGTCGGCCAGCCGATATTGGCGCCGCCTCAGGAGCACGTTGCCGGAAACCGGGCCGTGCATGGAAGCCAGAAATCGCCCCTGCTCGGTCAGCCAGGAGACGCAGACGCCGTTTTCCGCGCAATGCCCCAGCAGAAAAGGACTCAGGGAGACTTGCCCGAAAACCACCAGCCCGCCCAAGGTGTGGATGGGAATCCTGGCCACCATTTGGTCGCCTTGATTTACCCTGACACATTCGCCTTCTTTGGACAGATAACTGCCCTGGGTGGTGACATAAAGCGTGTTCAGCAGGCGTTTCATGGCTTAAAGCCTCAGGCGGTCCGGGCAGCCCTTGTTAAATCGGTGATTATGCCCTATAATACCCTAATTTAAATGATTCGCCAAATAAAAACAAACCCTGAAGCCTTTTCAAAGGAGTGGAGCATGCCCTTCAAACCGTTTGTCATTACTAATGTCGAAAAGCACGACAAGGCGGCTCTGGTTCAAAATCTGAGAAAGGTGTCCATGCTGAAGCGGCCCGATGTGTTCCCCTACCTCAAGGCCGATATCTCCCTGGCCAGGATGCCGTTCTCCAGCGTTTTACCCGCTCAGCGATATGTACTTAGCGATGCCCTGCACAGGGCGCAACACCTGGAATGGGAATTGAGCCGTTTCGGCATTGACTTGTTCGCCCTGGACGGTTACGTCACCATCTGGACGGATCAATCCCCCGAGCCCATTGACGTGCTCCCCGCGATTGTGGAATCCATGGCTGAAAGCAACGGCCAATGGGTGAATATAATCAATGATGGGATGCACAGGATGTATGCCGCCAGGCTGGAATGGAAAATACCCCAGGTGGCGTTTATTCAAGGCGTTTCCCCGGAATACCCATATTACGCCTATCCCATACCCGGCGACAACTGCTGGGATGTCATTCAAATTCTTGAAGGCGACAGCATTCCTTCCGGCTTGATAAAGAAATGGCATCGCATATCCGACAATAAAACCTTATATCGAAATTTCAATTCCAGTTTTATAAATGTGGGCGGCCCCAGAGGCCAGGGCTGAATCTTTATGTGCATCAAGGGCGCCCAGGAACAGGCCATGAACCCGGGCTTGCTCACCCAGAGGCTCATACCAAGGCCGAATTGGGATGAGTATTTCATGGCCCTGGCAAAAGTGACGAGCACCAGGTCTACGTGTTCATCCCGCCCTGTGGGCTGCGTTATTGTCAAAGAGAATCGCGTATTGGTCTCCGGCTATAATGGCCCGCCCTCGGGCGCGCCCCATTGCTCGGACAGAAACGCCCAGGGCGATATTTTTTGCTCTCGCCGGGCCAGCCTGGTGCCGGATTCCCAAAAGCAGGAAGTATGCGAAAGCGTGCATGCCGAAGAGAACGCCCTAAGGCTGGCCGAAAAACTGGCCATTGTCGAAAGCCTTAACGGGGCTTCGCTTTACACTACTTTGGCGCCGTGCATAAAGTGCATAAAACGCCTGGAAGAAGCAAGGATACGGAAAGTTTTTTATGAGCATGCCTACGAGTCCGTGGACAGGCGGCGCGACGCGGAGTGGGAAGCCACGGCCCGAGGCTATTTCGATGTGTATGAGGAGATTCACATAAGCGGCCCATCCTCGTTTAAAATAGCCTCCGCTCTTGTCGGAATAACTTCCGAGCGCTTGCTGCCTTCAGAGTAGGCCATATGCCCGCCATGAACCTGGAATTCGCCATCCCGTCGAAAAACATGATAATTGTCAACCGGCGGGGGACTGTCGCCATTTGCACGCTATGGACATCCCCGGGGTTTGTGGAAAAAAAATTGCGCGAAGAGGCCCCGAACCTATTCGAGGGCGATACTCCGTTGGCCCTTATCGGCGGGTTATATGGCGGCGGATTGAAAGTCATGCTTCGCAACCTGCTCTATAATCCCCAGATCGACACGGTTCTGCTTTACGGCAAGGATTATTCAGGCGCCGGCCGGCATTTGAAATCATTTTTCATGGGACGGGTGGAACGCACGGGCAAGAAACTGGTATATGTCTTTGAGGACGGGCACGAGGAAGAGCTGGAAAAGGTTGCCATTATAGGGGATGAATCAAAATATGTCATGGATGAACTGATACTGCCCGGTTCCTTTCAGCATCCCCCGGTCATAGTCGACGATCTGCCGTTTGACGGCGCGACAACGGCTCCCCTCGGCAACTGGCTCGTTTCCTACCGCCCGCCCGGCCCGATCGAAAAGCGAAGGATATTTATTCCTTTGCCGTCGCCGGCGATCGATACTTTCCCCAGCGATACGGCGGCCCATGTCATAACTTCCGACACCATATTCGAAGCCTGGCCCAAACTGCTTTTCCGCCTGGCCCGCTTCGGCCGGAGGGTCACGTTTCGCAAAGGCAAGGTGCGAAACGAGCTTCTGAACGTTAAGGCGGTTATCCATGCTCCGGAGTTGTACAGCGATGAAGATTTGAAATGTTTCAATATTTCTTCCCCCGAAGTGGAGCAGTACCAAAATGACCTTCTAAAACCGGATTTTCCGGATGCCGGCCAGTTGCACTATACGTATGGCCAGAGGCTCGGCTCTCATTTTGGAGTAAACATGCTCGAGCAGGCGGCGGCTGATTTATGCCTGGATAAGGATTCCAGGCATAACGTGGCCACCCTGTGGGATAATCGCCTTGACATGCAGGACGGCGACCCGCCTTGCCTTATTTCGTTATTTTTCAGAAAAATAGAAGACCGGGTGAATCTGACTGTAACCTTCCGGTCGCATAACGCCACCCGAGCCTGGCCCAGGAACTGTCTCGGCTTGGTGGCCGTGATGCGGCATGTATGCGGCCTGGCCAATAATGACCCCGGGAAAACCGATCCTCACCACCTGAGGCCCGGCGTGCTGACGGTTTTTTCCCAGTCGATTTCAATCGACCCGAACGACCTGGAAGGCGCCAGCGGTTTTATTGAAGAATACAAAAACAAGAACCCCAAGTTGACGGAGGATCCAAACGGGTATTTCATCATAACCTTGGACCGGGAGGCCCGCGAGATCGTGGTTCATCATTTTGACCGTGAAAATGAGATGATTGATGAATATAGAGGGGCCTCGGCATCTGAGATTACCAGGCGATTATATAAAAATGAGGCCATTTCCGATATCAGCCACGCGCTATATATGGGCGGCCAACTGGAAAGGGCCTGGTTCTGCCTGGAAAACGGCCTGGATTATTTGCAGGATAAAACAAAAATGTCTCTCCTGAAATAGAATTCTATATTATATGCAGGAGCGGCGCGTTTCCTGTTCAGGCCGGCGGTTTTCCGCTTATTTTCTTCTTTTTGCCTTTCCGGTCATATGTTCCACCCGCAAAAGCCAGATTGAAACAGCCGGGAGAGTTCTTTGAATCGCGTCATTGGCTTTGGCCATATGTTCGCTTAAGTATTTTTCCGCGAATAGAAGCAATATTTCAGTTTTTACGGGCGCCTCTGTCACTTCCGATATTCGGCCGAAAATTATCACGCTTTCATAATACGTGCTGAAAAAGTCATCAAATACCGGCTCTGTTTCTCCAACGACCGCAAAGCTGACGTTCGCGTCATGCTGGAAATTATCAATTTTATGGCCGCTTTTTGCGCTGTGAAAATAGATGTTTCCACCGTGGTGAACATATGAGATCGGCGTCGCGTACGGACAGCCGTCGCTGCTGATTGTTGCCAGAACGCCATACTCGGCCTTGGCCAGTATTTCAATGCTTTCTTCCCGCGAAAGCTGCCGGTTTATTTTCCTCATTTTGTGCTTGATCATAAGCTCCCCTTCCAGGCTATGTCTGCTGTGATGGGCAGGCCCTCCACGCGAGAGGCGACCCGACAGAATATGGCGCATAATTATACCAAAAAACTTCAAACTATCAAACTGGTTAGGGGCGGCCTTAAGGCCGGCGAATATGAGCGCGCTATTCCAGCAAAATCCTGCGGCTGTTTCCCGGCCGCCTTGGCCTCGGCCCGGAATTTGCCCCTCGTCCCCCTCGCGGCGGGGCGGGCTGTTGACAGACAAATAAATTTTTCATATAAATAAAAGATTACCCGCCTGGTCACCGCGAGAGTGGCGGAAATGGTAGACGCACCGGCCTTAGGAGCCGGCGGCCGAAGCCGTAGGGGTTCGACTCCCCTCTCTCGCACCAAGACAGGCGGAAGGCCGGCCGCCGGGGATGATTCGCCGGCCTTTAAATATACCACGCGGGACGGGAGCGGCCTGATGAACGTAACCATTGAAGAAGTCAACAGCATCAAACGCAAGCTGATCGTGGAACTCCCGGAGGAAGACGCGCGGAAAACCCGGCGCAAGCTGCTGGACGCCTATGTCCGCAAGGCCCGGCTCAAGGGTTTCCGGCCCGGCAAGGCCCCCAGGGACATGGTGGCCCGGGTTTATGCCGAGGAACTGAAGCATGAGGTCACGGAAGAACTGGTCTCCGAGGCCGTGCCCGTCGCTCTCAAGGAGCATGGCCTGACCCCCATGGGGCCCCCGGTGCTGGACCAGGTGGACTACCAGGATGATCTGCCCCTGAAGTTCAGCGTCCTGGTGGAACTCAAGCCCGTCTTCGACACGCCCGAATGGCGGGGGCTGAGCCTTCGGCGCCCCAAAAGCCGGGTGGATGACGAAGCGGTGGGCAAAAAACTCGAAGAACTGCGCCAGAGCCTGGCGACCATCAAAAAGCTGGAGGAGGATAGGCCCCTGGTCATGGGCGACCTGGCCTCGGTCAGTTACCGGGCCTATGGCGAAAACGGGGCCGAACTGCCCAAATACGGCGGGGGCCCCTTCAACATCGACTTGGTTGAGAGCCACCGGACCACCCCCGGCTTCATTGAAGGCCTGGTGGGCATGAAGGCCGGCGAAACCAAGGACATAACCATCACCCTGCCCGAGGAGGCCGACGACCGCAAAATGGCCGGGCGGAAGCTCAGGCTGGTCGCCACCGTGCTGGAACTGAGGGTCCGGGAACTGCCGGACCTGGATGACGAATTCGCCAAGGACCTGGGCCTGGACGGAGTGGAGACCCTGGAGGCCCTTAAAGAGCGGCTGCGCCGGGACCTCCTGAAGGAGGAAGCCGACCAGGCTGACCGCCTTTTGAACCAGCAGGTGACCGGGCGGCTGGCCGAACTGGTCACCCTGGACCTGCCCACGGTCATGGTGGAACGGGAAATAGGCACCCGCCTCCAGGCCCTCAGTTCCAATTTCGCCCGCGGGGGAATGGATTTCCAGAAAATGGGCGTGGACCCGGCCCAGTTGCGGGAGCGCCTTCGGCCCCGGGCCGAAAAGAGCGTGGCCGCGGCCCTGGTGCTGGACCAGATCGGCCGGGACAACCAGGTGGAGGTCACCCCCGAGGACATTGAGGCCGAGCTGGCCGAGATGAGCCGGGAATACGGCCAGACGCCGGAGGTGCTGCGGGACTATTACAAGTCGCACAACCTGATGGACAACCTGCGGGAAGGTCTCAGGATCAGCAAGACCCTGGACCTCATAAAGGCCCGGGCCGCGGTCGAGGAAGTGGAGGAGGCCGGGCCGGCGGAAGATGATTGGCCCGACCGGCCGGACCTGGCCCTGAACGGGGCCGGCGAGGCGGCCGACGAGGCCCGGTGACCGGCCTGGCCGTATATCCCGGGTCTTTCGATCCGCCCACCCTGGGGCACCTGAGCCTGGTGGAGCAGGGCCTGACCCTTTTCGACCGCCTGGTGGTGGCCGTGGCCCGCAATTCCGCCAAGGCGGCCCTGTTCACCGTAGAGGAAAGGCTGGACATGCTGCGCGCCGCCCTGGCTGGTTATGACCCGGCCCGGGTGGAGGTGGACAGCTTCAACGGCCTTTTGGTCAGTTACGCCAAGAGCCGGGGCGCCACGGCCATTCTGCGGGGCCTGCGGGGCACTTCGGATTTCGAATATGAATTCCAGATGGCCCTGGTCAACCGGCACCTGGAGCCCGGTCTCCAATCGGTCTACCTTATGACCGACTACCGCTGGCTCTACATCAGTTCCACCATAGTCAAGGAAGTCGCGGCCCACGGCGCCGACATCGGGGCCATGGTGCCGCCGGCGACGGCCCTGGCCCTGGCGGAAAAATTCAGGAAGGCTTGACATGGAAGCAATAGCCAAACGCATCCTGCCCCCGGCCCAGCGCCGCTGCCGGCCCGCCGACGAAACCTCTTTGGGGTTCGGGGACACTTATTCCGACCACATGTTCCGCCTGGATTACCACGACGGGGCCTGGCGCGGGCCGCGCATCGAGCCCTTCGGCCCCCTGGTCCTGTCTCCGGCGGCCATGTGCCTGCACTATGCCCAGGAAATATTCGAGGGCCTGAAATGCTATCGCCGGAGCGACGGGGCCCTGGCCCTTTTCCGGCCCCGGGACAACTTCGCCCGCTTGAACCGTTCGGCCCGGCGGGTCTGCATCCCCCCCCTGGACGAGGATCTGTGTCTGGCCGCCTTAAGGGAACTCATCCTGGTCGATCAGGACTGGGTGCCCCGCGACCGGGGGACCTCCCTCTACATCCGGCCCTTCATAATCGCCTCCGAGCCCCACCTGGGGGTGCGGCCGGCCGGCGAATACATCTTCCTCATCATCACCGGCCCGGTGGGGGCCTACTACACCTCGGGCTTCGCCCCCATCAAGATCCATGTGGAACCCCATTACAGCCGGGCCGCCCAGGGCGGGCTGGGGGAGATAAAGACCGGAGGCAACTACGCGGCCAGCCTCTTGGCCGCCGAGGAAGCCCACCGGCAGGGCTTCAGCCAGATCCTGTGGCTGGACCCCCGGGAACATAAATACATCGAGGAAGTCGGCAGCATGAACATGTTCTTCGTCATTGACGACGAAGTAGTGACTCCGCCCCTGTCGGGCACCATTCTGGGCGGGGTCACCCGCGACTCGGTCCTGACCCTGGCCAGGGACTGGGGCCTTAAGGCGGCCGAGCGCCCCTTGAACATCGACGATCTCCTGGAGGCCAGCCGTAACGGCCGGCTGAAGGAAGCCTTCGGGACCGGCACGGCCTGCGTCATTTCCCCGGTGGGCCATTTGAGTTACCAGGGCCGGGAGTTCATGGTGGGCGAGGGCGGCATAGGCCCCCTGACCCGGCGGCTCTACGACGAGATCCTGGGCCTTCAATACGGCGACCGGCCAGATCCCCATAACTGGGTGACCTTGATCCAATAAAGTCGTGTCCGGCTGCCTGCGCATAGAAGCCGGCCTGCCCCGGCCGGCGGCCCTGGAACTGGCCGCCCGCCTGGAAGCCGGCCGGCCCCTGTGGGATATTGAATTGACCGGGGAGGGGCTGAGGTTTTTTTTGCCCTGGATTCCGGGCCGCCTGGATGGAGAGCTGACCTTCGTGGAAGAGGGCTGCCGTCAGGTGGAGCGGGCCAGGGGGGATATGACCGTGGCTCTGGCCGTGACCCGGGTCGAAGAACCGGCCCTGGAACCGGCGGCCCGGCCGGCCGCCCTGGGCCCCTGGCCCCTTTCCGAGACCCGGACCGAAGCCGGGATCGCCCTGCCCCCGGAGGTCGGCCTCTCCCGGGCCCGCTGGGCCGGGGAGAGCCTTCTGGCCGGTCTGGCCACCACCCATCTGACCCCTTTGCCCGGGGCGCCCCCCACCCGGGGCCGGCCGGTTTTGAGCTTGGCCGCGGGCTGGTCGCCGGCCCCGCTGGCCGCCTTGGCGGCCGGTTCCGGCCCGGTCACGGCCCTGGCCGAAGAAGAAGTCACCGCGGCCCGGATTCGCCGCCTGGCCGACTGGAACGGCCGGCGCATTGAGATTGAGACCGGCCCTTTCCCCGGCCTGAACCGGCGCCGGCCGGACTGGGCGGGGGCTTTCGGCCTCATCCTGGTCCGCCTCTCCCCCTACCTGGCCGCCCGCCGCCTGCGGACCCTGGCCCGCTGGCTGGCTCCGGACGGCGTCATTTTGGCCGCCGGCTTCGCCCCCGGAATCCAGACGGCCCATCTTCTGCGGGCCGCGGTGAGGGCCGGGCTGGCGCTGGAGACCTCCGACCTCCTGGAGGGCTGGGCGGCCGTCCGCCTTAGCCTGAAGGAGCCCGAGCCGGAACTGCCGCCCCTGACCGGAAGCGTGGTGCGGGCCCTGCTTGACTGGCCCGGGGAAGGGGCCGGCCCGGTTGAGGCGGCCGGCCCGGCTGAGGCGGATGAAGACAGCCTTATGGTGGGGGACGAGGCGGAGGAGGACGAAGTTTAGGGCCTCGGAAACAACGGTTACGAATCTTCAGGGGCGGTGGGCAGGATGAGATCGCCGGGCCTGAGGAGGGGCGCGGCCAGGCGGCGCCAGCATTGCCAGGCATAGGCGGCGCGGCGGTCCGGCTCCCCGGTCGGCGTTGAGGCCGCCAGGGGCGGCGGGGCGTCTTCTTCGCCCTTGAGGGCCGCCCACATGGCCCGTTCCTTCCTGGCGGCTTCGGCCAGGAGTTCCGCGCCGGCTTCGGCTTGGCGTTCGGCCAGGGTCCAGAGGGCCAGGTAGGCCCGGTCGCTCAAGAGCGGCCGGGGCGCGGCCGGGGCCGCCGGGCGGCGGATGGCCTCGGCCAGGGCGCTGGGGCCTTCGGGCGGAGGGACCAGGAGGGGCCAGAGCCCCGCGCCTTGGCGGCCGGCCCGGTCGGCCAACTGGTCAAGGGCGGCCAGGGCCAGGTCTTCAGGGTCGGTTGGCAGCATCAGGGGAGCGGGCCCCCGCGGGTCGGGCGCGAGGCCCAGGCGTTTGGCCAGGTAGTCTTCCCACCCGGGCCAGGAGAGGTAGAAACGGGGGCCGGGCGGGGGGGCCTCAGGGCCTGGAGGCGGCCAGGGCCCCAGGCGGGGGGCCAGGAGGAGACGGCCGGGGTTTTCGGTCACGGTTTTAAGCTCCTTAAAGGCTTGATTTTACGGCCAGCCTCAAATCTCCCCGGAAAGGGAAGTTATTATGACAGCAGAAAATTGTTCGCCCATGGACCCCCAGATTTTCAACCAGGGCCTGTCAGTGCTGGCCGTCTCGGCCTATATTCTCATCACCGCCCTGGTTGCGGACGGCCTGAGGCCGTCCCGGCCGGCCATCAGCGCCCGGTGGAACGCCCGGCCCGAGGAACTGGACCAGGCCTTGGCCGAGCTTCGGGCTCTGAACATTGTGGAACCCCATTACGGGCCGGATGGTCCGGCTTCGATCTGGCTGGTCAACCCCGCCTCCCTGTGGGGGCCGCGCCCGAACCTTGATTAAAACACATTCCGCCCCGGCCTGGCAAGCCGCCCCGCCGCTGATGAAAGGCGGCCTTCGGTTGACAAGGAGGGCGAATTTGTGATTGAATAGGCCGCCTGGGCCGGAGTGGTGAAACTGGTAGACGCACTGGACTCAAAATCCAGCGAGGCTTGCCTCATGTCGGTTCGATTCCGACCTCCGGCACCATAGTAAAATCAATACGTTAGGGCCGAAAAGTCGGCCCTTTTCCTTTGCCCGCTTAAGTCACTTACGGGGCCATTTTGGCACTTAGTGCCAATGTGAAGGGCATAATGTTTTATACTCCGGGATTTACCGGGATTAGGCGGGATTTATCGGGATAAGGAAAAAGAAAACGAAGAGTTAGATACGGGCGGCCGGGAATCGAGGCCGCCTAAAGTGCGCTGCCGGTTCGGGCCGATTTTGCAGAACCGGCGCGTTTTGTTTTATGGCGGCCAGGTGTGGCAGGGGTCCACAATCTTCAAGCCGAAGGCAGCCAATTTCAAGAAAGAGTTAGAGTATTTGGAAAAGCAACGGGTGGGCACCCTGCTTTACCCAAAAAGTAAAGGCCCGGACTGAAATGAGCCCGGGCTTTTACGAAGCTGGTTATCAAGAAATATCCAAGGTATCTCTTGACGGCGTGAAGCCCTTGTTGCTGGCCCCCCTTGGAGAGGTTCAGGTATTTCACGCGCAAACCAAAAACAGGATAGCACCATGACCGAAAAAAATCAAGAAGCCCAAAGCGCCTGGCTGGAGATCGCCCGGCCGGGCCGCTTTCAGGATTCCAGCGGGGCCTGGCACGAGTTCACGGCCGAGCGGCTGGCCCAAATGGCCGAGGCCTATGACCCGGGCCAGAGGGAAGCTCCCCTGGTGCTGGGCCACCCGGCAACCGACGGCCCGGCTCACGGCTGGATCAAGGCCCTGAAATGGTCCGGCCGAAAATTGTCGGCACAGGCGGCTTGCGTGACGGACGAAATAAAAAAAGCCGTGGATAATGGTTTGTATAAATACGTGTCCATAGCAAAGGCCCCGTCCTGTCGGGGCCTTTGCTTCGCCTGTTCCCCTCAGAAATTCAGCAGCTTGAAATTACCGGGCGCTTATTACAAGAAAAGGCGTTTTTTTGGAATAAGGCCAGGCTCGTTCAGGATGCGGGAGACAGTGGAGAGGTCGAAGGTGGGGCTGGGCATTGTGCGGCGGGATTGTCAATCGCTTTATCGCTGCCGGATTGATCGGTACTATGACCGAGCTTAACCACATCTTCCAACAACTCAAATATTTCAGTCAAAACTTCTTTTGTAATATCGTGATGCCTGAGTGAATATACAAAATCCTTTATGCCGCCGGCAGAAAGCGGTAATTTCTGCACACCTTTATAGATACCTCTTATTAGCATCGTGAGCAAATAACAGCAAAACCGTTCTAAAAAATATCTTTTCCACCATTGTTGTTTTTTCAAATTCTCGTCTTTTTTAACGTGGCTTAGATCGAAGAGCAACATGAACGGTTTGTATTTCATAAGCCAAAAACAAAACAGCGAAACTCTCTTAACTTCGCTCAATCCTTTTGGCATGTCATGAAATATTTTAAAATAATGTTCTCTTTGATGAACTCTTAAAATGCAGTCGCCGAGGGCATCCATGTCAATCTGAATGTCGGCGACAAATCCGCTTGTATGCCGATTTACAAAATCTACCAAAAGACGTTGCATATCATAGGAGCACTGGTTGATATATGCTTCGCTTGGAGAAGTATAGTCGCTCACAGGCCCAGTTCCTCCAGCGTCACATCCTTGGCTCGGTTCGCTTCTTGAAGTGTGGTCTGCAAAACGCTATCATCGTTGTTTGGCTCGTTATGCTTCCGTGGAACATCGTCTTTTAGGGTTGAAGCCGCCGAGATTTCCGCCGCTGTCGCGGGAGCAAACTTCCCTTGCGAATCTTTCTTCAATGTTAAAACCATCTAATGCCTCCTTATTTTTGTTGGCACCCTATGCCCCCTATTTTGAGCCAAAAAACGAAACCGCACGGATTGATTATATCACAAAAACGGCAAAAAATTAAGGGAAGTAATTGCAATCATGGCTTTGCGATAAAGTCAAGCAAAAAAACAGAATTTTAGTCAATTATCGCCCTCCGACTCCCCCTGTCTCCTTTCCTCCGCTCCCACGGCGGCACCGGCTCCCCGGCCCACAGCCCCCGCATATTATGGCAAATATTCTACTCCGGCCTTCGGCGCCATTATATTTTCAAGGGGTTTCGTGAAAGCGAGGCCCTTTTTGGGGCTTATGAAAATCCAGGATTCAGAATGGCTTCGGCCAAAGCGCGGACTTGTTCGCTCTCGTCGCGGCGGGCTCGTTCCACAGCGGGACGATATGTTTCCAGCCAGTTGTTCCTCATCGCGTTCAAGGCATTGACTTTCCATTTCCAAAGCTCGCCTGGTCCGATGTAGAACAGCCTCTCCGATAATCTTTCGCGCAACCAGCCATACTCCGCGTTGACCAGAACCTCCGGCGACAGGCCTTCGGCCATTTCCTCCAAACCGGGAAAATCCTCGTCTTCCGCCCAGGCGTCGCGGTTGTGCGGGCAAGCGTCCTGGCAGGCGTCGCAGCCATACAGCCAATTGCCTAATTGCTTGCTCAAGGGATCATCCGGGTGCGCTGCCATTTTTGTCGTCCGGAGCGCGACGCACATCGGCGCGTTCATGGCATAGGCTTCGGTCAGCGCCCCGGTGGGGCAAGCTTCCAGGCACAAGGCGCAGGATTTCGAGCAAGGCGCGGCGGCCCGGGTTTGCCTCAATTCCAACCGCGCGTCGATCAGCCACGCCTCCAGCCATACCCACG
>JGI24698J34947_10001585_pt1 | contig 12060 bp, 8 predicted proteins | sample TergutMp193P3_FD_34947 | JGI IMG/M metagenome (IMG submission 34947)
CTGACCGAAGAACGTGTAAACAAACATATAATAAGGCTCGAAAAAATGCGTAAATACGCCGATTTACACGGCGACAAACGTATATTTTTAGGGGCGGTTGCCGGTATTGTTTTAATTGATGAAGTAAAAGACTATGCGTTAAGTAAAGGCTTTTATTTCATTGAATACGCCGGAGACAATTTTTTCATTACTCCGCCAAGCGGTCAACCGAAAGAATGGTAAATGAGTGCTTGATTACGCAATGATGACAGTTAATTACATTGTGGAGTTTTTTCTACGAAAAAACTCCCCCTAAAGCATTATTACACCGTCATCCCTGGCGGCTAAAGCAATAGGTTTTTGGGCGGTTTTTGTCAGATAAATTCAAACAGAATATTCGCGGTATACGTTTTTTCCGCCGTTAAGCGGTACGCTTCGTGCAGGGCGGCTATGCCGGGCAGGTCGCCGCCAACGCCGCGCATGGCGGAATCGATGTTCAGTACGGTCAGCGCTTCTTTTTCCAGCGTGTGGATGTGCGTTGCGCGGCTGAGCGCGTTCTGGCTGTAATGCCACGCGCTGAACAGCAGGCCTGCGCCGCCCGCGTCCTGAATTGAGATTTTTGCTCCGTTACGCGCTTTTATTTCAACGCAGTTTACGTCGCAGCGGGTTCCGTTTTCCTGGGGGCGCAGGTAGCCGTGTCCCAATTCATCCACAGAACAGCGATAGCGGCCGTAGCGGGCGGCGCTCTTGCGATCCGGGTAACACTCCTGCGGCCCGCGCCCGATCCATTCAATTTCATCAAATTCTTCGTCAAGGACAAGCTGAACGCCAACGCGGACCAGGTCAATTCTTTTTGAGCGGACTGTTAATGACAATAGAAGCTTTCCGCCGGGGTATACCGTGTAATCCGTTGTCAGGGCGCGGCACAGCGGGTGTTTCCATTCCGTATGCACGCGGTACGCCGCGCCGCTTTCACCGGGGTACGGGTCAGCGGGCTTTTCGCGTTTCCGCCATGAGCCATTTTCCAGTGTGTATATCGCCCAGCGCGATACACGTTGTCTGGCGGCGGCGCGTTCCCATTGGTTTACAAACGGACGCAGGAAACGTACGAAATTGGCGGTGCCAATATCATTGTCGGTCAGGGCCCGCCACAGGTTCGGCTGTATGCCGCCGCGCAGCAGTTCTTTTCCGGCGGCGGTTTGCATTGATGATAAAATCCCCCTGTCGAAACGACAGGAAATTTTTCCGGTGTCAGCGAGACAGGCGTCATTCACCGGCGCGTGAGTATTCGGGGATACGTTTTTGCGAAGCACATATTGATCAAACGCCTGTTCATATCCGGCCTGCGCCCATGAATTTGATTTCGCGTAACGCCAGGAAAAAGTGATGGCAACAATGCCGTCAGCGGGGAATTCCGCCGCTGGTTTAACAGTTACGTCCGCGCTCTGCCCCGGCCCTATGCCTGCAAGGATGTCCGGGGGGATTTCGCCTTCTTCCAATAGTATGCCGTCACAGTCAATGCGCCAGTTAAGGGTATATGACTCAAGGCCGCTGAACATTTGCCTGTTGAGTATGCGGTAGGTGCTATCGCGGCCTTCCACGGCTTCTACGCGCAGGGTCTGGTAGCATTTTTTTACCTCGTATGCCGCAGGGTGCAATGTGCGATCAGCCGCCACAATGCCGTTGCCGCAGAAACAGCCGTCACTGCCGGTGTGCGCCTTGCTTTTATAGCCGAGGCGGCTCCATGTTTCTGGAAAATCATCGCCGTACAGCCACTGGTCAACGCCGTCTTCTTTTTTACGGATGGCCTGATCCACAAAGTCCCAGATAAAGCCGCCGCAGAGCTGAGGGTATTTTTCAAAGGCATCGGTGAACTCGCTGAAATTGCCCAGGCTGTTTCCCATGCAGTGGGCGTATTCGCATAACAGCACAGGCATGGCTGCATAGAGTTTTTGGGGAACAGGCTTGTCAAACATCATGTAGGTCATAATCGGATTGGGTGAAGTTTTGAGCGTCCGCTTTTCGCAAAGGGGCTTGAATGTTTTTTCCGTTGGATACATTCGGCTGATCACATCGCTTGAGGCTTTTGAATGTTCCCCTTCGTAGTGAAAGGGCCGGGTACTGTCCAACGCTTCGGCGGCCTTTCGCATATGCGCGAATGTTTCGCCCATGCCCGCTTCGTTGCCGAGACTCCAGAAAAACACGCAGGCATGGTTGCGATCCCGCAGAACCATGCGCCGCATACGGTCTACGCAGGCCGCTGTCCACAGGGGCTTTCCCGCGGGGATTTTTCTCCGAGCGCCGTGGGTTTCTACATCAGCCTCGTCCATTACCAAAATGCCGTATTCATCGCACAAGTCGTACAGCAGCGGATCATTGGGGTAATGGCTGGCGCGTATCGCGTTGATGTTGAGCCGTTTCATCAGGCGCAGGTCGTCGTGGTACTGCTGCGCGGAAAGAGTCCAGCCCGTATCGGGAGAAAAATCATGGCGGTTCACTCCGCGTATGATAAGCCGCTTTCCGTTGAGGTACAGGACATTGCCGCGAATCTCAATTTTTTTGAAACCGAAGCGCAATGCCTTGTAAAAACGTTTACCCGCGAATTCCCATTCAACAAGCACCGTGTAAAGATTCGGCTGCTCATGGCTCCACAGCCCGGGGTTTTGAACCGCCGCGCCAAAGTCCACAACTGTAGTGGCGCATAACGCGCCGACGCTTTCCCCGCCTGCAATTTCCCTTTCACCCAGGCTGAGTCCCAATTCAGGCAAGGAAGCCCGTACCGTAACGTTTTGCGGCCTGCCCCGGCTTTTCAGGTAAAGCGTCAGTTTGGCGGCGGTGCCGCCGTTGCGCATATCATCATCAAATTCGGATCGCATATAAAAATCCCGTACGCTGACAGGCGGCTCCGCGTACAGGAAAACATCGCGGTAGATTCCGCTGAAAAACCACATATCCTGATCTTCAAGATAGGTTCCGTCCGAATACCGCCACACAACGGCAGCAATCTGATTTTCGCCCGGTTTCAGCAAACGAGTGATATTGAATTCGTGAGGTGTCATGGAGCCCTTGGAAAAGCCCGCATACTGCCCGTTGACATGCAGTTCCAGCGCGGACTTTGCCGCGCCGAAATGCAGATAGATTTCGCTGTCCGCGAAATGCTCAGGCAGGGTAAACGCACGGCGGTACACGCCGCTCTCCTGCAAGACGCGGCTGATGCGCGGTATGCGCCGCATGTCAATCGCCTGCGGGTAGGATGTGGCGTAATAGTACGGCGAGCCGTATCCCTGGAACTGCCAGACGCCGGGAACCTGAATCGTGTCCCAGCGCGAGTCATCGTATTTCGCTGTTGTGCTGCCTTCGGGCAGGGAGCCGCCCGTCTGCCAATGGAAACGCCACTGCCCGTTCAGCGAAAGCCGCGCCGGCGGGGGAGCGAATGCCAGCGCCGCAGCCCTGTCCGCGTAAGTAAACGCGAGCGCGTGCCCATCTTCCTTGTTACGGTGCAGTATTGCCGGGTTTTCCCAGTCGGGGGCCTTTTCTTTCATAAATGATATTGTAACACATTATTGTTTTTTTTGTGCCGTTGCGATATATTAAAGTCAAATTTAATACTTTATGGAGGTTTTTCCCATGAGAAAAACAGCGTTATTTTGTCTATTATTTTGTCTGTTGATTAGCGTTCCTGTTTTTTCGGAGGATCCCCTTCCGATTAACATCGGTGATCTCCAAGCCACAATGGATAAGTTTGCAACTGAACTGGCGTTATCGCTACCGTTTAACTCGAGCATGGGGCTTAACTGGTCCGATGCGCATATTGGTCAACTTATTGATAAAAAACCCCCGTTTTTTCATTTTGGCGTTGGTTTTTCAGCAGGATTTACCACAATGGAACTCGGCTCATTTAACACATTGATCAACTATTTTGCGCCGGCCCTGCCTGAGTGGGTGCTGGACTTCGGCGGCTTCCCTCTGCCCGGTTACGCGGTGGAGGCCCGGATCGGCGGCATAATTCTGCCTTTTGACGTTGGCGTTAAATTCGGCATACTGCCCATAAAGGCAGAGCTATTCAGAAAGCTTGATTATACGCTTGCCGGCGCCGATTTCCGTTTCCGCTTACTGGAAGACAAGGGCGCTGCGCCGGGTATTTCCGTCGGCGTAGGGGTTAACTACCTCAAGGGCGGCCTGGGGATGACTGCCGGTACTGATACGTCAATTGCGTATCAATACCCTGACCTTAGTGATCCAGATCACCCTACCATGAATGACGCAATCCTTACCCTGAAAGCGCCGGAATTGGACCTTTTCTGGGAAACCGCTTCACTGGATTTTAAAGTCCAGATCTCAAAAAAGATAGCCATTATTACTCCCTATCTGGGGCTTGGCGCAAGCAACGGATGGTCAAATGCCGGATATAAGGTAACAACAACAATAGAAGACACCGGCGGTAATATTGATTTTGATACGCTACGGACGCTTATGAGTACATTCGGCCTTGAAGACTTTAGCGAGGATGGTTTTGGTTCAACGGCGGAATTTACCGGCTGGAGTTTCCGCGTGTACGGCGGGTTTTCAATTAATCTGCCGTTTATCAGAATTGAGCTTACCGGCCTGTATAACTTCATAGATAAAAAATACGGCGCAACTATCGGAGCGCGTTTCCAGATCTAGAACTATCCCTGAATACTCAGCCTGACCACTTGGTTCAAGTGGTCAGGCCGGGTCTTTTTCAAAGATGATAACACGCTTGTTTTGACATCTGAATTGAAGGTAAACCAATTGCAGTAATATTGGACTTGTTCGGGAACCCGGTTGGTTCCCTCACAAGTCTTGCATTTTTTCGGACTAAAGCCCTACAAAAATGCGATTTTTTAAGGAAGTTGTTCAGAAACTGAAGTTTCCGAACAACTCTATTTACTGCAATTGGAACAAGCTCAGATGAGGCTTTTCCAAAACTTCAGTTTTTGGAAAAGCTACCTTAGATTTGGCAGAAAAACCAGCCAAAAAGCTGGTTTTTCAAAGCCATTTCCAAAACTAACCGAGTTTTGGAAATGGCTCAGATATCTAAAATTTTCTCGGCAGACTGTACGAGGGGGGGAACCCCTTAATATGCTTGAACTGCTTGTAGAAATGCACCGAATCGGAAAAACCGCAGGCTTCGGCAACATTGCCCACATTGTACTCTCCGCCGGAGAGCATATTCTCGGCGTTTCTTACCCTGGTTTGAATCAGGTAATGGTTAAAACTGATCTTCATTATCTTCCGAAAAAGAAACCCGAAATAATTGGGATTCAGCCCCACCATTTCCGCCATCATTTTCGCGGTAATGCGCTCGGAATAGTGAGCCGCCATGTAGCGGATAACTTTGGTGATGCGGGAATCCCCTGAGCATAACTCATCCCTGAAAACAACCAGTTCCAGAAAACGGTGAAGGATTTGCAGAAACAGCCCGCCGGACTTGATAACATAACCGGGTATCCTGTTCGACCAGGAAAAGGCCAAATCGTGGAACATCCGTATAATGTCCTCGTGGAGGCCGGGCAATGATGTAAGCGGAAAAGGCAGGGAAACTATTTGCTTTTTGATATTCATAAGATCGAAATCCACCGAGAAGCATTGCATCACCCGGTCAGGGAAGGTTATTCCCTTGCGGACGTTATGTGCGGGAAGCACCAGCAGGCTGCCCTGCGTTAAATCGACGGCCTGGCCGTTAATGGTGTAAAGGGCATCCCCCTTAATAAGGTAGGTCAGATTCGCGGCACCCGTACTATGTTCGGGCAGTGTCCACGCGGGAGTACACTTCCGAAAAACAACGTAGTGTATTTTTGGAATCATTTCGATATCAACGGCATCGGGCATATAATTTCCTTAATAGGCATTATATCTCCTTTTCTGTGATTTTTACATATTATAAGAGATATTTTTATGTATTCAGATGGGTTTTATACAATGGATGGAGAAATTTTACTTTGTATGGATTACAGAATGGGCGTGATACTTAATTAGTGTGTCCAAAAGATATCCAGGAGGATTTTATAGATGAAAAAAGACCTCAAGCGCTATGTAACCGTATTTGTTGTGCTCATGGCGGTATTGTTCATCATCGGCTGTAAAGACGAGGGCAATCCTGTTAATCCCGCTGATCTCGGCGATCCCATTGCCCATGTTACATTCAACTTAGGTTACGCCGGCGCTCCTTCAATTCCTCAAATCAGGGTTGAAAAGGGGCTGGCGGCCGGTTACAGATGGCCTGCCGATCCGATACGAAGCATGGGTTACACTTTTGAAGGGTGGTTTAATGGTACGGCTAAATATACCGCCGAGACAATTATTCGCGATGATGTGACAGTAACGGCAAGATGGATCGATGAATTCAGATTGCAGGACCAGCCCTCCGCCGAAGCTCTGGCGGCGCTGTTTTCTACAGCAAGCGGTTTTCCGGCCAACCTGTCAGATACCTGGAAAATCTGGGGGCACCATAACGCCCTGATTACCCACGGTTTCGGGGCTGACCCCACGGCAATGGTGTACAATGACCGGCTCTACATTTTTTCCAGCAATGACAGCCTGATGTATAATGCAAGCGGTTCGGTAATACAAATGGATTACGCCGCCGGGATTCAGGGTATCCGCGCACTGTCCTCCGAAGATATGGTGAACTGGACCGATCACGGCGTGATTAATATTGTCGGGGTAAAATCAACCAACCCGCTCATTCCGGACAGTACCCCGATAATTTCCCCGTATAAATACGCAAGCGGATCATGGGCGCCGTCGGCAACATGGAAAATGCTCGGCGGGTCTCCCAAATTCTTTATCTATTACGCGAACGGCGGAAACGGCATTGGCGTTATTTCAGCTAACAGCCCAACCGGCCCGTGGACATCGCCCATAGACAGACTGCTCATCGACCGCGATACCCCCAATGCGGGGAATGTAGCCTACCTGTTTGATCCGGGCGTCATGGTAGATGATGACGATGGCCAGGGCTATCTGTTCTTTGGAGGGGGGCCCCCCAATAACGACAACACCGGGCAGGCCCGCCGTATCAAATTGGGCCATGACATGATTAGCCTGATCGGGACGCCGGAAACATGGTATGTGCCGTTTTTATTTGAAGATAATGAAATAGCAAAAATCAACGGCAGATATTATTACTCGTATGTCACAAACTCTGGCGGCAGTAAACCTTCCGGTCTGTCAGGCAGCACTCAGATTGCCTACATGGTCAGCGATAATCCCATGGGGCCGTATCCGGCTGCGGGTGGAAGCGGATATGCCGCTCCCCGTGGCATCATGGCAGCCCCATCAAGCCAGCTTGGTACCAGTGACGAAAACAACCATCACTGCCTTTTTGAGTATAAAGGCAAACTATATATAACACACCACGCCTCTACAGTATCCCGTGCCATGGGACTGGGTTCACTCAGATTCCGAAGCACCCACATCAACAATGCGTCAATCGACGGAAGCGGCGTGATTTCCACGGTTACCATGAGCAGATCAGGAGTTGACCAGACAGGGAATTTCAATCCCTATGTCCTGAACGAAGCCGAAAGCATGGGCAACCAGGGCGGCATCTACACCCGCGCGGTGGAAGCTGCGGGTAACGGAATGGTGGTAACTTCGATTGATACCGCAGACTGGGTTGGCGTACACAGTGTTGATTTTGGCAGTACCGGCGCAAAAAAATTCACCGCGCGGATCCGTACGCCCGAAACGCCGGCGGATTATACCGGGGCCATAGAACTGCGGATTGACCCGGCAAGAGGCGGCACATCATCGGATACCGTTAATCTTGACGGCGGCACTAACCGCGCATGGATCTCCGGCGGGGCTGTGATTGGACGCCTTCAGATCAATGCACGGGGAGGGGAAGCCGGAAAATTTTCCACTGTAACGATCGATCTGGACGATACCGTTACCGGAGTACACGATTTGGTCTTCGTCTTCTACAGTAGCCTGGGCGCAAAACCAATAAGCACCGGTACAGCCGGGAATTTTTTGGCAAGCCAGCACAAAGACGGCTTTGAATTTGATCAATGGCAGTTCTTTGAATAAACGGAGGAATTAGGATGAAAAAATTATTTTTGGTAACAGCGGCAGTATGTGTTTTGATGACCGGCTGCGGCGAAGTTTTGGAAGATAAGAATGTAACTATCTCATTTGATCTGTTCTATGATGGTGCGCCGGCAGCGCCGGAGAGTTTTACAATTAAGAGCAGCGATCAGATCGGCAACAAAATCCCCCAGGCTCCTGAGCGGGAAGGTTTTGTTTTCATGGGCTGGTTCAGGTACACCGGCGACGGCAATTGGAAAAAAGTGACGGCTGCCGATACTTTTGGCGCCGACACCACCCTGTATGCCCGCTGGGAAGAAAATGTAAACATCACCATTATGTTTTATCTGAATTATTGGAATTCGCCTGAGCCACCGCAGAATATAACCATTCTGAAAGGCTCCGCGTTACCCGCTAATGTTCTCTCCATGAATCCGGCGCGGGAAGGTTTTGTTTTCCAGGGCTGGTCCGCAACCAGAACCGGGGGAACCATTTTAACGGCGACCGATACGCTCAACGCCAATACCTCCCTGTATGCCCAATGGCTGGATATGCGGGTCGATGTTGTTATCACCTATGATTTAAATTACGCGGATGCGCCGCAGCCGCCGCAACCGGTAACCATTAAAAGCGGCGACATACTGACCAACGACAATATTCCGGTTGTAAGCCGTGATTTCCCAAATATGTTCCTGGGCTGGTTTACGGCCAGGACCGGCGGAGAGCAAGTTGCCAGAACCACCGTGTTAGCTGAAATGACTATGACCGGCAGCGCTATCCCCGTTACCCTGTACGCGCGGTGGTTAGAAGCATCGTATATCCAGGTTGATTTAAGCGGTCGCAATACAACAAACGGGACGACTTCTGTTCATCAAACAGCTCCGACAAATCAGAGTTACAGCACGGCAAACGGGCTTACCGTTACGTTTAGCGGCACTTCCAATCAATCACTGCAAATTCCGCTTACATCCACTCAACAAACTACCATAAGAAACTTAAATGTAAATCAGACAATACAGGTNCTGGCTGACTGGACGGCAACGCCTGTTTCTCCGAGGGATGACGAGCCTGTATTCCGTTTCTTTATAGGCAGGACAGATCAAAGTTCAAATTGGGACGGGACAACACAACCGTCGCATTGGCCGGCGCCGCTTTCTCAAATGAGCTCTGAAGTACTTGGATTTACAACCAGTAAAGCCTCCGGCGCCTATACAGCGTTTATACTTCAATTACGGAACGGGTACGATGTTGCGGTAGATGTAAATATTAAATCTATTTATATTCTGTACGATCCGAACTGGACCCCGTAACCGGCAACACCGGCGTCTGGTAACGCTTTGTTGCCCGGCGCCGGATGCGGGTAATCCCCGCATTGCCGGCAGAATGAAACGTTTAACGGTAGCGCAAAAGTGGCGCCGTACGTGTTTACTTAATTTCCTTGCTTATAAACTCAAAAGGGTATTAAACACCACAGCAAATTCCGTGGCCGGTACTGCGCGTGATCAGTTTGAGCGGCAGGGGATCTGAGTGTTGCGCCGCACATCAGAAATCATAGGCCGTAGCCATGTTTTACATTTACAAGCCCTGTGCTATACTGTTGTTAAATGACACAAAAAAAATCCGCATACCGAACCGGCAACGCTAATTCTTTATGTAATAATGATTTACGCAACATCGGCAAAATTGTATTTAGGCTAAATGTAAAGTTTTACGGATTTTGTAAACAACCGGAACGTTATGCGAAATATATTGCCGGAATATCTCTAAAGAAATATACCCAAGACGGACTCTTGGCATAATTGTAAAAAGTTCATAAAATCATGCTCATGAAGTTAAATTCCATAATACAGGGTGATTGTATCAAAGAATTAGAGAAATTCCCCGATAATTCCATAGATTTAATTTTTGCCGATCCGCCATATAATATGCAGTTGGAAAACGCGCTTTACCGCCCGAATAATACAAAAGTTGACGGTGTTGACGATGAATGGGACAAATTCGCTTCTTTTTCGGAATATGACGCTTTTTGTATGGCCTGGCTGAAAGAGTGCAGGCGTATACTAAAAGATACAGGTACAATATGGGTCATCGGCAGTTACCACAATATTTTCCGTGTTGGAAATATCATGCTCAATTTAGGGTTCTGGATTTTGAATGATGTAACATGGCACAAGACCAATCCAATGCCCAATTTTATGGGAACACGTTTTACCAACGCTACCGAAACGCTTTTGTGGTGTTCAAGAGGGAAAGAGTTTAAAAAATATACCTTTAACCACAAATTAATGAGAAAATATAACGGCAACAAACAGATGACATCTGTCTGGCAAATTGGCTTATGTATCGGGGAAGAACGGCTAAAGGGCGCATCCGGTAAAAAGGCACATTCAACCCAAAAACCGGAAGAACTGCTTAAAAGGGTAATTTTATCTACGACAAAACAGGGAGATGTTGTGCTTGATCCGTTCTTTGGAACTGGTACTACAGGCGCTGTCGCAAAAAAATTAAAGCGCAACTATATTGGAATAGAAAGAGAATCAGAATACATAGCTCTCGCAAAAAACAGGATAAATCGTATTAGAAAATTTTTTAAAGAAGCTGACTGGCTGGAAGAAGAAAAGCAAAAACAATTGAGAGTTCCTTTTGGGACTTTAATAAAAGAGGAAATTATTAAAGTTGGTGAACCACTTCATACCAAAAAAACATACGGCGCAACAGCGTTTGTCCTTTCAGACGGCAATTTGCAGTACCATAATACAAAGGGTTCTATTCATCGAATTGGAGCAGTAATTCAACAAACACCGTCATGTAACGGCTGGAAATTTTGGTATATTATAAGAAATAACAAGCCAATATTAATTGACGATTTAAGGAATGAATACTTGAAGGTTAGATATGGAGTATAAACTTTTTCGGAGTATATTGGACTTGTTCGGGAATCCGGTTGGCCCCCTCACAAGTATTGCATTTTTTCGGGCTAGAGCCCGCGAACTAAAGTTCGACAAAAATGCGATTTTTATATGGAAGTTGTTCAGAAACTGAAGTTTCCGAACAACTCTATTAAATAAAAAAATATTTGATGGTGTAATGGGCTTATGAGCGGGATTGATGATGAAACGCGGTGAAGTGTGGTGAGTTGATTTTGATCCTGCTTGCGAGAGTGAAACCAAAAAACAAGACCGGCAGTCAGCAAAACCCGGAGCCGTTACTGCAAAACTATCTCGGAAACCACTGCGCCGTCCCGTGAGTACACACGATTTGGGTTGTGGGGGTCCAGTCGGCGTTCGCCCCGGTGGAAGAAAATGTATTGGTATCTTCCTGCGGGAAGGGGAAGGGTAAAAGTGTAAGTTCCGGCAGGGTCTTCTTTCATCTCGTACATGAAAGGGTCCCAGCCGTTAAAACTGCCCGCAACCGTAACGGTTTCGCCGGGCGGCCCCTGGAATGAAAAATTCAAAGTGCCCGGCGGTCCCCGGAATATTTCCGGCGTTCTCTCCCTGACAGGAAGCGGCAGCACCGAATATTCCAGGCCAGTAACATTGTTTCTGCGGCGTGCGGGATTGGCAGGATCAACAGTCCACAGTCCGTCAATAATCAGCCGGTACTCCAGTTCCTCTAAATCTTCGGGAATTTGGTGGATATAAAACAGTATCCCCGAATCTTTATAGGGATTGGGCCTTTTTTCTGTAGATTGAAGTAGAATCAGGGGATCCTGGGCAACCATGAGCAGTTTGAACCAGTGAACATGGGAAAAACCTTCATGGGCAAAGGCCACCCCGGCTCTCCGGCACTGTGAGGTATAGGTGAAAATCAACACGTCATCAATAATTTCAGGCGCACCCGGTTCGCTCAGGCTTAACAGGCGGTCGATGACCTGGTACGATTCCAAATCCGCAGCGGCGGCAATACAGACAGAATATGCCAAAAAGAGCGTCACTAGCAGAGACCGTTTCAGACTGCTTACTCTTTTCTCTGTTTTCATATATTCTTATCAATTATCGACCGATATTTAAATATCTTAATATGCCCTCA
>JGI24698J34947_10001586_pt1 | contig 12059 bp, 12 predicted proteins | sample TergutMp193P3_FD_34947 | JGI IMG/M metagenome (IMG submission 34947)
GGGGCTTGCCGCGCTTGAAAAAAGATCAGGGCGCGCGACCAACGAAGGAAAAATATTTGTAAAAATAAAAGACGACGGCTCTTGCGCCGTGTTAGTCGAACTTTCTTCCGAGACAGACTTTGTCGCAAGAAACCCGGACTTTATCGCTCTGGGCGGAACAATTGCACAAAAGGCTCTTGAAAAGGGCTTGAGTTCTCCCAATGACGAGCTTAGCGGACTTGTAACAGACCTTGCGACAAAAATAAGAGAGAACATGGGTCTTAAAAGACTGTGCCTTGTTAAAGCCTCGCCCAATGAATACCTTACCCAATATATTCACGGAGACGGCAATATCGGCATTGTTGTAAAGTGCGAATCTGACAAGCCTGAAATTTTCAAAAATGAGGATGTAAAAGCTTTTATTTTTACGCTGGCATTGCACATAGCGGCTTTTAATCCCCTCGCCCTTGAACGCGCAAAAATTGATCAGGCGTGGATAAAAGAGCAGGAAGAAATTTTCAGCAAGCAGATGGAACAGGATGAAAAAATGAAAGGCAAGCCGCAGGAAGCGCTTGCGAAAATTCTGCAAGGCAAGTTAAACAAGCACCTGAGTGAAATCTGCCTTCTTGAGCAGGGTTATGTGAAAGACGAAAAACTCACGGTTGCCAAGGCCATCGAAGAGTGTGCCAAAAAAGCCGGAGCGAAACTTACGGTCAACGATTACGTCTACTACAAAGTAGGCGCGGAATAAAAACGGAGTAAAGTATGCAGGAAGTTCTTTCCTCTAACGAAGAGCGGATGAAAAAAACAACGGCAAACCTTAAAGAAGGCTTTGCCGCTTTAAGAACAGGGCGCGCTTCGGCCTCGCTGTTTGACAGAATACGCGTTGACTACTATGGGGAAAAATCCCCCTTGAATCAGGTCGCCAACATTTCAATCCCCGAAGCCCGCCTTATCGTCATTCAGCCGTGGGACAAAAACCTCATCGGGGAAATTGAAAAGGCAATCCGCGCTTCGGAACTTTCGCTTAACCCGTCAAACGACGGCAAGGTTATCCGCATTTCAATTCCTCCGCTGACGGAAGAGAGGCGCAAAGAACTTGTCAAGCTTGCGAAAAGTCAGGCGGAACAGTCAAGGGTCGCGATTCGCAACATTCGCAGGGACGGCAACGAAGAGCTGAAAAAACTTATCAAGGACACAAAGTTAACTGAAGACGATCAGAGCAAGGGAGAAGCCGAACTGCAAAAACTTACCGACAGTTACATAGGGCAGGTGAATCAGATCCTTGAAGAAAAAGAAAAAGAGATAATGAAAGAGTAACAGGAGAGTAATGAAAAAGGAACCGTCAATTCCGGTAATTCCTACCCACGTTGGTATAATTATGGATGGAAACGGCCGCTGGGCACAACAGCGCGGCCTTATCAGAACTCAGGGACATCTTGAAGGATTAAAGGCCGCAAAAAGAATCGTCAAGGCGGCAAGCGACATCGGCGTAAAATTTTTAACTCTCTACGCTTTTTCAACGGAGAACTGGAAACGCGCAACAGAAGAAGTCGGTTTTATTATGGGTCTTGTAAAACAGTATCTTCGCGCGGAGTTTAACTTCAACAAGAAAAATAAAATCCGCGTCCGCCACGCAGGAGACATTGCCGGCCTTCCTGCCGACATTCAAAAAGAGATTACAGACTCAATCGCGAGTACTTCCGGTTTCAGCGGAATGCAGTTGATACTCGCGATTAATTACGGAGGCAGGGACGAGATTGTGCGCGCAATACGGCGTTTCATCGCGAACTATCCGAGGGAAAACGCACAGGCCGATATTAGCGAAAAAGATATCTCGGCTTTTCTTGACAACCCCGATGTGCCTGACCCCGATTTAATAATACGCAGTGCCGGCGAATACCGCACAAGTAATTTTTTGCTCTGGCAGGGAGCGTATTCGGAAATGTTTGTTTCAAACAAGCTATGGCCTGACTGGAACGGGGAAGATTTAGCCGCCGCAATCAGTGATTACCAGAAACGCGTTAGACGTTTTGGCGCCGTGCCCGCAGGGAAAACGGCGTAAGGAATTTATAGTGAATAAACTTGTAAAACGTTTAATAACTTTTATTATAGGGATTCCGGCGCTTGTTATAGTTACTCTTATGCCTTATTACCATCACCTTCCTATAAACATCGCGGCAGCCGTTTTCACAGCCATTGGAGCTGTTGAATTTTCATCAATGCTTAAAAAGAAGTACCTGCATAATATTACAAAAGCAGAAGCGTTTATCTATGGAGCCTTAATTCCCTCCGCTTTAATTCTAATAATAAATTTTAATTATCCTGAATGGATTCTGCCTTTGTTTATAATAACGGCGGTAGGATGGATTTTAATATCAAGAATTTTTTCAAAACCGGAAAAATTGGATTCATTTGTAAATCACCTTTCTTCCGGTTTTGCGCTGATTATCTATCCCGGCTTTTTTATTTCATGGATTCCAAAAATGACTGTGTGGGAAAACGCAGGCGCGGTTATTCTTGTATTTTTAATGATTCCGCTTGGCAGCGACTCTCTTGCCTGGCTTACAGGCACGCTTTTTGGCAAAAACAACCGCGGAATAATAGCGATAAGCCCCAATAAAAGCATAGCCGGTTTTATTGGGGGACTTGTCGGTTCCACCGCGATAATTGGCGTTGCGATGTCGGCGGCTCCCGATGTTTTTGTCCTGCGTTCGGATTTTATTCCCGCTGTGCTTGTTATGCTCATCTTCGGCATTTGCACAGGCTTGTCAACCGCGTTAGGCGATCTTGCAGAATCGGCGATAAAAAGAAGCTGCGGCGTCAAGGATTCGGGAAAACTTATGCAGGGAAGGGGCGGAATTCTGGATACTATCGATTCTATCGCTTTTACCGCGCCCGTTTATTACGCGCTTTTTAATTTATTTTTTGCCAAATCCTGATGAAAAAAAGAGTCGCCGTCCTTGGGGCAACCGGATCAATCGGGAAAAGCTCGCTCGATGTAATTTCGCGTAACAGCGGTGATTTTGAAGCGGTCCTTTTAAGCGCCCGCTCCAGCCGCGAAGAGCTTGAACAGTTAAAAAAAGAGTTCCCTTCCGCCGTTTGCGTGCTTGCGGGCGAAGAAAACGGAAAGCAAAAACTTCTGGACGCGATCTGTAAAACAAAAGCCGACATAACAATAAACGGCATATCGGGCGCAGCAGGACTGGAACCCTCTCTCGCGGCGNTTGAGACCGGAAGCGATCTTGCTCTTGCGAACAAGGAAACNGTCGTCATGGCANGCAAGCTTGTTTTCCGCCTGGCAAAGGAAAAAAATGTAAAAATAATTCCCGTTGATTCCGAACATTCGGCGATTTTTAAATTAATCGAAGCCCACGGACGGGATTCAATCAGCGAAATTATCCTGACCGCTTCCGGCGGCCCGTTCAGAAAACTTAGCCTAAAAGAGATGGAAAAGGTAAAAGCTGATGATGCCCTTGCCCACCCTACATGGAAAATGGGCCCGAAGATCACAATCGATTCCGCAACAATGGCAAACAAAGGCCTTGAAATAATCGAGGCATGCGCGTTTTTCAATATGCCTGTCGAAAAAGTAAAGGCTGTAATTCACCCTCAAAGCATCGTCCACTCCATGGTACGCCTTTGCAACGGCGTAATTTACGCCCAGCTTTCAAAACCGGACATGCGCCAGCCGATTCACGACGCCCTTTACTGGCCAAAAATGGCGACCCTAAGCCTTGAAGCCCTGAACTTCGATTCCCTCACCTTGGAATTTGAAAAGCCGGACGCGCAAAAGTTTCCCATGTTGAACCTCGCACGGGAAGCGGCGGAGCGCGGCGGCCTTTTCCCCTGCGCCTATAACGCTGTAAATGAGGAAGCGGCCGGCGCGTTTTTAAGCCGAAAAATCGGCTTTCTTGATATATTCGCGGTAACGGCTCATGTTTTACAGGATGACTGGGCGGCCGATTATTCGGATTTGGATACCGTCCTGGACACGGACGCACGTGCGCGGCAGAAGGCTGTTTCTTATATTAATAAAATATGCCATAATATTTAAAGGATGTTTTTATGTTGTTAATTAAAATTCTTCTTGGACTTGTCGGTCTTGGAATAGTGGTTTTTATTCACGAGCTTGGGCACTTTCTGGCCGCGCGTTTGGTTGGAATTGAAGTCGAGGCGTTTTCAATCGGATGGGGAAACCCAATCTTAAAAAAGAAAGTAGGCGGCGTAGAATACCGCCTTGGCATGTTTCCCGTCGGCGGCTACTGCAAGATGAAGGGTTCCTCCGATTACGGCACTGCCGAATACAAGGAAGTATGGGAAAATATTAAAAAGGGCGAAAAGCTGGACAAGAGCTCATTTCTTGGAGCAAGTCCGCTGTCGCGAATTATCGTCTCTTTCGCCGGTCCCTTTTTCAATTTGATATTCGCCGCTATCCTGCTCTCTATTTTTTGGGGCGTAGGTTTTGAGGTAAATACGCTTGGGAACAGAATAATTCTTGCGTCGGAAATAACTCCCGGCCAGCAGTTCCCCGCCGATTCGGCAGGGCTTCAAACAGGCGACCGTATTATCGAAATCGCGGGACATGAGATTTCCTACTATCACGAGGTGCAGGAAAATATCGCGCTTAATCCCGAGAGAACTTTGCCCGTAACGGTAGAACGCGAAGGTGAAATTATAAAACTGGAGGTAACGCCGTCTCTTGATAAATCAAGCGGAGCCGGAAAAATAGGGGTTTATTTCTGGACAGATCCGGTAATTCAAACCGTTGCCGAAGGCAGTCCTGCCGCGCGTCTTGGCCTTCTGCCCGGAGATGTCATTACAGGCGCGAACGGAAAAGCGATACGCAACAGCATGGACCTTTTGATGATTCTGGAACAAGAACCGAACAAACTGATAATTGATTATAAAAGAGGCGGCATCACGGCACAGGCGGAATTCAGCTCGGAGGACATTGAAAAAGAGCTTGGTTTTTCATGGGCTATGGTTAATTACCGCACTCCCGACCTTTCCCTTCCGGCGGCGGTCGTGAAGGGTGTAAAAGAAAGTTATAAAACGCTCGTTGTTTCCGTAAAGAGCTTAAGGCTTCTTTTTAAAGGAATTGATCTTACGCAGGCGGTTTCCGGGCCTGTGCGCATAACGTACATGATGGGAGACACGGCAGCTCAGGGATTTGGGCAGGGGATTGGAACAGGACTGCGTTCATTAATCAACTTTATCTCCCTGATATCCATAGCCCTGTGCGTTATGAACCTTCTGCCCCTGCCCATTCTGGACGGAGGCATGATTATTCTTTTCCTTGTGGAAATGATACGCAGAAAGCCCGCTCATCCAAGGGCGATCTCAATTTTCCAGACCTGCGGTATGGTAATAATTTTCAGCCTGATGATTCTGGCGGTTTTCGGAGACATTTTATTTTTTGTTAGAGGAGGGTGAAATGAAGCAAAACATCAACTGTCCCTGCAATAAAATTTTTCAGGTTGAAGTACAGGAGGAATTTGATCTTGACAAAGAGCCTGAGCATCTTGAAAGTATTTCCGACGGAACATTCTTAAGCTTTAAATGTCCAGACTGCGGAAAAAAGCACAAGCCGGAGTATGAAATAACGATTACATGGAAATCAAAAAACCTTAAGCTGGAAGTTCTGCCCGAGCTTGAGCGCGGAGAGTTTTACCGTAAAAAGAAAGACAAAAAAGGCGGCGAAACAATCATCGGGTATCCTGAAATGGCGGACAGAATTGCCGTAATAAAAGACGGACTTGAGCCTATGGTGATTGAAACGCTCAAATACTACCTGCTTGCAAAGGCCGAAGAGACATATCCCAACAATGATATCAACGCATGGTATCACTGCAAAGTACAAGACGGCATTGAATTTCATCTGGACGGAATCAGGGAAGACGAAGTTGCGGTAATGCGAGTGCCTTTGCAGGTTTACGAAAAAACATTGGCCGATTGGAAAAAACATCCAAAGAACGATGTTTTTACATCCATGCGCTGCCGTACCTATTTGTCTGTTCAAAACATGTTCAGACCCGATGTTTATAAATGAGAAATTCCCGTCTTTTCTGCATCTTTACGCTTTTTATTTTTCTTCTTTTAACAGAGGGCATTCATGCCCAAAATATCGCCGGCGGACACAGAGGTAAAATAAGCTCTTTAATCCACAATGGAGAAACAGTAATCAGCGCCGGCGAAGACGGCTTTATCGTAATCTGGAATTTAAGCGGAAAAGCCGCGGCGGAAAGATTTCAGCTAACCCCCTACAGCATACAGGCTATGGTAAAGCATCCTTCAAGAGCTGAGATTTGCATAGTAGAGGCGGCAGGAATTAACGATTACAGAATATCAGTCTGGAATTACATATTTAAGGACAGGCTCTTTTCTGTAAAATCAAGCGAGCCTGTAACTTTTGTAAATTATTCTGCGGCAGGCAGTTTAATTATCGCTTCCGGCTTTAACGGCTCTCCCCTTACCCTGCTTGACGCAGGTACCGGAGAAATTATTACGTCACCTGACATTCCGCAGGGGACTGTCGCGTTAGCCTTAACAGGCAGAAGCGAAAAAAGCATGCTTCTGTATCAGGCGGACGCCGAAAACGGAGGGCAGTTACTGTACCTTGATTTGGAAGAAACCGCGACTGATTCAGTTAATTTTCAAACCTACGACAATCTTTCAAATCCAATAATCTTTGGCAACAGCCGTTTTATTGCAGGAACAAACTCAGGCGGCCTTTTTGTAATTGACGCGGCGTCGGGTTCTGAGTTCGCGAATATTAAAAATATCGAAAGAAACGCCCTGCTCTGCCCCGCCGAAGACGGATTTTTCTGCCTCAGCGGCAGGGGAAACAGACAGACATTGTACAGGTTTTCCATTGGAGGAAACGGAAGGCTCGTTACGCGCCAGGAACTGCCACTGGCGTTTGATGCGGCGGAAACTATCAGCGCGATTGCGTATAACGGCAATATCGCCCTCGCGTCCGCGGACGGAAAGCTTCTTCTGCCTGAACAAAACGGCAAAGTTGCAACAATGTCGCATAACTTTCAAACGCGCGTAGGCGATATTGCCGCGTCTTTTTCAAGCGTCGGCATTTTAACGGAAAACGGCGAGCTGTGTTTCCTTCCGCTGGATTACCGCCTTCTTGAAGACACTTCGACACTGCGCCTTGAAAAGAAAACAGGCTTTACGCAGATAAGCTCTGTTGATCTTCTTGGCGATCAATTTATTATCTGGCAGAAAACAAACACAAGGTACATTCCCCAAATTGTATATTCGGATTATAAAACCAATGAGTTAAGCTTGAAATTCATGCTCGGCCGTTTTCCGTTACGCATGGTTTCTTCGTCTCGCGGTAAAATTTTAGTTCTTGACAGCTCAGGGAATTTGTCCGTGTACAACGCGCAAAATCTGTCCGCAAAAGCGGACTTTACTTTTTTCTCGATTGGAGCAATAAGCGCCGATTTTATCGATGGGGGGGAAAACTTAATCCTTTGCCGCAGTGTAATTTCCGGCAACAGTCCTTTTCTTTTTGTAAATACAAGAACAGGCGAGACCGTTCCGTTTCCCTATCCTTCGCAGGCCGGAATAATGGTCTATGCCGGAAAGACGGGGAATGTTTACGCCGCGGCAGTGGAGAAGGCGGACGACGGAGTTAAAACAATCGTGATGAAACTTTCTTCTTCTGCCGGGAGCGTCTCTAGCGCGAGGATATTTGAATATTCAGGAGAGGACGCCAATTTGTCGGTTGTTGAGTCGGGGGGAAGGCCGGCCGTTTCCTGCGGCAGTGAGGGCGCGGCCATATATGGCGGGGAAGCTGTCTACTTTGAAAGAACAGAGGGCCTGCCCATAAAATTAGTAGAAAGCGAAAAATTTTTCCTTTGCGCGGACAGCGAGGGCAATGTATCATGGCACGACAACAAAACGGGCAAACTTCTTGCCGTCTTTAGATTGTACGAGGACAGGTGGACTTTAACAGGCGATAAAGAAATAACAGGCGAATTTACACGGCCTTAATCGTGAGCCGGATTTTTTCTCACCTTTTTTATCGCCTTCATGACAGCTTCCCTGACGCTGTCGGCGTATGCCTGCTCCGTCATTGCCTGTGAAGCGTAAAGAGTTCCAAGCAGTGAAAAACGGTACAAGGGTTTAACCGTATTGAGCGCGATAGCCGCCATATCAACCACGCACTCGTTGCAACGGCAAACTTCCTCAGGCATTGTTTTAAGCTGTTGTTCTATCTCGCGGATTACCAGAACCTCAGCTTCGTTCTTTAAGAGATCAAAATTGTATTCATCAATAAAAGACATATTCCCCCCAACAAATTAATTCTACATATAAAACGCCATTATTTCAAGAGCATTTTTGCATTAATACCCATTTAGTGATCCTTGGCTATTGGCGTAAATTTGGCGAATTTGGCCACTAATTCCAGCTTTACAACCCCCGTCGGGCCGTTGCGCTGTTTTGCGACAATCAGGTCTGTGGGAATCACGTCGCTCGGCGTCTGGACTTCCTCGTCTTTTTCATTTTTCTTCTTTTTTTGCTGTTCCCTGTTCAGGAACAAGACAAGGTCGGCGTCCTGCTCTATCGAGCCTGAGTCCCTTAAATTCGCCAGCGTGGGCACTTCCCACTGGGCGTCGCGGTTAAGCTGGCAGAGAACCACTATCGGGATGTGCAGTTCTCGCGCGAGGCTTTTTAAGGAGCGTGAAATTTCCGAGATTTGTTCATAGCGCGGCATTGCGGAAGAAATGTCATGGGCGATAAGGCCAAGATAATCGATAAAAATTATTTCTACCTGCTGTTGAGAGCGCTGTTTACGGGCATGATTGCGCAGATCCGACAGCTTCATGTTGGGAATGTCAACGATGTGAAAGGGCGCTTCATAAATTATGCCCATAACGTCGATAATTTTTTTGTAATCGCTGGAACTTAAAAAACCGCTTCGCAGATTTTGAGCCTGCACCATTGCCTCACTGCTAATAAGACGCTGAACAAGGGCTATGTCGGACATTTCCAGCGAGAAAAACGCGGCCGGAACTTTCCGGTGAAAGGCAATGTGGGACGCCATGTTAAGCGCGAGAGCCGTCTTTCCAACCGACGGCCGCGCTCCGATAATGATAAATTCATCGCGCTGAAAGCCGGAAGTCATCTGATCAAGTTTTTCGATACCGCTGGAAATTCCCGTTATGGGATTTTTCGACTTCATAACTTTATCAATTTGATCTATTGTCTCTTTTAATACTTCGCCAATTCTTCTGGAAGAAAAGACCTGCCTTTCGTCTGTCAGTTTGAAAATGTCTTTTTGAACTTCTTCCAGCACTTCCCTCGCTTCCATTGACTCATCGCTTGCGTTAACCGCGATTTGGGACGCAAGTTTTAACAACAGCCGCTTAAGGGAATAATTTTTGACCATTTGCACATAATAGTCGATGTTCGCGCTGGAAGGGATTACAGTCGTAAGGCCGGAAACATAGGAAGCGCCTCCGGCCTCGTCCAGTTTACCGAGCTGTTTCAGCTCCTGAACAACTGTCTGGATATCGGGACGCAGTCCTTTTTCGTCTAACAGTAAAACAGCTTCGAATATTCTTTGGTTCGCGCATGAATAAAAATCATCAGGGCGTAAACGCTGGCTTGTTGCGGAAGAAACAGCCTCGGCGTCTTCCAAGAGACTGCCGAGAGCCGCGCGCTCAAGTTCGTCGTCGTGAGGCGGTGTTTTATCCCTGAGCTTTTCAGCCATACAGAAAGGCTACCGTTACTAGCTCTGTTCGCCGGAAGCTTCCGGCTGATTTTCAACTGCCGCGGTTTCCTGAACTGCCGTTTCTTGAACGGCCGTTTCCTGTGCTTCCGTTCCCTGTTCTTCGTGCCTTTCATCCCTTCTTCTGCGGGCGGAAGGTTTCGGCGGCGGCGCTTCGGTCTTTATTTCCTGCGCCGTAATATTTACCGTTATTTCCGCCGACTGGTTTTCGTAAAGTTTTACAATAGCCTTGTACTTGCCCACGCTCTTAAAGCCGCTTCCGGCAAGCTCAATTCTCTTGCGCTCGACATTGAATCCGTTCTTTACAAGCTCGTCGGCAACTGTCTGATTGGTAACCGCGCCGTAAAGTTTGCCGTTCGCGCCGGCCGGCATCGCGATTGTAAGCTCAACATTCGCGAGCTTCTCGCCCAAGCCCATCGCGTCTTTGCGCTTCTGTTCCTTGCGGGCCTCGATTTCCGCCCTTCTGCTTTCGATAATTTTTATCGTTCTTTCCGTGTAGGGAAGAGCTATTCCTCTTGGGAATAAATAATTACGCGCATAGCCTTTGGCTACATCCTTCACATCTCCCTCTTCACCGAGAGTTGCAAGATCCTTGTTCAAAATAACCTTCATACCAAGCTCCTTAAATAATTTCAACCGCAAAAAAGCAGTTGTTTCAGGGAAACGTACGTTTACAGCCCCGGAGTAGAGGCCGTCCCCTGTTTTGGCTGTCTTAAAGACAGCCAGTTTTCCGCAATACCCAATAATATCAGCGCCGCTACGGCGGCTGTATTCAAAGGACTAAACAATACAAGGATAACCAGAATATTCGCAAACATTCGCACAAAGTATGAGCGCCGCGCCAGCAAAAATTTGAATATTCCGGCTCCCTGCGCAAGAAAAATAATAACGCAAGTAACAAACACATTCCACGCTATAATTTCCAGCGTTTCAAAATTAAAAACCCTTGCAAGCAATATTGTCGCAAGCGAGCCTGAAAATACCCAAACCGCGTTTGGCGGCGCGAAAAATTCCTCCAATCCTTTTCCAATTCTTTGCCTTTTTATAAGCCAAAAAAGAGAGATGCTTATCTGCCGGTTGATAAAAAACATGAAAAAAATACCGGCCAAAGCTCCGCCTCGCAGAAGAATGTTTTTTGCCGCTTCCAGCATTTTGTCGGGCGTTAACAATTCCTGCAGGAAGGAATTTTTTACGGTATCATTCTCAGGTGAAGAAGCGTAAACGGCGGAGAGCGCTTCGCATATCTGCTCCAGTGCGAGTTTAAATTCCACGCTTGCGCTTGCGGCAAAAAAATTAACAAGAAAAACAACAGAGCCTGCGGCGGAGGCGATAATAAAGCGATATGCTGTTCGAATATTTGGAAATCTGTCCGCGTTCATAATCCAGCCGTAGCATAAAAAAACAACTGTTAAATAAATTATTTCCGCCAGCATATAGGAAGAATAATTATTACGTTTGAAAATAAAATAGGCAACAATATTAACAATCGCCGTAACAATAAACGGAAACCGCAAAGATTTGCAGGTTAAAATCGCGTAACCAAGGGGGACAAGGTAAAACACCGACAGCAAAGAGAATGTTCCGGTTTTTAAAATAAACGCGCTTAAAAACGCGCAGATTATTACCGGAATAAAAGGTGTATTTTGAATACCGGCGGATTTTTCCGCCATAACCTGTTCCCCCTGAAGCATGGTCTGTCTTATTCGGCTACATAAGGAAGCATGGCGATGCTCCTCGCCTGCTTGATTGCCAAAGCCAGCGCCCGCTGATGCTTCGCGCAGGTGCCCGTTATTCTGCGTGGAAGAATTTTTCCCCTTTCGGTGATAAACCTGCGAAGCGTATCCGCCTCTTTGTAATCGATTTTCAGTTTTTGCGCACAGAATTTACAAACCTTCTTCTTGAAAAAAACCTTGCCGCCTTTTCCTCCGCGTCCGCGGTCGTCGCCGTCGCGGTCATCCATCTGCATATCCATTCCCCTGTCCTGGCGGGAATGATGTTCATTTCTCATATATTCTTCATCTGACATAATAAAACTCCTTAAGTTTTCCGTATTAATCTTAAAATGGAATATCGTCGGCAAAGCCGTCGTCTTTGGACGAACCGCCGTTGCCGTAAGATGACGAATCCCGCGAATCCGAACCGCCGTTACGCGATGAATTATCGCTTGACCCTTGAGAATTCCTGTCGGAAGAACCCCCGCTTAAAAGCTGTAAATTATTCGCAATAATTTCAACCTTTGAACGGTTCTGGCCGTCCTGCTGCCAGCGATCCTGGCGAAGCTCTCCGTCTACTCCTACCATTTTGCCTTTTACAAGGTACTGGTGAA
>JGI24698J34947_10001588_pt1 | contig 12052 bp, 11 predicted proteins | sample TergutMp193P3_FD_34947 | JGI IMG/M metagenome (IMG submission 34947)
TTCCAGACCCGCCTCCTCCTCCGCCGCCGCCTGATATGGCGGGAAAATTGTTATCCGAAATAATAGGAGAAACAATAACAATATCAGAATAGACATAGGTCTGGTTAGACATGTTGCCCGCATAAGTTTCAAAGGAAATATAATTTGCAGTAACGGAGATAGAAAAAGTTCCAGAAGGGGCGGGAATAGGAGCGGCGGATCCGCCTGAACCTGTAAAGGCGATAAATGTTACGGGGTTTTTTATTGTAATAATTTCAATGATCGATCCCCCGCTGCCGCCTGAAGAGGAACCCGAGACGACGGAATTTCTGACCGCGCCTGATCCCCCGCCGCCGCCTGCGCCGGTAAGTTTAACGACGTAAGCGCCCGGCTGAAGTGTGTACGTTGCGGGAGCGGGATTGCCGGCGCCTGACAGAGAATGAAGCGGCGGGAGTGTGCTGACGACTGAATCGCAGGCGACATTGCTGATAACTGCGGTATTCATATGGGAAAAAGAATCGGTGACATACGTTTTGAAGAAGAACTGCCCTGTGTCATGGATAAAGATCATTTTCCACAATGCGCGTTTGCCGCCGAAGTAGTAGCCTTTTTTCGTGGCGTTGTAAGAAGGGGTTTGAGAAGAGTATTCGTAGTAGACGCTGTTGTCAAGGCGGTATGTATAAATATAAAGGACGCAGCTGTATGAAGGCAGGAGCGAATTAATGGACGTATCGTTTGTTACGCGGTGAATAAGACCGTCAATTTCAAAAGAAGAATTATTTCTGATACGCGGCGCGGCGGTGTCTGCCGGGTTAATCAGTTCCGCGGCGAAATAACCGAAATTGGAAAGAAAATCGAATGAGGCCGAACCGTTTACAAATTGCAGCATAAGGCCGTCTCTTTGGGTGTAAGTGATTTGAGTAATGGCGTCAACATTAACGGTAAACGTAATTATGAAAACACCTGAATCCTGGAAATAACCATTACCTGAAGATAGAGGGATTCGCGCGGTTGTGTAATTGGCGTTTTTTGAAATAACGATATTATTCATATCATTGCAATTGGCAACGCTTGTGACCATATTATACACGGCAACGTTGGATATGTGCCATTTTTCTGTATACTGTGGGAGTCCTGTGATAGTAAGATATGGGACAGCAACATTTCTTTCCGGCATATTGTTAATATTGAAGTTCCCATTACCGTTAACAAAATAGACAAGGATTTGATCCTCGAAGCCGGCAACAAACCGTGTTGAGGCATCGACATTTATTTCAAACGAGACGATGAAGCTGCCTGACTGGGTAAAGAAGTTCTGCGAGTTGTTCTGAAAGAGAGGGATACGCGCGGTTGCCTTACCGCTGTCGAGGAAAACTTCGACAAGGGAATAGTCCGAACAATAGGCGACCCGAGTTGTCTGGTTATGAACAGTGACATTCGATATGTTATGTGAGGAAAGGTTGGCGGGAAGGTTAGAAATAGTCAGATAACGATAATCAATTAGATTTCCTTCAGGTATATTGTTAATATTGAAGTTCCCATTGCCATTGACAAAATAGACAAGGATTTGATCCTCGAAGCTGGCAATAAACCTGGTTGACGCATCGACATTTATTTCAAACGAGACGATGAAGCTGCCTGACTGGGTAAAGAAGTTCTGCGAGTTGCTCTGAAAGAGAGGGATACGCGCGGTTGCCTTACCGCTGTCGAGGAAAACTTCGACAAGGGAATAGTCCGAACAATAGGCTACTTGAGTTGTTTGGTTATGAACAGTGACGTTCGATATATTCTGTGAGGAAAGGTTGGCGGGAAGGTTAGAAATAGTCAGATAACGATAATCAATTGGAGGCGCTTCCCGGCTGGGCAGGGAAAGGCCGTCAACAGTTCCCCTGCCGTTTACAAAGGGAACGATAAACCTGTCAGACAGGTTGACGCTATAAATAGTAAGCACGTCCACAAGAATTTCGATGGCAATATAGAAGCTGCCAGTTTCGGTGAATTCCGTATTGTCGTTGTAAACGAGAGGGATATAAAGGGTATAGGAAGTGTTCTCGATAAAGAGCCAAACATTTTCAGTATTATTGAATCTGCCTATGGTAGCGCTGGAATTCGCAATTTGAGCGGAAAAGACGTTAGTAGACTGCGTGTGAAGGGGCATATTAACAATTTTGAGGTAATGCCCGGTTCTTTCCAGTTCATCTTTTTCGGCGCCGGTAAGAATATTAATATCATCATCCGCCGGTGTAATGGGCAGGTTATTGATATCAACAGTTCCCTGACCGTTTATGAAGGGAACAAGGAACGTATCGGTTAATCTGACCCTGTACATAGTAAGGGCATCTATAATAATTTGGAAGGCGACGTAAAAGCTGCCGGTTTCGGTGAATTCCGTATTGTCGTTGTAAACAAGAGGGATGTAAAGGGTACAGGAGTCGCTTTCATTATAAAGCCAAATACTTTTGTTGACAAACCTGCCGATGGTGGAAACAGAATTTGTGATTTGAACGGAAGAGACGTTTGTAATCTGCGTGTTGGCCGGCATATTAATGATTTTGAGGAAATGCCCGGTTCTTTCCAGTTCGTCTTTTTTATTCTCTGAAATTATTTCACTGTTACCAGGCAGATCATTGGCATCGACGGTTCCCTGACCATTTATAAAGGGAACAAGAAATTTGTCCGAAAGCGCGACACGATATATTATGACGGCATCGACATTTATTTCAAAGGCGACATAGAAGCTGCCTGTTTCGTTGAATTCCGTATTGTCGTTATAAACGAGAGGGATGTAAACGGTACAGGAATCATTTTCATTGTAAAGCCAAATGATCTTGTTGTTAAACCTGCCGACGGTGGAAACGGAATTGGCGATTTGAACGTAAGAGATATTTGTAATTTGCGTGTTGACCGGCATATTAATAATTTTAAGGAAGTGCCCTGTCCTTTCCAGTTCATTTTTTTCGTCGTCGGTAAGAGTGTTACTGCCTGAAGCGGCATTTTCAATGAAGGACATATCGCACGCAAAGACAATAGAAAAGACAAGAGTAAAAAACAGAATACAGAAAAAAAGATAAAGCCGGTTTTTCCTTGACATAAAAAGCCTCCTAATTTATTTTTATGGAAAGCATTACAACAATACTTTCAAATTTAAAACCTGTTTCAACCGCGATACCGAACCACGAACCGAAAAACCGCCTGATTCCAAAACGGAAATCATAATAGTTTACCTGGACGGGAGTGTCGTTATATTCAATTAAAATATCATTGCGGACAAAGCCGAAATCGAAAGAATAAACGAAATAGAGGTCTGTAAGCGGATCGTAAAGATCAAAATGGTAACCGGCCCTCAGGCCAAAACTTTTTAAGTTCGGGTACGGGGTTTTGATAAAAGCGCCGATAAAGAAGGGCAAAGGCAGCGGGGGAAGGTAGTCCAGCCGAATTTCCAGAGGAAGGACTTTAAATTCGAAATTGTCGAATACAAGAGGGGCGATACCTATATCAACGAAGACGGTGTTTTTCTTCGCTACTTCCGGATGCCGCCATAGGTTAATTACATCAAGAGCGGACAATTCCGACAAAGAGAAGAAAAGCAATGAGGAAAAAACAATAGCTTTTAAAAAATTGAATGTTTTCATTTTACATTATAAGGGCGACGTCTTTAATTCCGTCATTTTGCATAAGCGTAGAACATCAGATCAAGGAAATAATTTTAATATAAAATCAGTTATCAGCAACACCAAAATAATAAAAGAGAAGAAAATCAATGAGGAAAAAACAATAGCTTTTAAAAATTTGAATGTTTTCATTTTACTGTAATGAGGGCGACATCTTTAATTCCGTCGTTTGTCAAAGTCTGCATGAGGGTTGACCCCTGCGCCAGGGCTAAAATTTCTATACCGAATCCTTTATCTTTTACGGAGACAACTTTTGGATCGTAAAGGGCTCTGACGATCATGTTTACCTGAATTATTTCCGCCGCACTGAAAGAGTATTGCAGATACGCTTTTTCTCCCGGCGTCAATGTAATTTCTATCACGCCGAATGAAATTTCATCAGAAACGGGAACGCTGACGATGGCCGCCGACGTAATATATCCGTCTTCCTTATTATAGGAGAAGAACGATCTTTTTGACTGTGAAGACAGAATTAAAAACAAAATAAACAGGCCGTTAAAAAGCAGAGAGATGATGAAGAAAATTTTAATTTTCATAGTTTACTCCAATATGTATCTTTGGGTTACGGTATTACCGCCGACAGAAGGCAGGTAAAGAGTTTTGTTAAGCATGATATTAATAAGCGTGCCGTTATCTACCGTAAGAGTAGGTTGGATATTAAGCGCGCGGGAAATAATGTTACCGCCTAACTGGTTAACCACTTCGGAGTTGGACGCCGCGATATTCGAGGCCGTTTCTTCAGTGGCGTATGCGGCTGACGTCTCCGTCATTTTTGAATTCGCGATGGAAAACAAGGTAATTATCCCCGCGGCTTTAAGGTATTCAAACCAGTTTTCATTAACGGTAGCGGATTGTCCGCTCATGCCCGCCCTGTCAACGCCGTTGGCGCCTTCAAGGTCAATCTGGAATCCGTCCGGCCTGATAATTGTATCCCAAACGATTTGTACCCTGTTTTGAGCGTAAGATACGGAGCTGTTGTATCTGGCGATCAGTATTGTTCCCTGGGGAATAAGAAGTTTCCGTCCTGTCTGGGAGTCGTAAATATTTTGAGTAACGCGGGCGAGGACGTTCCCCGGCAAGTCGGTATTGATGGCGGTTATAAGGATTCCCGGAATGATTGTGCCGGTCCACAAAGCGTTATCGCCGAGGAAATATCCGCCACTGACGGCGTTGCTGTTACTTGACGATTCTAGGAACGATTGTTTGTTCTGCTGGTTGTTTTGTAAAACGTAATCAGAAACCTGGCTCTGGTTACTGTAAGAATAGGCGGGGGATGTATAACGCGAATCAGGGGAATAATAATCAGTTTGGCTCTGCGGCTGCGTGGAAGGAGGAACAATCTGGGTATTTCGGGAGAACAAGCTACCCTGAACAGCAGGCACAAGAGACGATCTGTAATATGTAGGCTGGGTATCTTGAGCAGCCGGCGCGGAAGGAGAGTCTTGAGATGGCGGAGGAGGGCCCTGATTTTGCGGAGAGCGGGGCGGTTCACGAATCGATTCAACGTAAGGATTATTAATTGAAACGGGAGGAAGGAGTACCGGCTCTTCATTTTCAATTTGTTCATGATAAGAAGCTTCCACGACATAAGAATCCGTCCTGCGGTTAACGGCGCGATCACGCAAGGATGTAATGAATTCAGCCGACGTGCTATTGGAGACGGACGCTTCTTTTTCCATCGCGGCGGCTTTCTTTTTTGGTTTTAATGTATTCATAATAAGACCGCCGCAGACAATTACCGCGAAAGAAACGCAAAGCACGACCAAAACTCTTTTACGGTTAAAAATGCCCGGCTTCGCGTCTCCTCCCAGACTGGTTGCCTGTTCCGGCGACATTTCGAATTTCTGTTCTTCTTCGGAAATATCAGGATCCGTTTCTGTTTCCATCCGGAGATCCTCCTCTTTTCTTTGAGATTGTAATTTCGGTTCGACCGATTTTAACCGTGATATTTTCGATTAACTTATCAACAATGATTAAGTTTCCGGCAACGCGGTAATTAAGGATATCATTACGATTTTCCATAACAGCCGGATATTCTCTTTGCAAAACAAGGTTTGGAAACTGGATATAAGTTTTACTGCCGTCGTCGAAGACCAGTTCGGGCAGCCAGTAGGGTTTTTGGAAAAGGCTGTAGGTAATTCTGTAATTGAAAGAAAGGAACCGGGGATCAATACCGCTGCTAATATTCGATTCACCTTCAGCAGACGGACTTGGAGAAAAGTAATTGTTTGGCATGGATGATATATAGCGCCATCTGATTACAGGCATGTGTATGTTTGTAAAGCTGCGTAAGATTATTCTGTAAACGCGCCTGTCAGTATTGATGATAAGGGACGCCTCAAGTCCTGACGACTGCGGCTTTATGTAAATATGCTGTATCGGAATTCCGTTTTCATAGCTTATGCCGGCACCGATGATCCAGCGTTCGCTGTCGGAGACAAAGGGCGGTTCAAGAACGTTCTCGCCATGTTGGAGCGAGATATCGCAGACCCGCAGGGGCTGTGCGTAAACCTCATAAACCCAGTCCTGATTGTAGTCGTAGACAATAGCGGCGTGGGAATAGTCCTGGGGTCTTATAATACCGGCGCTGTTTGAAGCCCTGACGGTTTGTTCTCCCGCGGCGGGAGGCCTTGAAGGCGGAGAAGTTTCCGTAGGAACATAGACGGGCCGTTCCACGACAATAACTTCAGGTTCTAAAGACGAGGCAGGAACTTCAATTTGATACAGTCCGTTTTTTTGTCCCCGCGATCCGGCGCCCGAGTCCCTTATCCTGTTCTCAACGTCAACAGTGGTGCAGGAAAAAAAGAAGGGCAAGAATAAAAAGAAAAAAAGATATCTATTCATTTACAACTCCGTCATTTCAAAATTTTCGATATATATACCCAACGGGTTTCTTATTATTGTGACGCTGGTGGGAGTAACAAGACGAATGGTAACTACGGCGCGCATTTTCGTGCTTTTCGGATTTGATGAAGATTCAATTACCGTTTCTGTCCAGTTAATCTGGTAAGAACGGCCTGTTATATTAAGAACGGATTCGATTTCGACAGTACGTATTAATTTACCGACGAGTTCAAAGGGCGAGTCCGCAAGCAGCATCCGTCTTAATATTGGCGAGTAACCGGACGTAGACATTACAAAGCACTCATCAATGTTGGCGTATACAACCTGGTAATCGGTTGAGACGGATCTAAGATGGGAGACAAACTTCCGGATATCGTAATAGATGGCCGCCTCGGGAACCTGGACCGCGCCGCTCTGACGCACTTCTCCCAGAAACTGGGATTCGCCTGAAGGCATAACGTTAACAAGGACAGGGACGGTTTTTTGCTGGTTAATTGAGTAAAAGAATAAAATTAAAGTGATGACAAAAAAACCGGCGTTAACAAAAACCGTCTTTCTCCAAAGCTGCGCTTCCTTCACTTTATCCAGAAGGATATCGGCGTAGGCTCTGTCCTGTCCTTCCTGGAAGGGATTGGAAACGGGAAGAGGTTTATAAACTGTTTTTTTATGGGTTGCGGGCATTATTGGTTGTTACGCGAAATAATCAGGGGCGCATAAGTTTGTTGAGATAAGCCTTGCCTTGTTCCGAACCTTTTTCTTTTCTTTCCTGCCAGGTAGAGGGGTCTCTGCCCTTTCCCATTCCGAGCAAGCCTCTGGTAAGTGCCGATTTAACGGAGTCTCCGGTACTTTTTCCAAAACTGCTAAGAAACGCCCCAGCCTGCATCGCCCCTGTTCCTCCCATAGCTTTCATCTCTGCCGCGGCCTGACCGGCACCGGCAATATTGCCGCCGAGTCCATACGGGACACGAGCCGCTTTTTGAGCAACCCCGGCAACGGCACCGGCTGCTGCAACCGCTCCACCGACAGCGGAGATGGCGCCGGACGCACTGAGGCTGGGCGTACCTGTAAGAAGCGATTGCGCTACGCCGGGAGCGCTCTTACAAATGAAGAGAAACAGCAGGCAGACAAAGAGAATAAAGATAATTTGATCGACGGTTCCCTGGAATCCTTCGGCGGCGAAGTAATTAAACAAGGAAACAAAACCGTAGATAAGCAGGAAAATGGCAATGGTACAAAATAGAAGCTTGATGAAAAACCCGACAATCGCGCCGATAAATTTTTCAGCCAGGAATTTAGTGCCGTCCCAGAGAGAAAAAGGAAATAAAATGACGCCAACAGTAGCGACGAGCATAAACTCAAGGAAACAGACAAGATATTCAAGGAGAGCGAAAATGCCGGTAAAAATGATTGCGAACGCGCAAAGAAGGCCTAAAGCGATTCGTTTGATATCTGAGGCCAGATCAAAGATTTTATTACTTGTATTGTCGGCAAAAGAAAAGCAATCATTTGCGAGGAAAAAAATGATTTTAAAGATTGCCGCCGGCGAGACGGTGGTATAATTCATCCTGGGAGTTTCGCGGTTGGTAGTCAAGTTTCCAAAAAGATGGCTGTTGTCCTGTTTTAATACTTCAGTAACCGTCCTCTGAACAACTGTTCTTTGCCCCCCGCTTTGCTCCAAATAATAATAATCAAATTTCTCCGTATTGGTGACACCAGCAAAGTAAGAGGAGACGGAAGGAATAATGCTGCCGTTGGCCATATCAAAAGTCAGCTTGGTAATACCGCCGACAATCTTCGGGTAAGCGACTATGACAATAAAGAAGAAGATTGTAGCTTTGAGGATTTTAATAATGTTTTCCTTAAGGCCGGTTCCCGTAAGCGCGTAGTTGAGAGCCGCCGAAGAAATAGCGATAAGAAAAACAATTCTGCCGATAAAAAGAGCCTGGCCAAGAAAATAACCCTGAAGCGCGATAATTTTATCGACGACAAAGAAGAACGCGTTGTTTACGTGGTTGCCTATCTTTGTCCAGTTTTCCGCGCTATAAGCCTGAAGAGGAAGAAAAACAAAGACGAGGAGAAAAATCCAGAATTTTTTCATAAAAAACCCTCCAAGTTTATACCTAATTAAGAGCGCCGAAAACATCTTCCGGCCAATCGGACAATACAGGCCGATCCTTAGGGTTCTGGGACTGATAAATTTCAACGGCCTTAAGCTGCATCAAATCGGTTAATAACATCTTAATATCGTTCAGGGTTTTGTTGGTGTCTATCGCTACTTCAACTCCCATAGCCGCAACTTCCGGTTCACCGAGTTGTTCTTCTTCGGGCAGATCGGCGTTTCCGGCAAGACGCTGCAGCCATTTATTATTGCGGATCATCTGCTGCATATACTCGTTGTTTTGGATACCGGGGCTGGTCAGAAATTTTCTGGCAAGCTCCATTTCTTTTTCCTTCCAAGTTTGCACGTAGGCGTAATTGGAAGGCGTCAGGCCGAGACGCAACCACATTTCCTTGCGCTGTTCCGAGGTAAATTCCTCATTCCAGAAATCAATGCGGACATCATCGAGGTCGCGGCCCATACTTTGCATGCTTTCAACATCGAAAAGAGAGTAAGTTTTATTTCCGATGGAAACGTTCATGTTCTCGAATGCTTGCTGTGTTTGTTGTTCCATGTACAGCTGCCGGTTGTACCAGTCCATAAAGTCGTTCCAGCTACTGACCTCCCCAAGCCGTCTCATATTGAGCAGAGACCTTTCCAAGGATTCGGCCCACATTTCACCTTGTCTTACAAGGTGACCAATTTGCGACGCAGCATCCATGCCCGCTTGAATGTGGAAAGCAACTTGATCAACGTGTAACGCGCTAATTAACGCATCTGTTGTGGCTCCCATAATAGCTACTGGCGTCGGAATTTGTGCATGGACTTGTCCAAGGCAAACAAATAGCGATAACAAAATAAAAAATCTTTTCATAAAAACCTCCTGAAAAAATATATTTCTATAATATGTAAATAAAAAAAGCCGTCCCGAAGGACGGCTGAAGAGAAGACTAAAAAAGTTAAATTTACAAAGAACCTGACATTTCTGAATAATTAATAAGCTTACTTTCTTGAAAAGAAAATAAAATCATTGATGTTCCCTGTCCAGAAACCATAGAAACATACGGAATATAAGGTTCGGAAAATTTCCATATTTCAGAATTTGATAATTGATCTGAACTATAAAATTTTGCATCGGGCCATATTTGTTTAAATTCATCAAGAGACATACCCAAATAGGTTTGTTCAAATCTTTCTGAATATTTTTCACTAAGCTTAACCTGTGCCGTTGATGCACAACCGCTAAGTAATAAAATTACTCCAATAAAGAGAGCCAAGAGAGCGATTTTTGTCTTTTTCATAAAATTCCTCCTAAAATATTTTTTACGGTTTAATAACCATTTTAGAATTGCCTGATTGCTCTGACGTTTTGAATATATATTATATCTGCGTGTGTCTGATGTCCGTTTGAAAAATCAACGACATATGTCCCCGTTGAACTTTCCTGTGTGGAACTCCAATAATATGAATACCGATCATTTTTAAATTCACCTAAGCCTCTTCTGTGTAAATTACCATACATCCAGTTTAATTCGTCAAAACTTGGTAAAAACCAGTCGCCAAAATTATTTATCACAAGATCATTACACGCTCGTGCGGCTGTATCAAAACCTCCTCCTCTGTTATTAAAATATTCCATAATTTTTTGCGTGTTTGATCTTCCCAAACCTAGTGCGCGTTGGTTTAACACACTATCTATAACGTTCATGAGACCAAATTACTTTAACTTCGGTGCTTGCGGGAGCAGCTTCCAGATAACGCCAACCGCCCGTGATATTACCTTTATCATAAAAAATAAGGCCTCCAGCCGGGCCTGTATCGCCAATTCTATAAGTTGGGATAGGTTGGCTTGCAGCCGGCTGGACAGACGCCGGTGTCTGTCTGTCAGCAGATACAGTTGCAGTGTTTCTCGAAGATAATAAAGTCCTGACACGATTATCATTCGCGATATCCGCAGGATATGAAGCAGCTATTGTCGCGGTTTCCACATTTATTGCTTTTAATGTAAGGCGATATGAATCGCCGATATTAATAAGCGTTCCGGTAATAATTGCGCCCGCTCCCAGCATTTTCCCTATAGCACCTGCCGATTCATCACTGACTTCACCGGACAACTGAAATCCCAGCTCCTGCCTAATCCTGTCTAAATTAGAACGGTCTACCACTACAAGTTTTCCATTATTAACTAGAATCGATTCTAAATAAGTTAATACATATTCTGAAAACTGATCAGAGGGTGAGCGTACGTTAATAAGAGCAACCCTTGTTCCGGCGGCAAGACGTTCTTCAATCCTTTCCGCAGACTTTTTAAGAACTTCATCCAATGACGGTTCTTTGAGAGCAGAAGAAGAGACTGAAGTACAGCCTAGAAACATAATAAAAAAAAGATTAAGAAAAAGATTAAATTTCATAGGTTGGAATTCGTTTTTTTCAAGGCGAAAAAATGACTGAAATATTTTTCCGCCTTCACCTGCATTTTGAGACAATTCCATCTAAAGTGTTTTCCTCTGATGGAATTATCGCATGGAACGGGCGGGGCGGTCAAGGCTAATTTAAAAGCGGTTTTAAGCTATGAAGCGGTTGATCGCCGTGCGCGCCGGTTATTTCCTCTTTGCGAGGGTTAATAGTCAGATCAAGGGCTTCAAGAGGAATGGCGCCAAGGAGGACTTCATCGGCTGACGGCAAAACAAGAGCGACGCAGATTGTTCTGCGGTTTTTCCATATTACCTCCAGCGGACCCGCAACGTTGAAAGATTCTTTAGTTCCGTCCGCGAAAGTTCCCGAATCAGTTCCGATTATTTGAAGCCCGAGTTTATCACGAACATCTTCATTAATAACCAGAGTCCACGCGCCGGTATCAACAAGGGCCTGAACGGTAGTTTGCCGGATTTGGTGATTTTTAATAAGACCTTCTTGTTCTTTGCCTACGTCCAATGCGTTTTTAAGCGTAATTTCAGCGTGTATTATTCCCATATTGGTTTACCTCTTGTTTAATTTTTTCATCTTGTGCATTGAGGAAAAACAGGTTTTTTGAATTTCATAAAAAGACTTCTTGCCTTCACCGGCAATTTGAGACAATTCCATCGAGAGTGTTTTCCTCTAATGGAATTATCGCATGGAACGGGCGGGCGGTCAATAATCTATTATATATCCTGCATATACATAATCCCGGCCAGATGTCTGTTTAACTTCTTTATCATCGACAAAAATTATTACTGTATAAATGCCGGAATTTCCAGTTTCAAGGCTTACAGAGCAGCTTGCGAGAAAACCCGTACTAGTAGTAACAGTAATTGTTTTTTCCAAGGGAATTGGAACATTGTGAATTTCAATCATATCCTCGGTCTCATTTGCATATCTTACATTAAGAGCTATAGAACTTTGGCCAACAATTTGATATTTTATCGTGTAGGTTTTATCCTCAAGGCAACCGCCTAAAGATAACAAAATGAATCCAACA
>JGI24698J34947_10001589_pt1 | contig 12050 bp, 12 predicted proteins | sample TergutMp193P3_FD_34947 | JGI IMG/M metagenome (IMG submission 34947)
TACCTGTAGTAGCCAGTCTTGGGGTGACATTAGGGGCAGCATCAAAAGCCGTTGCTGCTTTCGCTATGGGCATAGGCGGTTTGATTACTGTTTGTGTCGGGGCGGCTGTTGCCCTCACTGCGCTTGTAATTAAGACAGAAAAATTAAATCGAGAAACAGAAGAATACAATAAGCAGACTAAAGAATTTAGCAGACGAACGGATGCCTTAAACAGTAATGTCAAGGCCGCCGCTAATCTTGTCAAAGAGTATGAAAAACTGTCTGGTCAAAAAGGGTTCGACCCTGCTAAATTAGAGGGTCTCAAGACTGCTCATGAAGATGCGGTAATTGCCCTTAAGAATCATGCAAGGGAGATGGCGGGTAAAGAGAAGTTAGACGAGACTGAAATACTGAATACCCGTAACCGGATGAGGGGGATCACTGAATTATCAGAAGAAGAGAAGAGGCAGACAGAATATGCTATTGCCCAAGCGAACGAACGAAAAAAGGCGTATGCACAAGCGGCAGCAGTTCGTCAAAAAGAACTTGGTGATTTAGTTAAATCTCATCAAGACGCGACTGACAAAATTATGTTGTCTGAGATGGAACTTCTTGACAAAGAAGAGGAGGCAGAAATAGCCAAAGCAAATAGCCTAAAAGCCAATGAAGATCAGTTACAAGCTATACGAGATAGATATATTACACAACGAGAAGATATGCTTTATAAGTTTGTGGAATCATACAAAGAAGAAAATGCCAAGATAGGTAAGTCCGAGTTAGAACTCTTGAATATTGAGGAACAGAAAGCCTTACGAGAAGCAGATATTATCAGAGCAGGGGAATCCGAGAAAGATATTATCAGACAAAATTTTAATCAAAAAAGAGTTGAATTAGAACAAGAAGCACAAAAAAAGATAGACGAAATTAATAAGTCTTGGAATAACAAACTAATTCAACAGTCAGGCGACAAACTTAAGATTTTGAGCTTGGAATATGCCGCTGAGTTGGAAGCGGCTAAAATGGCAGGGGCTGATCTTAATGCCGTTCATAGTTATTATATCAATGAAGAGATTAAACTTCGCAAGGAATTAAGCGCGGAAAAAGAAAAAATAGACAAAGAAGCGACTGATAAAGCAAAGACAGCGTTGGACAAACAACTCGATTCTATTGGTAAATGGGTGGGTGCCGTTGTTTCTATGGTTGCCAGTTTGGGAAAAGTTTTTTCCCAATATGCAAAAAATCAAGAGATGATAGTGGACAGAGCATATAAAGAAAGAAAGAAAAGTGATGAAAAGGAATTTGATGAGCGCAAAAAGAGAATAGAAGCTGATGCCAAAAATAATATCATCACCGAGACAGAAAAGAACGAGCAACTAAAAGCATTGGAAGCCGAAAAGACTGAACAGTCAAAAGCACTCGATGAAGAACATGAAGCTCAAAAATTGGAAATACAGAGGAAGCAAGCCAAAAGGCAAAAAGCCATAAGCCTTTTTACCATAGCCACCGATACGGCAACAGCCGTAATGAAAGCCATAAAGGATTTTGGGCTTATTGCAGGTGGTATTATGGGCGGAATAATAACAGGTTTAGGGGCTGCTCAGTTTGCCCTTGTTGCCTCAGAACCTGAGCCATTCTTTTCGGGCGGGTTAATAAAAGGTTCGCCAGAGGGCATAAAAGCGCAGATAGGTGAGAGAAATCAAGACGAAGTGGTTTTCCCATTACAAACAGGTATTGACAAAATAGTTGATGGTTTAAATGCTTCCCATAGTGGCAATAACACTACTAACTACACCGTCAATGTCAATGTAGGGAGTTTTATAGGGGACAGAAGAGGTATTCAGGAGTTGGGTAGGAAGATTAGGGAAGTCATCATAAACGAAAACATAAGAGTGGGGTTAGCCTAATGCCACAGCCTAATCAAATAACTATCAAGACAGCAGACAATAGCGTTCACACACTTCCCGCTCTCGGCAGGGATTATTCAGAGTCCTCTGAACTTATTGCGAGGGAGGATAGAAGTGCGGGAGGTACTCTTCGCAGGGACATAACTGCGGAAAAAAAGACATTTACACTGAACTATGAAACTATAGACAACGCTGCTCTGCTGTTGTATGAAGATTTATTTGAGAATCATGTGGGTGAGGTTTTGACGTTATCTGTTGCGCGGCTTAATCAAACAGGAACTGAAGTAACGAAACAGTACAAAGTGCTGATGCGTCCTTTCAGCAGAAAGCGTATGCCCTCCGCTTTGTGGCAAGGGGTAAGCATAGAGTTCGTGGAGATATAATGGCAGACATTGCTACACTAAAATCATTGTCAAAAGAACTTGTGAGACACCCTGTTGCCTCAGTTAATATTACATGGTCAGATACATCTGCTGATGCCACGAACATAGAGATTGCAGTTACGCCAGAGCCTAACAGAGCAAGCCTTGAGCAACAGGTAAAAAACGGACTGGGAGAACAAAAGAAATGGGCTTATTGCGAAACGGCTAATCCAGTAGATTCAATAGCCTTTTTGGACTCTTGTTATGCTATGCCTGATAACGACCAACAAGGTAAATTAGTTGGGTGGTGGGCAAGTGGCTTACAGATAAGTGATAACAACAAAAACTTTGCAGAGCCTTATCCTAAACTTACAATGACTTTTGCGCAGATACCTGTTGCCAATTATGAATTGCGTGGGTTCTTGAATTTGGAATGGGCAGAAGATTTTGACATCATATTCCATTTTGCTGATGGCAGAGAACCATACACGCATGAGGTTCGTGGCAATATGATGGCAATGAGAGCGGAAACCCTGCCTCAACAGTTGGATGGCGTTAATGTAATAGATTTGATAATAAAAAAATGGAGTTGCAGAGGGGCTTTTGTGAAGATAGCTGCCTTCTTGGTTGTGCTTGACGAGGGTTACGGTGGTGATGAGATAATGACAATGAATTTGCTTGAGGAGACGGAGGGAAGTTTTGGTACTTTGCCTGTCGGGAATATCTCTGCGAATAGTATGGATTTAAGTTTGCAGAACTTGGATGACACATATTTCTTTGGCAACACGGCAAGTTTATTGAGAAATTCTGCGAGAACTAATAGAAGAGTTGAACCGACTTTGGGCTTCAAAGACAAGGTCAGTGGGATAACGTATACGATACCCAAAGGCGTGTATTGGACGCGGGATTGGGAGATTGCAGATCAAGGTACTGATGCTTCCACGTCAGCAGTTGATAGATTAGGTTTGCTTCAAGACGTTCAGTATCAGGGAATTGGGAGAATTAATAATCAAGACGATGCTAATGTGCCTGAATCTGTTGTTAGAACCAATATCAGTCTATATGACCTTGCTACTGAGATTCTTACCGACCTGCAAAATACATATATGAACGATTTGGAATTTGCAATAGACCTGCGCTTGCAGAACACTATAATACCTTTGGCTTTCTTTACAGCTAAGTCATACTTTGATGTAATAAAAGACATAGCGACAGCGGGGGCTGCTTATGCCTATATGGACACCCCTACAGATGATGAGAAAGAGGAGGCGGCAGGGCGTGGTAATAGCAGGTGTATGGACATTCTAAGAATTAGGCCGTTGGAGGCTTTTCTAAATGCTTCTGTTGATGCGGGTATGTCAGAGGAAATAGAACTGTCGGATTACATCGCCAAAACAACTAAAATGCAACTGACAGATATGGCTAATATTGTGTCGGTTAAGTGGACTCCTTACATAATTGATGAAGAGGGCAAGCCAAAAGAAGACGAAGACAACACAGGTGTTTTTACCGCAAGAAGCGACAGTTCGATTTTGGAGTTTGGCAAGATTGCTTACGAGTTTGATAGTAACCACCTTGTGCAGACACATGACCATGCTATAGACATAGCGACAAGGCTGAGGACTGCTTTTTCAAACGCCTCATATATCTCTGAAATAAGTATGTTCGGAGATGTCACAAGGAAAGTTGGAGACATTTTGCTTATTCCAGAGTACCAAAAGCATGGAATCAATACTCAGAGTTATTATGCTGTCACGAAAGTACAGACAGATTTTGATGGTGGAATAAGACAAAATATTTCTTGTAGGAAAGTTTCTGATGCGATAATTGACACCCTAATAATAGATGAGTTATGTGAAACGCCTGAATTAATGATAGACGAAACAGGGACTTCTGTAGTTGAAATAATTAACGAAAAAAGGGGATAAAAACCGTGAATATAACTTTTGCTAAAGTTTTGAGAGATTCGGGACTTAAGTCCGTTTTTACTGGGAACAGGCTTGAGCCTCGTCAATTTGGCTATGCTTCCGACACTAACGAATTAGTCGTTAGAGATGAGTATGGAACGTATAATTTCATAAAACAATATGATGATACAAGTCTACAGGCACTCTTAGACGCTCAAAATGGAGACTTGGCCGCTCACATCCAAAATAATACTATTCATATAACTTCAGGTGAAAGAGCCGCTTGGAACGGGAAACAAAATGCCTTAACCGCAGGGGCAAATATTACGATTAATGGCAATACCATATCTGCGGCCAATACAACTTATAATGATACCGAAATTCGGGGATTAATATCTTCAGAGGCTTCTACACGTGCCTCAGCTGATACCGATTTACAAAATCAAATTAATAATATTTCTGTTCCTATTGCCACTAATACAAGTTTAGGTAAAGTCAAAGGTTCTACGGCTAATGGCAAAGTTAGTGTAGATAGTAATGGCGAAATGTCCGTTAATGGATTAACGACACCGCCTGTAGGCGGTGATTTATCAAGTCAGCAAAGTAATTTTGGACAAACTAAGAGGGACGGGACTTCAAATAATTTTTCCCGTGCTGACCATTATCACGCCTTACCGTCTTTACCAAACATACCCGAAGCCGCTAATAATGGAGTTTTGACAATCCAAAAAGACGGCACGAATGTTGCTACTTTCGGCGCAAACAGTAATAGTAATGTTACGGCTAATATTACTTTGCCCACGTCTTTACCGCCAAACGGTAACGCAGGGGGAGACCTGACAGGAACGTACCCGAACCCGACTTTGGCAACTGTTACGCGCACAAATAATACGTCTTCGGAAGCCCCGAACGCAGGGGCAAGTTTTACGGCTATTGACAATGTTACTACGGACACGAAGGGACGGGTGACTGCGGTTAATACTAAAACGGTAACGCTTCCTAATAGTGGTAACGGAGGCGATGGCGGCGGTGTTGCGCCAAGTGTTAGACTTGATAGAACCGCCGATTGGAATACACATACAACAAGCGGTTTTTACTTAAAACAGGCTTCCGCTTCAGCGGGGGACGTGCCTAATTCGCCTCCGTACTATACGGGCGGTACTGGAGACTGGTCGTTATTCGTTATAGGCGGTACGGACGGAGGCGCAACAGGAAGTAATGCCCCTGCAAGCCCTGGGGGATGCGTACAAATAGCAAGGTACGCTTCCAATTCGTCAGTTACTTTGTTTTTCCGTTCGTATGGCGTTGCGGGTTCGTCTAATACTACGGGATGGTCTACTTGGACGTCTTTACCATTTTGGGGCGGATTTAACGCAGGGACGTCATCTTCATTGCGGGATTGTAATTTAATTTTGACGGCAGGACAATATAGTAATGATTGGAATACTAATTTACCGTCAGGCGTTACCGCCCCGATGCGAGGGTCTTTATTAGTCTTGGCTTCAGACGTAGCGGAAACAGCAGAGAATAGACAGCAACTATTGATAGAACAAGGCGGTAATAATCGTGCTTGGTTCAGAACTTCGGCTAATGGTGTTTGGCAGTCTTTGACAGGGGGAGGTTCAGTTAGTAGTATAGATTGGGCAAATGTTACCAATAAACCCAATATCCCAAATGCCGCTAATAATGGAGTCTTGACTATTCAACAAAACGGGTCGAATATAGCAATTTTTTCAGCCGACTCGAATCAAAACGTAACCGCTAATATTACGCTTTCGGGGGGAGGCGGTTCTGCGGTTATGGAGATTCCGCACGGTTTTTCGTCTACCGCCGTAGGAACGACCGCAAAAGAAGTAACGATTAGCAATGTAACAAGTATTACGTCAGGTTTAGTAATTGCGGTTACGTTCACTAATGGTAATAGTGTCACTAACCCTACTTTGAATGTTAATAATACGTCCGCAGTTACAATACAAGTTAAGGGCGGAAATTTAACTGTGGATATGATACCCGCTAATTATCGGGCGTTGTTACAATATGGAAATAGAACGTCAGGCTCTTCTACTAACTACTGGACGTTATTAAATCCTATGGTTAGTAGTGGAGGAGGTGTTAGTGGTGACTACTTGCCGTTGGCAGGGGGGACATTAACTGGGGATTTAACCGTTAATACCTCTATTAAAACACCTTCCGTTTTAACGGCAAGTGGGTATAATTACGGCTACGGTTTTTTAACTATACACGGCCAACCCGCAGCGGCGGGTATGTTTTCTGACGGTTACAGTGCTACGGGTATTAGGGGTTCAAGTGTCGGAATTGAGGCAAATACAAAAATAGCCTTAACAACAATCGATGACAGAAATGGCGTATCAATTAATAATAGTTCACAAATAAGCGGGATATATACTTTTACTGTGGCTTATTCCACAAATACTATTTACCTTGACCAGTATATAACAGGCTCTCTTAACATTAACGAAGTAAGCACCGACAGGATCTTTTTTATAGGCGGGACAATAAGGCCAACTCAGGGACAAGGCCAAACCTTGTTTGTCATTAATTCAGAGGCCGTGTCCCACTCGCCTTCTACTTTTTTAAGAGTTAGTCAAATTAATGGGCAAGGGGTCAATTATGACAGCGGCCACAGGGCAAGCATTGTTCTTGCCCCGCAAGGCGGAAGTATAGCTGTGGGCACTTTAATTAACATTACGATTTTGATAATGGGAGGCAGTTAAATGAAGGAATTTTATTTAATTTTATCGGGAAGTTTAGGTGTTGTTTTACAACACCTTTTTGGAGTGTGGGATCGCCTCTTAGAAGCTATGATAGTTTTTATGTTAATCGATATTGTTACAGGTGTTTTGGTAGCAATACTGGGTAAGTCTCCCAATAGCGGCAATGGGAAGTTGTGGACAGGCGCGATGCGTGAGGGTATGATACACAAAGGTTTAGGATTACTTTTTGTTGTTATAGCTGTAGAATTGGATGCTCTCACTGGGGCTGATTATATAAGGTCGGCTACTATCTTTTGTATTTTGATGCAGGAACTTTTGAGTATCGCTGAAAATGCCGCTCTTATGGGAGTGCCTTTGCCAGACGTGTTGAAAAGAACGTTGAGCGTTTTGAACGATAAGACAGCCGATAAAGTTGTGGGCAAAGTAATTGACAAGGAATCCAAAGATGTGGACAAACCCTAAGACAAATTGGCAAGCAGGAGACCTTATCGGTTCTGCTGACTTTAATAGGATTGAGGGCAATATAGAAGCTCTCGATAACACATATAATATTGGAGGGACGTTTTTATTTGACACAAATCAGTTTGCGTGGCAACCTGGGCTTGACAATCTCGTTCTTGGGCGCAGGGTGGTGTATATTCCGTATTCTACGGCAAAGATTGTGCTGTTATCGGTAGATACCATTTCGCGCCAACTTATTCGTACAGGGTACGGATCTGTAAATACAGATGTTGGGGACGACTTGATTCAGAAACACAGAATAAGAATAATGGCTTCAGGCAAGGCTGAAGATGGGTTTGAGGACGACTGGGATGAGGAATGGGTTTATCCTCTTTCCGGTATATCTTCTGAATTTTGGGATATTAGTAATGCCCCAATCATATCTAATTTTTATATGGATTGGCTTCCCTTTGGTACACAAGTCATAATACAACATGAGTACCCTTTTAGTCCAATAACTACGGGGGGAATTTCGGGTGAAATTTCAGCGAATGTTGAAGTTAGGGTTCTTGAAGTATAAAAAAGGAGGTTTTTATTATGAATTGGATTAACAATAAAGTGGACTGGATGCCTCAAAATTCCTTTGCCCATACGGATATTAACAGAATAGAAGGTAACATAAATGGTCTCGATAATACCTATAATATTGGCGGCACAGCCACATATAGTATAGGTTCTTATACCACCGCCCTTTTAACAGTTTCGACTCCTGGCGATATTGTTTTTTGGGAAGATGTCGTTTTTGCATCACATAACCCATCCAAAATAGTTTTGTATCAGTTCTATTCCGAACTTAACAATGATATAGTTGAATTTATGCAAGGTTCTGCCTCTTGGCGGGATAGAGTTCCCCAAATACATCGTATTGATACTTTAATACTTAATAAAAATGATAACTATTCGGAGACACTATTAACTTCTTATTCTCTTGCGGGGATTAAGGCTAAAATTTGGACAAAAGACACAGCCCCAAAGATTGCTGATAATATCCCTACAGGTTCTCATGTAATTATACGATATGCTGTTGCTGTGGGGAGTCAATCCTCACCAGTGCCGTATGGACAAAGGGCGATGGGTCAAATTACTGTTAATTTAACCGTAAAAGTGTTACCACAATAAAGTTTTATCGCAATAAGGAAAGAGGGTTTTATGGCTTGGATTAAACCTATATTAGATTGGCAAGCTGGGGACGGCGTAATGGCAAACGATCTTCACAGGATTGATGGGAACTTGATACCTCTCAATCAAACCATAGATATATCTGGTGGCGGTATGTTCGCCGCAGGTGGTTTTTATTCAGAATACAACCGCCCCATTATACTTGGCTTTCGGAAAATAGTATTATCCTCACCAAAAACCATTAATATTAAGATCCTCCAAATACGTACAATAATAAAACATACAACCTATGATTGGATGCTGGAAGAATTTTTTGACCACCAAAGCCTAAGAATTACAGGAGGCAGTACATGGTCGCTTAACGGTTGTAGAGCCGAAACTTGGGGTGAAGATAATACGCCGTTTTCACAAAATATAACGACCAACACCCTCGAAGTCACGCATCGAACCTACCTTGATGACATAGGTGTGTACACTACCGTGTGGGGATGGTACTTTTCACGCATCAGGTTGCGATTGGAATTTTTGTAATTATGCCCTCCCGCCCTCTTACTCCATGCCGAAAAGTAGGATGCCCAAACCTTGTTGTTGCGGGACAGGGTTATTGCCCTGTCCATAAGCACGTAGAAAAAGAGGCAATAAGAGAAAACTTCGCTATTCTTGACAGCAAAAAGACTCCTGAGCAGAAAGCTTTTTATCAATCACACAAGTGGCATACAACATCTCTGCAACACAGGCAGCGAGAACCATTATGTAGAAGATGCAAGGCAAAAGGTTTTATCGTACCCGCTCAAATGGTTCACCACAATCCGTCCGTTGAGGAATTACTTGCTAAGGGCTTATCCCCGTTTGACCATAGGTATTTGGAGAGTCTTTGTAACGACTGCCACTTGGGGGAATTACGAGAGAAAAAGAAGAAAAAGTCTCAAGCCTGTTTATTACTATTAAGTGGTTCTATGATATAGTGCAATACTCTTTTCCCGTTGGCATGAACAACAACAACTTCTAACGGCAGTTCTATATATTTGGGGACGGACACCCCCATAGACACCCGCCAATTCCCTGTAGTACCCTGCATAAATGGTTTGCCACTACTGACTCTCCTTATTGGGCTTCCATTTTTTAATATAATCATTTCATAGATTCCGTCCATCCAAGTTGCTTGGTCAATATCTATATAGACATATTGGTTGTCTACTGTGGTGTCAGGCTGTCTAAACCTTGCCCTCGCATCTTGCAGTTCGGATTCATAGCGGCACTCAGCAGATTCGTATCTGAGGCCATGATCAGGCATCCACCAAACCGCACTCTTCATAACAGCCTTGCCTCCACAGCAAGTAGAGTACAACCCGCCACAATTCAATGTTGTCAGAGATAACCCGACTATTGCTAAGACCATAATTCTGTTCATAATATCCTCCTTTTGTTGGTACACAAAATTAGACTTTGCCGTTTCGTCAAACGTTACAATCTTTTATGCCATATTTTAACCCCTTTGCTATACGCACAAGGGCGTATTTCGGCAAAGTTAGTATACAAACTGCCTCCAACACCTCAAACCTCGCCCACTGACACGAGAATGGAGGCTAAGAATTAGGGCTAAATTAGGGGAACGTGGGCAAGTTTATAAAGATGTGGGTATTTATGAAAAACTAATTAGATTTTTGGCAGTTTTTATGCTATATTTATATATGTAGGGCGTAGGAAAAAGCCCAAAACTAAAAACCTAAAAAAGGAGCGGTAAAATGAAGACACGGGAAGAGTTAAGAGAGTTCACAGAGAGCATTGATTTCACACCCCTGAAGACGCAAATCAACAGGGCGGTCAATCGGGCTGTTGGCCTCTACGATGAAGAGGACTTAGATATTAAATTTGTTGTCCGCCCTGAAAACAGGCGTGACGAACAGAACGGGTCTGTGAGTGTCGATTACGAGTCTGAGGACATTCGCCGCTTCTGTGGGGTCTTCGGAACGATTCTTAAGAAGGCTACTGTAACGGACTTTGGCAGTTACTCTTTTATTCACCCCGAAACAGGTGAACCCGTTTATTCCACGGACGTGGTCATAGCCTATACCCACCATGACGGCGGAAGCAACAGTATGACGCTGTTGAGGGCTTGGTACTTTGGCAAGGAGAGAGGATGGGAGTTTAAGGATGCTCATGGAAGCATTACCACATTTAATTAAACCATAAACAAGGGGCGGGAAACCGCCCCTTAAAAAAGGAGAAAGGAAATGAGAAAGACAACGGAAAATAAGACGCAGACCGTAGGAGTTGATATGATAGACTTTATCGGGCATTTGAGGGTGGATTTTAAGGCCGCCAAAAGCAAGAGCGCGGCGAAACAAACCCTCCAGATGATGGCGGAACTTTTGGAACACCATTTTTGCGGGTTTGGGGTAAGGGTAGAGATAACAGATTTTGAGGCTACGAAGTTTTTGACAACGGAGTTGCCTGAGTAAAAACAATAACCATAAACAAGAGGCAGTTATCTGCCCCATTTTAGAAAGGTGGTATAGTATGATAAGCAATTTTAGAAGACCTCGTAAGGGTGGAATTTTAGAGGCTCTGTACTCAGAGATAAATGCGAACTTGCCTGAAGACGAACGTGTTGTATCGTTAGGCTGTGTGCCTGAAATGGAGTGTGGCGATGGTCGTTGGCGCACTACTGATGGCAGGTTTGTGAAAAAGGATGTCGGTTGTAAGTAGAAGAACTTTCACTTGGGCGCAACATTGCGCCCCTTTTCCTATACGCAATATATTATCTTTTAATCAGGAGGTATGATATGGACGGGGCAAAAACTCTCAAAGATGCAAGAAGACGGCTCGGCTTAAAACAAAGGGAAATGGCTGAGATATTAGGTGTCGGCACAAGACACGTGGCAGGAATAGAGGGGGGAGAATACAACTTGACAAAAAAGTTGTTAGGCAAACTAAAAACCCTGCTTCCTGCTGAAGTTATAGCGGAAAAGGAGGATGAGGTTTATCTTCTAAACACCTACAGAAATCTGTCTGATACCAACAAAGCCACTCTAATCAGTGTTGTCAAGGGGCTTGCCCTTACCGAAGACCAAGCGTCTGAATAGCCTAAATATTCTAAAAAGCAGGGCGGAAAGCGGCTATACGGGCTTTACAGGTACTCACGGCAGGGTTAAAGCGCACAGAGGCTAAAACAGCCCTCTGTGAGCGTCTTTTGGTACTAAAATGTGGACTTTTACAACAAGTTAAAATTTTAGTTTGTGTTACTTTTTTGTGTGACTCTCTCCTTAAAAACCCTAAAAAATAAGGAATTTTTAAGGATTTCCTGACTAACCGAGTTAGTCGGGACTAATAGAATTGATTTTGACTTTGACTTTAACATTTTGACTGCATTAAAAGGTTGGGTAGGGCACGCCCCGCAGGGGCGGGGTGCCCTCCATAATTAGCGGCATTGTGCCTTCCTAATAAAATAATATCTTGCCGCGCGCGGCGGGAATTATATTTACGTTATGACAGAGAGAAACGCCCCGTGCTGGTGCGGCAGCGGGAAAAAATACAAAAAGT
>JGI24698J34947_10001590_pt1 | contig 12049 bp, 6 predicted proteins | sample TergutMp193P3_FD_34947 | JGI IMG/M metagenome (IMG submission 34947)
CTTCCCGCCATCCGCACCGTATCGGCAAGGCTTTCGCCCTTGGCGACAGAACTGGAACCCGGATCGGCAAAACCAAGGCAGCTCCCCCCCAGCCGGAGCATGGCCGCCTCAAAACTCAGGCGGGTTCTGGTGCTTGGCTCAAAAAACAGCGTCGCCAGCAGCTTTCCCCGGCAGCTTTCCCGCAAATAGCGCTCGTCCGCCTCGATTTTCGCGGCCAGATCGAACAATGAGCCCAGTTCTTCGAGGGTAAAATTGCCCGGTTCAATCAGCGAACGTCCTTTTAACATTACTTTGAAGGCTAGCACGGGCAGGGGTTTTTTACAAGGGGGGAGAAATTTTATACATAATACCCTTCACTGTCGGTAAAACTTCCCACCAGGATCATGATAAAATCTACGATTACGCCAATTCCCGCGATTCCGCCTGTTAATAGCCAGAGGATGCCTGTGGGGACTTTACCGACATAGAACCGGTGAATCCCCAAATATCCCAGGAATAAACAGAGTAAAGCTGCTACGAATTTTGATTTGCTTGACCGTGCCATTGCAATCCTCGCAGGAACGGTCAAAACAACCGTTCCTGCGTTTGGTTGGCTGGGTTACCAACCGCTTTTTGTCAGAGAATAGACTCCCGCAATACTCTGCGTGGTCAATGTCAGAGTCATTGAGGAATAGCCGGTCATTACAGCGGTTCCAATGTCCGTATCTGAACTGTTACTATGCAATGTGTAGTGACTTCCATTCGCGTACAATGTTCCAGAATCAGACGTTTGATTACAACTAAAATTCCAACTGCTGTTGTTACTTATCGTTAGCGTGGCGGAATCACTATTTATGTAGAAGCTCCATGTTCCGTTTGGATCATAAGAACTGTCACTTGGATAGCCGCCGCCACTTGGATAGCCAGCTGGATACTTCTCACCATAGGGGTCGTCAATATCGTCTTTGGCGTCGTCAATGAGACCGCTGAGGAGCGAATCAAGGCGACATCCCGACAGTGAAAATACCAGCATAATCCCCAGGGTAAGGATTAATATGCCGAAAAGTCCTTTCTTTAACATACAAAACCTCCTACTCCATAACTTCTCTATCAGTATACTAAGTATACGCTATAAGTATATATCCGTAAAGGCATTATGTCAAAAGGATTTTATACCGGCCAGGGGCCGGCTCCCTGGCGGAGCAGGTTAATCTCTTCGCCGGAGACGTTCAAAATCGTGGAAAAAATGCGCGCGCGCTCTTCGCCGTCGTCCAGTACCACGTCAACGCCGTCGATTCCGTCCAGTTCCCACCCGCCTTCAAAAAGGTCTTCTTCGGGGATGGGGGGCAGCTCGGTTTCGCCCTCGTCGTTGTCGGCTGCCCATTCAGCCTGTTCCAGCATGGATTTTTTCGCCGTTATTGAGTAGAGGGGGTGCTGCAGGGTTTTGATGAGGGCAAGCGGGACGGGGTGATCGGGGATTCTGACGCCGGTTTCGCGGCGGCGGATGTCAAGGGCTTTTTCCGTCCCCAGGAGCGTTTTCAAAATGAACACATAGGGCCCCGGCGAAAGGCGCTTAATCAGGCGGAAGCGGCTGTTATCCAGGCTGCACAGTTCCCCAAAATGGGAAATATCCGCGCACAGCAGGGTAAAATGCCGTTCGTCCCGCTCGCCGGAGAGTTTGCGCAATTTTTTGATGCCGACCGGGGATTTGAGCGAGCAGACCAGGCTCCAACTGGTATCGGTGGGCAGCGCGACCAGCCCGCCATTTTCCAGAATTCGCGCCGTTCTTGCCAAAATACGGTCGTCTATATTTGAAGCGACCACATATTCAACCATGCTGGCTCCTACCTTACCATGCGCATAGTATATTTTCCATACACTTTGGCCGCAATTGTGTATGAAAATGTATACATTTTTTGCTGTTTTTTTGCGGACGTTTTTTGCCGCACTTTGCTAATTCGTTACCCCATAAGGAGTTACGTTATTTTATTGCAAAAACATGGAACTTGGCACGGAAATTGCTGCATAAATGACAGCACGATTACCTGGAGGGAGCGATGAAGAAAAACAATGATGTTCTTCAAATTTACTTTGATCAGATTAAGGCATACCCGCTTTTGGGATTCGATGAGGAAATAGAGCTTGCCCAGCTTATCCAACAGGGGAATCAGGCTGCCCTGCACAAGTTGATAAAGGCCAATCTGCGGCTGGTGATAAAGATTGCCCGCGCGTATTCGGCGCCGGATGTTCCCTTTATAGACCTTATCCAGGAAGGAAACATGGGGCTGATGCACGCGGCTGAAAAATTCGACTATACCAAAAAACTGCGTTTTTGCACCTATGCAAGCTGGTGGATTCGCCAGTTTATTGCCCGTTATCTGACGAATAAACGGCGCATTGTCCGGCTGCCCCACCGTAAAGAAGAGATGCTCCGCAAGATACAGCGCACCTATCACACGCTCAGCCAGACTCTTATGCACCAGCCGCGAACCAAGGAGATTGCCGATGAATTGGGAATCTCCGTGCAGGACATTGATTTTATCGTCAATATGAGTTCCGGCCCGCTGCCTTTGGAGTTGGATGTTGAGCGGGACGACAGCCCTATGGTGATGGAAGTCCACGAGGATTACACCTACTGCCCGGAACGGAATATGTTGCGGCAATACTACTGCGATGGCGCGCGCGATTTTCTTAACCGGCTTAAGGACCGGGAGAAACAGGTGCTTTCCTACCGCTACCAGCTTGAGGGCGGGAAGCCGTATACGCTCAAAGAGATTGGCGACAAGATGGATTTATCCCCGGAAACAGTCCGCCAGATAGAGAAAAAAGCCCTGGCAAAAATTCGCAGCCACGCGGATGAGTTAAAGAAATTCGGTCTTTTGGAAGCGATGTAAAGCCGACTGTATCTATGATATAATTCTCTATGAAGTTAATCACGAAATTCGAAATATGCGCCCTTGCGCTGGTTCTCGCCGGGGTTTTTGTCCTTTCATGCAAAAAACAGGGGGCCGCGCCGGATAGCAGTCTGGTGTCGGCGGTTTCAAGCGGGGTGCTGGCCAGGATGGAGCCGGTAAAAGTGGTGTTTACCCAGGGGCAGGATACGTCAGTTCCGCTGGGTTCCGGGGCTTTTACCCTGCGTCCGGCGGTCAAGGGCGATCTTTCCTGGCAGGATGAATATACCCTCGTATTTACCCCTTCTGCGCCGTATAAATCCGGCCAGCGTTATCAGGTCCAGGTGAGCGTAGGCAGTATCCCTCCTTTTTCCTTTGACTTTATGGCCGGCGTCCCCAGCCTGAACGTTGTCGTTGAGCCGGTAAGATTCGAAGCGAATGGCAGCGCCATTGTGCATGGATATGTAAATGTTGATGATGACGCGGATATTACGCGCCTTGAAGAGATCATAACGTCGCCCGAATTGGGCAAGCCTGTGTGGACGCACGAATTCGGCAGGCATATTTTTACATTCGCCGCAATAACGCGTTTGCCCACGGCGCGTACGGTCAGCGTGAACTGGAACGGCAAGCCTATAGAAAGCGAGGAAACGGGATTTACCACCGTACTCATTCCCAGCACGGAGAGTTTTGAGGTTACCGGAATCCGCGTCAACTCAGGCGTTATTGAGGTTTCGTTTTCCTACCCGCTCAAACAGTACAGCGACCTGCGGGGTTTTATTTCCCTCTCCGGCAGAACCAATGTACGCCATTCCATTGAAGGGAACATTGTGCGCATTTTTGGGGACGATTCCGGCGGTATTCCTCCGGGGACGGAGCTTACCATTCAGGACATTGAGGACATAAACGGCCGCCGCCTTGAGGTTCCCGTTCAGTACAAGGTAGACGAACCGTGGGCGCTCCCCGAGGTACGTTTCGCCGGGAACGGCAATATTCTCCCCACCAGCCAGGGCAGCCAGATGGTTGTCGAAACGAGGAATCTTTCCGGGCTTTTGGTTGAGGCGTTTCAGATTTACGGGGACAACATGATTCAGTTTCTGCAGGTGAACAACCTCTCCGGTGAGCGCGAGTTGGATCGGGTAGGGGAGCCGGTCTGGACCAAGTCGATTGATTTCCCGTGGGCGGAGACGGACAAAAACCGCTGGGTGCGCCGGGGGCTGGACCTTTCGGAACTGAGCAAAAAATTTCCCGACGGGATGTTCCGGCTCAGGGTTACGTTCAGGCGGAAGCATGTCAAGTATGAATGTGCCGCGGGTCATGGGGATTTTTCCCATCTGAATTTCCCCGATGACAGTTTTTCCCCCTATCGGTCAGACCGGGGAGGGGGGGAACCGAGTTACTGGAACTTTTATCAAAGTTCTCCGGGGTATAACTGGTCAGATTGGTACAATTACCGTCTGGACCCCTGCCATCCGGCTTTTTATGTTTCCTATTACAATCATGACATTACCATAGGCCGCAGCGTCATTGTTTCCGACCTGGGGCTTCTGGCAAAAAGAGCCGCTGACGGATCGTGGCTTATCGTGACGACTAACATTATAACCGCGCAGCCGGCCAGAAATACGGATTATCGCGTTTACAACTATCAGGGGCGTATCGTCAATCAGGGCAGAACCGGCGCGGACGGCATGGCGATTCTGCCCGCTTCGGTTACCGGAACGGAAAATGATCCGCGCGTTTTTTTGTATGCCCAGAGCAGCCTTGGCAAGTCCTACCTTAAAATAAACAATTCACTTGCCCTGGCGACCAGTCACTTTGACGTGTCGGGCGGCTCTCCTTCAACGGGTATCCGCGGGCTCATCTACGGTGAGCGGGGAGTGTGGCGTCCCGGTGACGATATTTTCCTCACCTTCCTGCTTTCTGATCCGCAAGAGACTCTTCCCCGTAATCATCCCGTTTCTTTTGAATTGGAAGACCCCCGGGGACGTATCGCGCTACAGAGGAACTTTACTTCCTCGGTGGATGGCTTCTACCCCATAGCCGTTTCTACCGCGTCCGATGCGCCCACCGGCGACTGGACAGCCCGTGTGCGCGTGGGCGGCAAAGTGTTTACCCGGAACGTCAAGGTCGAAACCATCATGCCGAACCGGCTCAAAATGGATCTCAACTTCGGCGCGGCGGACGTGATCAAAAGCGGGCGGCAGCAGGTTTCGCTGGTGGCGGAATGGCTTTTTGGAGCGCCCGCTCCGGGGCTCAAGTCTGACATCTCCGTTACCTTCCGTGACAAGGAGACAATGTTCCCCGGCTATGCGGACTATTCCTTCCGCGACCCATCGCGTAACGTTTCCTCCGAGCGCCGGAATGTCTGGGAAGGAACGCTGAACCAGGAGGGGAAGGCGACATTTAACATGGAACTCAACCCCGGCGCGCAGGTTCCGGGAAAGGTGACCGGGCAGTTTATGACGAGGGTTTTTGAGCCTTCGGGGGTGTTTTCGTCTGAACAGATCAGCATGGAGTATTCTCCCTATAAACGCTACATGGGAATCAAATTGCCCAAGGGCGATGCCGCCCGCAATATGCTCCTCACCGATACGGATCATCAGGCGGAGATAGTTGTTCTTGATGAAGACGGAAAGCCCGTTCAGGGTCTGGTGACTCTTTCCTGCGCGATTTATAAATTGAACTGGCGCTGGTGGTGGGAAAAGGGAAGCGATGAAGCGGCGGAATTTGCCTCAACGCTTTCGCGGAATCCCATTTCAAAGAGAGACGTAACCACGACAAACGGAAAGGCGTTGTGGACTTTCAGAATCGACTACCCCGATTGGGGACGTTACCTCGTGATTGTCCGTGACAGCTCAGGCGGCCACGCTGCGGCGCAGGTTGTGTACATCGACTGGCCGGGCTGGGCAGGACGCGCGCAGGAAGGGGGACAGGACTCCCAGGCGATGTTGTCCCTTACTCCGGGGAAGCAGTCCTACAATGTAGGCGAAAAAGTTTCGGTAAGCTTCCCCTCGAACAAGAGCGCGGCTGCTTTGGCGGTGGTAGAGAAGGGCGGACAGATACTCAGGCGCGAATGGATAAGCTGTGAAGACACAAGCACCAAATACGAGTTTCCGGCGGAGCCCGTAATGTTTCCCAATGTTTATGTTCATGTAACCCTGCTACAGCCGCATTTGCAGACCCAGAACGATCTCCCCATCAGGCTCTACGGCATAACGTCGGTAGCGGTGGATGACCCAAGGATCGCGCTGCAGCCGAAGATCACCGCGCCGGAAAGCTGGCAGCCCGAGACCAAAGTTTCATTCACTGTGAGCGAAGATAACGGCAGACCAATGGCGTACACCGTGGCGGTTGTGGACGAGGGGTTGCTCGGTCTTACCCGCTTTAACCTGCCCAACCCGCGCAACACCTTTTACGCAAAGGAAGCGTCCATCCTTAAATCGTGGGACCTTTTCAGAGACATCATCGGGGCGTATGCGGGCAGGCTTGAAACCCTGCTTGCCATTGGCGGCGGCGATGACGGTATACTCGACACCAACAAGGAAACCCAGCGTTTCAAGCCCGTGGTGCGATTCTTTGGCCCCTACGAAATTGGCGCCCGCGAGAAAAAAACCGAAACTTTTGACCTTCCCCCGTACATAGGCGCGTTACGCATAATGGTACTTGCCGCCTCTTCAACTAACGAAGCGCAGAATAAATCCCAGCGGGCGTACGGAACCGCCGAACAGTCCGTCAAAGTCACCTCAGACCTGATGGTGTTCGGCGCCCTTCCCCGCACGCTCTCGCCCGGAGACGAAGCGATAATTCCCGTGTACGTAAATTCGTATAACGGCAGAAGAAGAACCGTCAAGGTGAGTCTGACCGTTCCCGGCGCGGCCATTCAGGGGCCCTCTTCGCAGGATGTTACCTTTGATGCGCCCGGTGAAAAACTGGTGCGCTTTACCGTAAAAGCCCCGGCAAATCCCGGCAACCTTACCTTTACCGTCAGCGCGGAATCTTCGGGGCTGAAAACCGCTCGTCACGTAACGGATATGGAAGTAAGGTCTACGATCATGCCCGTAGCAAAGGCGGTGAACGGCCTTGTCTTGCCGGGCGAAACCTGGAAAGGAAACATCGACTATCCCGGCCGGGAGGGGACGAACACCCTTACCGCTTCTTTTTCAAGGCTTCCGCCGCTTAATCTGGAATCGCGGCTTAACTACCTGATCACCTACCCCCACGGCTGCCTTGAGCAGACAACCAGCGGCGCGTTTCCCCAGCTTTATTTGGATAAAGTTTTTTCTCTGGACGGCAACCGCCTTGCGCAGATACGCACCAACGTGAACGCCGGTATACAAAAAGTTATCCGTTTCCAAATTTCGACGGGCGGCTTTTCCTACTGGCCCGGTGAATACGAGGTCAACGACTGGAGTTCTTCCTATGCCGGCCACTTCCTGCTGGAGGCCCGCCGCGCAGGCTACACGGTTCCCGACATCGTTATAAAAAACTGGCTCCATTATCAGAAAGATCGCGCGGCGCTCTGGAAAGCGGGTAACGAACAATTCACTGAGCAGGCATATCGGCTCTACACCATCGCCCTTGCCGGAGAAGCCGACCTTGGTTCCATGAACCGCCTGCGGGAACAGCGGAATATGCCCCTGCAGGCGAGATGGCGGTTAGCCGCCGCTTACTGGTACGCGGGGCAGCGGGACACCGCCCGCACCATGACGCGCGGACTGTCCTTCCCGGAAGGCAAGTACCGCGAACTCTCCGGTACTTTTGGCTCAGCGTTACGCGACAAGGCGATGATCCTCGAAACCCTGCTCCTTCTTGCCGGCGGACAAAACGCCTCGCAGGAAGAGAGGACAAAAATTCACGCCCTCTTTGAGGAAATATCCAAAGCCCTCGCGGATGAAGACAACTGGCTTTCCACACAGGAGACCGCCTACGCTCTTATCGCCACCGCCCCCTATGTACAGAACAGCGCCGGAAGCGGAGAGATGACTCTGGACTACAATGCCGCCGGTCGCAACGGAATTGTCAGCTTCAAAGGCCCGGCATTTGAACAGCCCCTGGACAACGTTTCGGGAAAGGGCAGCCCGCTTGCGGTAACCAACCGCTCCACCGTTCCGGTGTACATAAAGTTTACCGTCCGGGGACTCCCCGCTGAGGGAAGCGAGCCCGCCCTTTCCGAGGGCCTTGCGCTGACAGTGGAGTACCGCAACAGTGAGGGTACCATCATAACCCCCGCCGTCTTAAAAGCGGGAGAGGACATGGAAGTGCGCATAACGCTGCGCAATAACCGCGCCCAGACCGTGGAAGAAATCGCCCTGATAGCTCCCGTCCCCGCCTCGTGGGAAATAATCAACACCCGCCTCGCCGGCTCATCATCATCCGCGCCATTGTCCTACCGCTATCAGGACATACGCGACGATCGCGTGATGACCTATTTCAACCTCAACCGCGACGAATCAAAAACCATCACCTTCAGGGTAAACAAAACCTACGAAGGCTCTTACTTCAGACCGGCAATCCACGCCTATGCCATGTACGACGAGTCCATCCGCGCGCTCATTCCGGGAGTGAGGTAATTATGAAAAGATTGGAGGATGAAATATATACATTACAGGCAAAATTATTGACAGAAAAATTAACAATATTATTTAATAATCAATGAAACTAAATAAAATTTGTAACTTTCGCGTTATCGCGCCCAAAACCTGGCGCTGGATTTTTTGTTCTGTTCTGGGGGTGCTGGTCATTGCCTTTGCCCTCTCCATGAGGGGGCCTCTTTTCAAGGCGGCCTATTCGCCGGTGCTGTATGACCGGGAGGGGAGGCTTCTGGGGGCGCAGGTTGCCGAAGACGGGCAGTGGCGTTTTCCCAGCGCCGGAAAGCTGAACGAAAAATTTGTCATTGCCCTTATCGAAGCCGAGGATCGCCGGTTCAGGCGGCATCTGGGCGTTGACCCGTTAGCGGTAATCAGGGCGGCGTATCAGAACATCCGGGGCGGCAGGGTTGTTTCCGGCGGTTCCACCATCACCATGCAGACCATTCGCCTCGCGCGATCCCGCAAGCGGACTTTGCCGGAAAAATTTATTGAAGCGGCGCTGGCGCTCTGTCTTGAGACGGAAAAATCCAAGAACGACATTTTTGAACTTTATGCAGCTAACGCTCCATTCGGGGCCAACGTGGTGGGGATTGAAGCCGCGGCGTGGCGCTGGTTCGGCAGAAGTTCCGGGGAGCTTTCCTGGGCCGAAGCCGCCACTCTTGCCGTGTTGCCCAATAGCCCCAGCCTCATCCATCCGGGACGCAATCGCGATGCCCTGAAAAACAAGCGGGACGCGCTTCTTGAAAAATTACATTCTCGCGGTTTTTTTGATGAAGAGACCCTCACTCTTTCCCTTGCGGAACCCCTGCCCGGCGAACCGCTTCCCCTGCCGCGCCTTGCCCCGCATCTGTTGGCCCGTCTGGTGACCGAGGCCGGGGGAACCGCCGCCTTCAAAGATTCGCGGCCTGCCGCCCTTGTCGTTACCATTGATCGCGACATACAGGAGCGGGCAGCGGCGATAATGAACCGGGCGTCGGCGCGCTTTGCCGAAAATGGCATAATGAACGCCGCTTGCCTTATCATCAACACCCACACCGGCGAAGTAGCGGCTTATGTCGGCAACACCGATTCTGCCCACGCCGCCGATGTTGACATTGTTACGTCATGGCGAAGTTCCGGCAGTCTCCTCAAACCGTTTCTCTACGCCGCCATGCTGGATTCGGGAGACACGCTCCCCGCATCTCTGGTAAGCGACATCCCTACCCGCGTTGGCAGTTACAGCCCGGAGAACAACACCCGCACCTATCTGGGTGTCGTTCCGGCTGATGAAGCCCTCGCCCGTTCCCTCAACGTTCCGGCGGCGCGTTCCCTCCGGGTGTACGGGGTTGACCGTTTCGCGCGGCTTCTGCGATCGTTAGGTGTCACTACCCTGTTCCGCCCCGCCGATGAGTACGGGCTTCCCCTCATCCTCGGCGGCGCGGAAGTAACGTTATGGGACATAACCGGTCTCTACGCCGGCCTTGGGAGAGCGGTTTATAATCGTAGCGGCGGCGAGAACCCGGCGACATTTTTTCCCCCGTCGATTTTTCCCCGCAAAGAACTGACATCGGCTCCTTCCGCTCCGCCGCCGATTTCCCCGGGCGCGGCATGGCTCACCCTGGAAGCGCTTGTCTCCGTTGTCCGCCCCGGTGAGGAAGCCCACTGGCAGGAATACGCCAGCGCGAGGCGCATCGCCTGGAAGACCGGCACCAGTTTCGGTTTCCGCGACGCGTGGGCCATTGGCGTAACGCCGGAATGGACGGTGGGCGTTTGGGTTGGGAACGCTTCCGGCGAAGGAAGGGCGGAACTGAGAAGCGCCGTTACCTCCGCGCCGGCGCTGTTTGAACTTTTTTCCGCGCTGAATTCGAGGCATCCGCAAGCGGAAGCCCTGGGAGGCAACCGGGGCGGATGGTTCCCCCAGCCTGCGGCGGAATTGCGGCAGGCCGAGGTCTGCGCCTATTCGGGCTTCCTTGCCGGAACCGACTGCGCCGCCGTTAAAATCGCCGACCTGCCCCGCAATGCGCCCGCTTCCCGAGTATGCCCCTACTGCCGCTCAATTGTCCTCAATTTGAGAGAGGATCGTCGCATAACGCTTGAGAGCGGGGCCTCGGGAGAAACCGTGCAGAGAAAGTGGTTCGTTCTCCCCCCCGCTGAGGAATGGTACTACCGCCGCTGGAACCTCGACTACAAGCCCCTCCCCCCCGAAGAAAATCCGGTTGGAGGGAGCGCCGCTTCTGGCGGGAATAACCTTGCCCTCTTCAACCCCGAGCCGGGAGCGCAGGTTTACGTTCCCCGCGAACTGGACGGCAGCGAAGGGAGAATTGTCTTCTCCGCCGCTCACCGCAGCGAAACGGGAATAATTTTCTGGCATCTTGACGGAAACTACCTCGGCTCAACCGAAACCTTTCACGAAATGGAAGCCCGCCCCCCGCCCGGCGCGCACACCCTTACTCTGGTTGACGGCGAAGGCAATACCCTCACCCGGCGCTTCACCGTCCTGGATAACGCGAATTAAAAGGAATGATAACCCCCGTTTTTACCGATAAAAGAGAAAGTGCCGGGAACCAGTAGAAAGAACGTAAAATGCCCCACCTCGCCTCAAACCACTCAGCGTAAGCCGCGTGAGCCGTCCAAGCCGCGCACCAGGCAGCCCAAGCGAAAACAAGGGACACGAAGCGTCAAAAAAACGAAAAAAGGCGTCTCCCCCGCCGATGTTTTGCAAGCGTTGCTGCTAACGGGTATGCTCATCATAACCGCGGTTATTGTCTCAGTAGGAGTACTCGGCATTAAGCAACACAGGGCGCAGCAGCCTGATTTCGCGTCTGCGCCCCCCGTAGCGGTTCCGGCATCGGCTATTTTAGACACGACAACCCCGGAACCCCCTGTGCAAGACAAACCCCCGGTAAGGGAAAAACCGCCGCAGGAGAACCCGCCCGCTGCCCCCGCTCCCAAAACCACGGAAAAACCTCCGGCAAAGGAACCGCAAAACCGGCAACCAGCAAAAACACCCGCCAGAGTGCCTGCCGCCCCCACGGTGAAGCCTGCGCCCGAATCGGCGTCGCCTGTCCCGAAACAAACACCCGCCGCTTCCATCGCAAAGCCGGCGGCCATCCCCGAACCGCCGCCCAAACCAAAATATCAGGGAACGCTGGTTTTTATCATTGACGATGCGGGCAACAACCTGCAGGAGCTGGAGCCCTTTCTCCGTTTCCCCGGCCCCCTAACCATCGCCGTTCTGCCCGGCCTCCCCCATTCAGCCGAAGCCGCCCGCCGCATCCGCGCCGCAGGGAAGGAAGTATTCCTGCACCAGCCAATGGAAGCGATAGGCGGGCAAGCCCCAGGCCCCGGGGCTATTTACGCAGGAATGACCGCCGTCGAGATAGTAGCGTTACTCAGGCAAAATGTAGCGGAAATCGGCCCCATCGCAGGCATGAACAACCACCAGGGCTCAAAAATCACCACCGACCAACAGGCAATGGAAACGGTACTCGCCTTTTGCCGCGATCAGGGAATTTGCTTCCTCGATTCCCGCACCACCGCCGAAACAGCCGTTCCCGCCGCCGCCCGCAATTTGGGCGTAAAAATAGGCGAGCGCAATATTTTCATTGATAA
>JGI24698J34947_10001591_pt1 | contig 12046 bp, 14 predicted proteins | sample TergutMp193P3_FD_34947 | JGI IMG/M metagenome (IMG submission 34947)
GCGCCCTGTCCGCCTTCGCCGAGTTTGGGGTCGGGGTCGTTGGGTTTATTGGGATTGGGCAGAATAGTAACTTTCTTAAATTTTTTTGTCTGAATTGTGTAACTTTTTGGTAAATCCGGCATTTTTTCCCCTTTTCACCTTATATTCCAAAGAGCATAGGCAGCATTTCCTTATTCATATTCAACAACATTTGATTTTCAGAATACATTGCAGGTTTTTCATCCGGTGAGGCTTCCGCTATGTTTGCTGAAAATCTGATTCTAAGTAGCGTAAAATAACAGTCTGCCGCCCTGTGCGCCAGTTTATTGATACGGGAATCGTTGGGATGGTGCTGTTTTAATTCTTTTATACGCTTCGCGTCTATTCTGTCAATTTCGCTGAATTCCACAATCTCGTCATGTATTTTTTCAGCGTTGGCGATCATCTCGGCGTCAGACATGCCTTGCATAATCTTTTGCCGATGGCTTACCAATGACTCTACGCTAAGCCTTCCGTCCGCAATCTTTTTTTCCAGTTCGTCTACCACCGCCTCAATCGCGGTTATTTCGTCGTTAACTGACATTGCGTTATTTACCCAGATCTTTTCGCGCCATTGCAATAAGTTCCTTTGTGGTGGGGTCGTCCGGCTTGGACTTCAACACAAGCTCCCAGTCCTCGATGGCTTTTTCACTCTCGCCTTTCATATCATGCGCCATACCTCGGTAGTTAAATGCGGTGTAATTGTTCGGATCGAGCTTGATCGCCTCCGTAAAATCCACGATTGCCGAATCAAGTTCCTTTTTTTTCATGAACACGTTGCCACGGTTACAATATGCCCAATAGAGCTTATTCTTAGCGACGGGATAATCCGTTTCAATTTTTATCGCGGCCTTAAAGTCCTCAATTGCCCTGTCAAAATCCCCTTTATTCATAAAGTCAAGCCCGCTGATATAATACTCACTGCTTGTCATATTGCTTTCCTTCTGTTCGTTTAAAGCCCGTCGGCTATAATCAAACTACCTGCCCTCAAGAGCAGGCTTTATAAACAAGCGGTTTAGCCTCATACGAGGCCGTTCGGTTGTTTAACACAATTCTAAAAGACGCATCAATTCTTCTTACCACAAGACTTGCATTTCCTGATGAACAAACCGCCCAGTTTACCGCCACAAAATTTGCATAAGCCTTGTGCCTGCCAACGTAGTGATTGCTTCCATTCCAAAACTTGCTCTTCAGAAACAGGTCCAATATCACGCCACCCGTTGACCCCATTGCTCCCCCCAACAACCGTGCCGTCCGTTTTTAGGCCGATGGGATGATCACAAGCGACAACCGCGACAATATCACACCACCCGCTGATATTGGTATTCCCAACAGTGATAACCGTACCATCCGCTTTTAAGCCGACTGTATGATGACTACCGGCAGCAATCGCGACAATATCACGCCAACTACTGACATTACATTGACCTTTATCATTATCCCCAACCGCGACAACCGTGCCGTCAGCTTTTAAGCCAATGGTATGATCACAAGCAGCAACCGCGACAATATCATGCCAGCCGCTGACACCACATCGACCATCTTCATTGTATCCAACAGTGACAATCGTGCCGTCCGTTCTTAAGCCAACGGTATGCTGATAAGCAGCAACCGCGACAATATTATGCCAGGCGCTGACATTACATTGTCCATATTTATTGCTCCCAGTCGCGACAACCGTGCCGTTCGCTTTCAAACCGACTGTATGCCAAGCGGCGGCAATAGCGACAATATCTTTCCAATCACCAACATCACACCGGCCATCTTCATTATACCCAACCGCAACAACCGTACCGTCCGCTTTTAAACCCACTGTATGACAATAACCGGCAGCAACAGCGACAATATCACACCAATCACCAACATTGCATTGACCATTATCATTCTTGCCAGTCGCAACAACCGTGCCGTCTGTTTTCAACCCAACTACAAATGGAAAAATACCACCAATGGAAACACACACTCGGTACCTGACAATCCGTTCACGGATTTCTGACAGATGCTTTGCCGCTTCATCCCTGGCGGCAATTATATCCATCGCTTTTTGATCCCCATATGCGGCAGCCCTACGGAGATTTTCCTCCCTCTGTTTCTCCGCATGACGGCGCTTTTCATCATCCTCTCTCTTTTTCTCTATAGCCGCGTTCTTTTCCCTCTCCGCTTTTTCCTTTTCAGCTTTCTTTACATCGAAAGAACAATAATGAGCCTGTTTGTAAATCTTGCAATCATGAAACTCTTTATTGGGACTATTCATTAATCCCATTGATTCACGATGTTTCTCGCAATTCATCATTCCAACATTATTGGTAACTACAAGATAATCACAGCAAGTGTCGTTGTAAGCGGTGTCTAATCTATTGAATTTCGTCGGATTCATTCTTTTACCTCCTGTATATCTTCGCCTGATACATCTTGAGGAACATTGTTCATGTCATACCCCAATGCCCAGATTGGTATATCCGGTATTAACCACCTTCCGGCGAAATGAGATCTGACACCTGACTTCTTATCATATCCATCAAGTTTTGATTGTCGGACTGCATTTTCGCTCTCACATCCGGTGTAACGAGCGCTTCGCTTGTTAAACAACCGGTCTTAAATAAAGTCAAATAGCAGTTTGCAGCTCTGTCTGCCAATTTGCCGATAGTGGAATCATCTGGATGGTGCTGTTTTAATTCTTTCAAACGTTTTATATCTATTCTTTTACTTTTAGCCATCAGCCCGCCGGCCAATTCCTGACACTTGGCCATTTGCGCGGCTGTACCGGTGACACTGCGTATCTGTTTCAAAATCGCCTCCACGCTGATTGTCCCGTTTTCGATATCCTTTTCAATCTCATTCACTACCGCCTCGATTGCGGCGAGTTCGTCACTAACTGACATTGATATTCCTCCAAATATTCGTTAATAAAATCGAACGCCATAAATACGGCGCCTGGTTACCTGGAATATATATTAATTAAGGCATTAACATACAGTGCCATACCAGTATATTTATATTGCCTTATACCGAAATACCTACCTTGAATTTTCCTTACCACCAATAATTTGCTTTACCTCGTTTCAAAACCAAATCTCTACACTCATAACAACCGCCCCCCTCAACCAAAGTTGTATACAGAGCCGAATGAACCCCCGAATCTCCCCCACATTGCATATATTTTTCATTGTCGTTATAAAGAACGTTAAGCACTTCCTCAACTGTCATGCCGTTTGACATAGGGATTTTACGGCATGAATAACACAATTCACTTACTTCTACTCTCATAATTCTACTTCCTTGGCATTTATAGCCTGCCATGGCTTTTTTTCCTGTCCAACGGACAGTAATAAATGTGGTATCAAAACTTGTACTCCAATAATTTTGAGTCCTTATCGCCTATAATACCTTTATGCTTTATCCCACCACATCTTTTTCACAATTCTCACGAGGAGACCGACAGGCCCGGCAATCATAAAAATAACAGCTAAAACGCCGCCGCCGATAACTGTAGTTTTTATGGCCTCTATAAGTCCATCCTTTCTTAATACCCGCATAAAGAGAGCGGGATCTTCAAGAAGATATGCTGCACCACAGCCAACGCCAATACCAAACCACATCCCTATAAGAACATTTCCACCACTCGCTCCGATTATAATACCCAGAAAGAAACCAACAGCGGAAAAAACAAGAAGTTTTTTTATATCATTTTTCTCTTTTACTGCTTCACCACTTTCAGAAAATGATATTGTTGTACCGCTTTTTAAGCGTTCAAGATCATCTCTTACCAGTTTTGCGTTTTTATTATCGGGATCAAGCCGAAGAAATTCCTCATAATCGCTGATGGCTTCCTGTGTGTTGCCTGATTGCGAATTGATCAAGCCGCGCTTGGCGTACGCTTCAGCATTTTCAGGGTCAATCTCAATGACTCTATTATAGTCATCAAGGGCTTTCGTGGTTTCGCCAATATTCATATACGCAAGCCCACGGTTGTAATAAGGCTCCGCATTCCCGTCCGGTGAAATTTCAATGGCTTTGGTACAATCGCTAATTGCCTTTTGAGGTTCCTTCATTTTCAGGTATACGTTTGCCCGGTTAATATACGCGGAAATATAGCTTGCGTCGAGCTCAATCGCCTTATTAAAGTCGTTGAAAGCCTTGTTTATGTCATCACCCGATTTAATGAAAATGCATCCACGATTATTGTACACGGCGGCTTCTTTGGGGTTAATCTTTACGGCCTTTTCCGCGTCATCAAGGGCTTTTCGAAAATCGCCCATTTCCGTATACATTTCACTCCTTACAAGGTAAGCTTCGTGGTTATTCTGGTTTTCATCAACAATATTACTGATATAGCTAATTGCCGCGTCCCAACCGCCTTCTTTGAACGCGGACATTGTTTGTTGTGACAAATCATCATAATTCATATAGTTTTCCTCCATTAGTGGTTTCACAACCCAGTTCAGAGTTATGAATAATTTTAGGTTGTGAAACCCGCCTGATTACCACTGTAATGATTAGCGTTCAAGTTCCATTTCGATCTCTTTTACAAGCTCTTTTTGGCAATTTGGACAACGTTTGTCTTTCAGCATTTCAGGGATCCATTCATGACCGCAACCCGGGCATTTTACTTTCTTGCCCATGTCTTTCAACTTACGAAGTTTTTCATCCATTTCCATCACCTCCTTTTATTTCTATACATGCGCCCAACGGACGGTTTTCAAAGCATTTAATCACCTTTTCCTGTTATACATCAGGATTGGTACGCAACTGCTTTGATTTTTTATCGCCATAGCTCTGTTGATTATAGTGCCCGCATTGTTTCCAGTTACTACTGGACATGCAATACTCATTTTTTTGATATCCTTCCTGATATGTTTCTTTAAAGTTGCACACACTGGAAGATGTGTTGAAATACGGACAAATTGACATGGTTTTTCTCCGGTGCTTATAGTCCACCAAGACTTTTAGTTTCTCTGTCCAACGGACACAGGTTATATCAACAGCCCACCTTAATTTTGGGCAGTCTATCCATACGCATTTTTTAATATAGTTTTTTTATATATAGATGACATAATTATGTCTATTTGCCCATATTATAGCATAATAGAGCGTTATTCAAGCCCTTTATAACATAATTATGATATTTTTATGGCATGGCTGACTTTGCCTGCCGATTACGCTCTGAAATTGACTATATTGGCCTCAATCAGAAGGAATTTGCCGCCAAAGCGGGGATCAAAAAGCGAGCTCTGGACGCTTATCTGGGAGTGCAGCAGTCCATGCCGCCTGCCGATGTTGCGGTCAAAATAGCTTCCGCTCTCGGCTTATCGGTTGAATACCTCGTAACAGGCAAGGAGTTTCGACGAGCTATAGACATATCAAAGTATATCCAATTCAGGGATATGCTGGATGACTTGGCAATTCTGCCTGATGAAATCCTGAATCCAATAAAAGCAATGATAAAAACCGCCGCAGATCATGAGCGTGAAAAACAGGAGGAAAAAAGAACAATAAAAAATACTTAACGGATGTATAGGCCGCGGAAATAGTACCAAACACTTCACTTTCAGCGCCATCATCCTGGCCGCCATCCGAAAGGAAGCGCGTCAGTGCCAGGCACTTCTCTTAGCGTACCTGATAAAGGATAACGCTATATATAACGGTGCCCGACTTCCTACTTCCTTCCATAAACCGCGTCACTGACTCAAATATTTACTGCTTAGACAAACACGCGAAACAATGCTATACTTCTTTTGAAGCAGGAGGACAATCAGATGAAAACGATTACCCACCATATCAACCTCAACGACACCGTACCGTTCAAAAATAACGCAACTTTTTGCATAGGGACGGGCAGGATTAACCTCGCCCTGCGGCATGAGTATCACAGGCAGCTTGAGAAGGTACAGAAGGATATCGGCTTCTCGTATATACGCGGGCACGGGCTGTTTTGCGATGACATGGCGGTATACCACACGTACACCGAAGACGGCGTCGAGAAAGAGGAATACAATTTCAGGTATATCGACATGGCGTTTGACGATTACCTTTCGCTGGGTCTCAAGCCCTTTATCGAATTGGGCTTCATGCCGGAGAAAATGGCTTCGGGGGATCAGACGATTTTTTACTGGAAGGGCAATGTCACTCCGCCGGCCGACTACGGCAAGTGGGCGCGTTTGGTGACGGCGGCAATCGACCACTGGATTGGCCGCTACGGCAGGGACGAAGTGATCTCCTGGCCCTTCGAGGTTTGGAACGAGCCCAACCTGAGCGGGTTCTGGAAAGACGCGAATATGAACGAATACTTCACGCTTTACGATGTGACAAGCAGGGCGGTTAAAAGCCGCGACGAGCGCATACGTGTCGGAGGACCGGCGATCTGCGGCGTGGACGACGAGCGCTGGATGCGCAGTTTCCTGGAGTACTGCGTCAAAAATAAAGTCCCGCTTGATTTTATCACAAGGCACGCCTACGGCACGGAATCGCCGGACAGGGAAGGCCGCTACGTCTATCAGAAACTCAGGCCCCACGAGGGCTTCATGTCCGAGCCCCTGCAAAGCCGCGCCATCGTTGACAGCTTCCCGGAGTTCAAGGGAATGGAAATGCACATAACGGAGTTTAACACGTCCTACAGCCCGAGCAACCCCATTCACGACACGAACCTGAACGCCGCTTATGTCGCGCGCCTCTTGAGCGTATTGGGCGACACCTGCGCCTCCTATTCATATTGGACCTTCGGCGACGTTTTTGAGGAATCGGGCGTGTCTTTCACCCCGTTTTCGGGCTGCTTCGGTTTAATCGCGAACGGAATGATCCGGAAGCCGACATACTGGACTTATGTTTTCTACAAAGACCTGTACCCGGCAGCCGTCGCGAAAAACGAGCAATTTATCGTGACAAAATCCGGCGCAGGTGATTTGCGCGGCATCGCGTGGAATCCCGTCGAGGAAGGGCGCGATGAAAAGCAACTGCGTCTTTCGGTCAACGTTAAAAACGGCGCATATTTTCTGCTGACAAAGACGGTAGACGAAATCTGCTGCAACCCGCTGAAGGCATGGCTAAACATGGGCTCCCCGGCGTACCCGTCAAAAAGACAATTGCGAATATTGAGGGAATGTTCCTGCCCGCGGATCACCACAAGGCGAATTGAAGTAACAGACGGACTTGCCGCCTTCGACATCACTTTGACTTCAAACGCCCTTTGTTATTTTGAATTGCAGCGTATTGAGCCTGAAACGGATAGGGGATTCTGTACGGAGCGGATACAGGGAACATAAAAAATCGGTTTTTCTGTATAACATAAAATATTTCCCCCTCTCATTCGTCTACTAAACCATAGGAGACGAACAATGAAAAAAAACATTAAATTCAGGTTCGCGGGCATTGGCGTCGTGATTGCGATACTCGCGTTCGTAGTATTCGGCGCGGCTGTTATGTTGTTGTGGAACGCGCTCATGCCGCGGATTTTCGGTTTGCTTGAACTCGATTACCTGCAGGCTATTGGACTTCTGATTCTCACGCGGATTTTATTCGGCGGCATAGGCGGCCAGTGGCACGGACGCCGTGGAATAAAGGAAGACGTGACCGGCCACGGCAACAAACTTCGGGAAAAGTGGATGAACATGAGCGAGGAAGAGCGTAAGGAGTTCATAGAAAAGGAAAAAGATTTTTTCAGATCCAACAGGCGTTTTTCGCGTTTGCGCGATTTCCTCGACGATGATGAAGAAAAGAACACGGAAACCGGTACAAAAAAGGATAGCGGCGATGAATAATCCGGTTATTGGCGTACAGAACCTCACCAAGCGATATAAAAACGCCGAGAAAGCGGCGGTTGACAACATCAGCTTTTCCGTCGGAGAAGGGGAATTCTTCGCGTTCCTCGGCGCGAACAGCGCGGGAAAAACGACAACAATCTCCATCCTGACGACGACCCTTTCCAAAACGGAAGGGAGCGTGTGCATTGCCGGGTTTGACCTTGAGCGTGAAGCGCGGGAGATTCGATCGAACATCGGCATTATCTTCCAGAAACCAAGCCTTGATCTCGACCTCTCCGCGGAAGAGAACCTGCGGCTTCACACCTGCATGTACGGTCTGTATCCCCATCGCCCGTTTTTCGGTTGGATGCCAAAAGCCTACCGCGAGCGGGTATTCGAGCTTGCGGCAATACTCGGCATAGAGGAAAACCTGTGGAAGCCGCTCAGGACTTTTTCCGGCGGCATGCAGCGCAAAATCGAAATTATGCGCACGCTGCTGCACAATCCGCGGGTGTTGTTTCTGGACGAGCCGACTCAGGGTCTTGATCCCGTCAGCCGCAAAACCCTGTGGGAATATTTGAACAGGACGCGCAAAGAATACGGCACGACCGTATTTCTGACTACCCATTATCTTGACGAAGCTGAAGGAGCTGACACGGTGTGCATGATTGACGAGGGAAGACTCGTTTTTACGGGAAGCCATGGGGAAATGAAAGGCCGTCTACACAGCGCCACGCTTGAAGAAGCCTACATCAGCCTTTTGACGGGGGAAGCCGCATGAACGCAGCAGCACAATTGACCATGCCCCGCTTCTTCCGGGAAGCAAACGCGGTCTTTACCATTGTCCACCGTGAGATTATCCTCATGTTGAAATCTCCCGCCCGTATCGTCATGACGCTCATGTGGCCTGTGATGATGCTTGGAATGTTCGGCAGCCAGCTTTCCCAAAACATGGGGGTCTTCATGGATTTCGATTTTAGTACTTTCATGCTAATCGGTATGCTGGTGAACGGCCTCTTTTTCGTGACCATGATGGGGGTCAACAGCCTTGTCGAAGACAAGGAAAATGATTTCACCCAGGAGATTCTTGTGTCCCCCGTATCAAGATTTTCTATCATACTGGGCAAGATAATCGGCTCGGCATCCGCGAGTTATTTTCAATTTTTCGCGACCATCGGCATCGGTTTAATTATCGGGGCGAGTATCTCAGCGCGTGGTTTTTTCGTTTTGCTGTCGCTTTCGCCTTTGATGTGCCTTACCGGTGGTTCTCTTGCGGTGTTTTGCATAAGCGTCATTAAAAAACCGTCAACCGCGAATGTGGTCATTATGATTGTCGCGATGGGGCAGATGTTCCTCTCCGGCGCATTAATTCCGGTGAATCATTCCACAGGCTTTATGGGCGTTTTAAGCCGCGCCCTGCCGATGACTTATTGTGTCGATTTTGCCCGCGGTATTTTCTATCAAAGCCAGAATATCGGAACAAACGCGACACTCCATGCGCCCGCAATTGACCTGCTTATCATTACTGTGTTTACCGTCGTATTCTTCCTGACAGGCACAATACTTTTTGTACGCTCGGAAACTGACAGATAACGGAAGATAGCGCGGAGAAAACACATACGCCGGTCAATACGGTTCTCTCCCGCAAGCATTACGCGGTCAAGTATCTGCGGAAAAGGTTGGAAGAACTATACGGCGATGTTATGACGTTGACCTAAAAGAACATTCATGGACGAATAGACAAGCCAATCCCTGTATTGATAGAATATAGTCAAGAGGTCTAAAATGAAAAAACTAAGCTTATTATTAGTCGTCGTTCTGGCGGCGGTTTTGTTCGCGGGGTGTAATAACGATCCCGACGCGACATATACGGTTACTTATAATAGCAATGGCGCGACTTCCGGCTTTCCACCTAACGACAACAACCAATACAAATCCGGTGAGGAAGCTACGGTTCTTGGCCAGGGGATTCTTCTTAGAACCGGTTATGAATTCCTGAACTGGAACACCAAATCAGATGGTACAGGCGATTCGCACTCAGCCGGTAGTAAAATCACGATAAAAGGAGCTGTCTTTCTATACGCGATATGGGTTGTGAAACCATGAATCAGGTGGAAAGTCCTGAGCTCCCAAAAACCGCTCTCTCCCTGGAGGACTGCCTTAAATACGCGGACGAGACAAAAGAGCTTGTCTTAACGAAAGACGCGCTTGCGGAAATCCCCGCTCTCCTTTCGAAATTCTTCGATTTTAAATCGGTGTGCCTTATCGCCGATGAAAACACCTTTAAAGCAGCAGGTCAAAGCGTGAAAGGCGTTCTTGAAGGGGCGGAGGTGAAAATAGCCGGCGTGCATGTTTTTCCGAGCGAGCCGCGGCTTCACGCGGATTATAACCACGTCCTCTTCCTCAAGGAATGGTTCTTCTCCCTGTCGGATTTCCCGGCTTTGGTTCCCGTTGCCGCCGGCGCTGGCACGATAAACGATCTCGTCAAGGCAGCTTCCGCCGAGCTGAAGCTCCCCTACCTCTGCGTCCCAACAGCGGCGTCCGTGGACGGTTATACGCCTAACGGGGCCGCCCTGCTCATGGGCGGGTTCAAGCAGACACTACCCTGCTCCGCCCCACGTGCGCTTGCGGCTGACCCGGAGCTGATGGCGCGCGCGCCGGCCTGGCTTTCTTCATCAGGCTTTGGAGACCTCGCAAGCAAGATCATCTCCGGGACAGACTGGATAATCGCGGAAAGGGCCGGCGCTCTGGGAGCACCGGGTGCGCCGGCGCGAGACCCCGTGGCGTGGGGCATGGTCCAGAACGGCCTTATGAATGCTCTAAAGCACTCGGTAAATGCAGCCAAAGGGGACAGGGAAGCGGTAAGGACGCTTTTTCAGTCACTGGCCATTACGGGTTTTGCCATGCAGTACATGAAAAACTCCTGGCCTGTTTCCGGGTCGGAGCACCTCTTCAGCCACACCTGGGAAATGGAAGACCTTTCAGTTAACGGCGCGCCGGTAACCCACGGCCACAAGGTGGCAATCGGAACCCTGGCCGCCACGGCCTTCACCGAGACCTTTTTCGCTGACCCCAAAGGGCCGCCGGAGCGAGCGAAGGCGTACAGGCGTCCCGGCCGGGATGAGCGAAAGGCGGAAGTGTCCGCGGTGTTCATGGGCAGCCAGGCCCGCGACAGTATAGTCGACACGGCGATGGCTAAATTCATGGACGAAAAAACCGTCGCTATCATCGATCAGGCTTTCAGGGATTCCTGGAAGGAGGTCCGTGACAGCGTGCTGGAAAGGCTCCTTCCCTACGGGGAACTCAAGGCCCTTCTCGCGGGGGAGGAATGTCCCGTAAAACCCGAGACGATTGGCCTCAGCCGCGGCGAAGTCATAGCAACCGCCCGGCGCGCCCAGATGATACGCAACAAGTACAACATCCTCGACCTTTCATGGGATATGGGCGCTTTCGAAACTGTTCTGGACACGATAGACAAATCGGGAATTTATCTAAACTAAAAACTTATCAATAATTTTTTTAACCACGAACCAAAACGAACTTGTAGTTTTAGGTAAATGGATTCTTGGGGTGTATTTTGCGATAAAAATTTCTTATTAAGGGGTATTACATGGATACTTTACCGCTATTACGCTTAGAGTAACTTAAAAGCTTTAGACGGCATATATGCCGGTAAAACGCGCTTGTGAAAAGGAAGGTAAAAAAATGAAACTAAAATTCAAACTAAGTATCATTGCGATCGCAATAATGGCAGTCGTGGTGGCGGGAATAGCTGTACTGCTCGTGAACACGGCGTCCGGCCTGACTATCGGGCTTAATAAAAACGGCATTAGCTACATAGGCGATACACAGTCGGCGTACTGGACGGGCCGGGAAGATACCCGTTTGCAGTTGTTGCGTACCCTGGCGGATGTGATGTCGGATTATGAAAACACACTTATGGAAACAAGGCGGGACCAGTACGATACCCTTATCGCGGGTGTTATTGCAAACAACCCGGCATTTATTACGATTTATACGGTATGGAAGCCAAACGCCGTTGACGGCATGGACGCTGCCAATATCGACAGGGTGGGTTCAGGTCCCACGGGCCAGTACGCCGTGGCCTTCTCCAGGGAAAACGGGCCTATAGAGAAACGTATGACTACGGATATAGATGCCTCCATGGCATATATTACCGGCCCCAATGCAAACAAAGACAGGGTGGAAACTCCGTCTCTCAGAAATATAACCGGAAGAGATGCCTATTTGCTCAGGCTGATGGTTCCCATCGTTAACCACCGTACCAATGA
>JGI24698J34947_10001592_pt1 | contig 12046 bp, 12 predicted proteins | sample TergutMp193P3_FD_34947 | JGI IMG/M metagenome (IMG submission 34947)
TAATCGCTCTTTTTTTCCCGCCGATTCCCGTTCTGCACTGGATGGCGGCTGTGTGTGCGGCGACGATTGCCGGGGCCGCGTGGGGCGGCATTGTCGGCTTTTTCAAAGCGCGTTATAAAGTTTCGGAAGTTGTTGCAACCATCATGATGAACTATATCGCTCTTTACATTCATCGTCTTATTATCTTTAGGATTCCGGGAAGCAATACCTACCGCACCGGAGATATTCCACCAACAGCTTCCCTGTCAAGCCCTCTGCTGGCTTCTCTTACCAATAACTCAAGGCTCAACTACGGACTTTGGTTTACGATTGCCGCCGTTTTAATTTACTGGCTTATAATGGAAAAAACAACGCTTGGCTATTCTTTAAAAGCTTCCGGCATTAACAAAGACGCCGCTCTTTACGCCGGTATTCGCGTAAACCTGAACATTACTTTGGCGATGATAATCTCAGGCGCTTTCGCGGGACTTGCCGGCGCTTCTGTTTCGCTTGGCGTGTTCACTTATGGACGAGTGCTGGCGGCCTTTGACGGCTATGGCTTTGACGGCATCGCAGTCGCTCTTGGTGGCAACTGCACAGCATTGGGGATTGCCCTTGTAGGGCTTCTGTTTGGAATGTTAAAATCCGCACAGCCGCTTATGCAGTCGCGCCAGATACCCAGNGAAATTACCTCGATTATNATGGGCCTTGTCGTGGTTTTTATTTCATTGCGGGCGGGAATACANCTTTTTGTCGAATGGCGGATGAAAGAAAAAACGCGCAACGCGGAGAAGAAACAGGAAGAGATCGGCTAATGGATCAAATATTATTTTTTGCAAAAATGCTTCCTTCCGCTTTTATGATTGTAGCTCCCATTCTTATTGCCGCAACAGGAGGAATGATCTGCGAGCGTTCAGGAGTTGTAAACATCGCGCTTGAAGGGCTTATGTCGATAGGAGCTATGACCGCCGCCGTGTGTCATGTGTTATTGGAAACTAAAATCGGCTTCTCCGTTCCTCTTGCGCTTTTTTTATCCGCTCTTGCAGGCGGACTGTTTTCGCTCATTCACGCTTTCGCTTCCGTTACCCTGCGCGCGGATCAGGTTATTTCCGGCACGGGAATTAATCTTCTTTCAAGCGGAATTACGGTATTTGTCTGCCAGCTTTTGTTCCGCATGGATCGCAGTATGAATTACATAATGGGAATGAGGTCGGGCATTTTTGGAATTTATCCCACAATATGGATTGCTCTTGTCATTTTGGCGTTTGCGTGGTTCATGCTGTACAAGCGCCCATGGGGGCTTCGCCTTCGCGCAGCAGGCGAGTATCCGCAGGCCGTCGCTTCCGCCGGATTGGATGTGATTCGCATCCGCTACACTGCGGTTATAATTTCAGGGCTTTTGGCAGGCCTTGCAGGAGGCTGTATTGTTCTTACTCAGGATATTCAGTTTACGGTGAACACAATAAACGGAAAGGGTTTTATCGCTCTTGCCGCGGTTTCTTTCGGGCGCTGGTTACCGCTTGGCATACTTGGCTCCAGTTTTCTCTTTGGTTTTTCGTCCAGCCTTGCCGTGAACATCATCAATATAAAACGCCTTCAGTCTTTGCCTTCGGAAATTTTTAATCTACTGCCGTATTTAATAACTTTGCTTACGCTGGTGGTTTTCAGCGGAAAAGATTACGCGCCCAGAGCCGCCGGCCAGCCTTACGACAAAACGATAAGTTAAAATAAAATTGACTAACGTAAAATCACTTCCGTCCTGCCGAAGCCACCAAGTTCCGGCCTCGAAAAATAATAATCCGCCACAGCCGGGTCTTTTTTAAGATAGTCGTGAATTCCCTTCTGCAAAATTCCTGAGCCCTTGCCGTGAACAACGGAAAAAATTTTCAAGCCCGAAAGAGAGGCGGCTTCGATCTGGCGGCGCAGTGTTTCTGTCGCCTCGTCCAGCCTCATGCCCAGAAGTTTCAATTCGGTGACGGCTTCGCCGCCGTATTCGGCGGCCCATGACGCGCTTTGTTTTGTCTGCAAAGGGGGCGCGGCGGTTAATTCGTTTTCAGAGATGTTCATTTTAAGCGAGCCGACTTTCACTATCCATGTGCCGCCTGACGTGCTTTTTTTACCGGCGCGAACAATTACGCCGCGCTGTTTTGAAGGCCCGGCAAAAACTTCCATGCCCACAGCAAAGGCGGCGGCGCGTGCGGAAGAAGACGGCTCATTCTTCTGGAATTGTTCGCGAATTGCCCGCTCTTCTTCTTCAAGAGCGGCGCTTTCATTTTCTGCGTTACGTGCAAGATCATTCAGAAATTCTTTAACCTTTAGCGTCTTTTCGCGGTCAACTTCTCCCTCTTTCAGCTCGCGGACAAGGTTTTCAAGCGTTTTCCGGCTTTCACGCAGAAAAACCTGAAGTTTGCCCACAGATTCGTGCTTTAGTTCCGCTTCTTTCTGACGCAGTTGCAGTTCCTTTAAATCGGCTTTTCGTTTTTCTTCTTTTAATCTGTCCTGCTCAATCGCGCTCTTTTGCTCAAGTCCGGCAAGCTCCCTGTGTTTTTGTTCAAGGCCGGTTATCAGCGCGGAAATATCCGACTTTTCTTCGTCAATGTACCTTCGCGCTTTTTCTACAATCTCGCTGTCAAGGCCGTTAGCTGAAGATATTTCCAGCGCCCTGCTTTCGCCCGGTATCCCGTTGATAATTTTGTAAGTAGGCGAAAGAGTTCGCGCGTCAAATTCAACCGAGGCGTTTTCCACCCCTTCTTTTGTGTAGCCGTAATTTTTCAATATTCCGTGATGAGTGGTGATAATCATCCGCGCTTTTTTTTCGATAAGATAGTCCAGTATCGCCATTGCGATAGCCGTTCCCTCTTCCGGGTCTGTTCCCGAACCGAGCTCGTCAAGCAGAACGAGAGAATTTTCCGTCGCATTAGCTGTAATTGCGGAAATATTTGTGATGTGCGCGGAAAAAGTTGATAAAGACTGATCGATAGACTGCTCGTCGCCGATGTCGGCGTATATTCCGTCGAAAAAAGGAAGGACGCTTCCCTCATCAAGGGGGAGGGCAAGAGCCGACTGGTTCATCATGGCGAAAAGGCCCAGTGTTTTTAGGGCGACGGTTTTTCCGCCTGTGTTCGGGCCCGTAATAATAAGTGTGCGGATAGAGTTTTTCATTTCGATATCAATAGGGACCGCTTTTTTCAGCAGGGGGTGACGCGCCTGTTTTAGAATGAGGCTTTCCGATTTATTGTTCGTAGCTTTCGCGAAATGCCCCTTTGTCGCCGCGGAATATGCGGCTCTTGCCCTTAAACATTCAAGCTTGATTATTTTTTCGTGAAAATTTTTTATGCTTTCTGCAAAGGCGGAAATTTTTCCCGTTAATTCGCGCATGATTTTCTGTATTTCCGCATCTAAATTCCGCTTTTCCAGAAGAACCTCGTTGTTTTTTTCTACCACGTCCAGAGGCTCCACAAAGACAGTTTGTCCGCTTGATGAAACTTCGTGCACTATCCCGTGGATTCGCCCACGAAAGTTTGCCTTTACTGCAAGCACTGTCCGCCCGTCCCTCTGCGAAGGAAGCGGCGATTGCAACATTCGCTTGTATTCATCGTCCGAGGAATAGCGCGAGGCCGCGGCTTTCAGCTCCCTTTCAAGGCCGCTAATACGCTTCCTGATTGCACGTAACGCAGGGATGTCGCGAAGGTTTCCTTCTCTGTCAATTACTTTGAAAATTTCCGCCGAGACCTGAGCGCAGTCGGGAAAAATGCCGCCTGTGTCCGCCGAATCCGCACAGTGCCCAAGCATGGCAAAAAGCGCGTCTCTCCCGACACCTTGAGCTTCCTCGCTCGCGGTGCGCTCTTTAATTACCCACTTTCTCAATTCCAAACCGCGCTCAATAAAAAGCCCGATTGCCAAAGCCTCGTCGCTGTCCAAAACAGTGCCGTCTGTTTCTATTTTTGGAAGCAGAAAACCAATCGAAGGCAACCATGAACGCGGCGCGTCTTCCGCTTTTACAATGGCGTAAATTGCGCGAACCTTTTCCACGGCTTCCAGCGCTTCCCGCTCGTTATAAATTGGATTGGCCTCTTTTATTAAAAGAGCGGCTTCTTCGCTTAGGGCATGCGAAGCGGCGTTTTCCATAATCTGCGGATATTCAAGCAGGGCTTGAGTTTTTTCGGCCAGTGCGTTTTTATCTATTTTATCCATTTTTTACGCCCTTAATATCATCGCGGATACGCAGAAAACTTTCGTAGCGATCCTCGTGAATAACGCCGGCCGTTACAGCTTCCAGTATTTTACAGCCTGGCTCCGTGCGGTGGGAACATGACAGGCCGAAACTGCATTTCCCGGCAAGGGGAGCGAACTCCCGTAAATGGCTGACTACATCTTCCTCTTTTATTCCGTCAGGAATAAAGAGGCGGACTCCCGGAGTGTCGATAATACAGGTTCCTTCTGTCAGCTCAATCATGAACGACATTGTTGTTGTGTGAATGCCTCGGTCGTATTTTTCATTCAGGCGTCCCTCTTTTATTTTCAGTTCAGGCTGAAGCGCGTTGATAAGGCTGGACTTCCCTACTCCGCTCTGACCTGTAAGAACGGAAATCTTTCCCGTAATTTCACTGCGAAACTCTTCAAGGCCGTCTCCCGTCTTCGCGGAAACCTTCAGTATTTTATAGCCTATGCGCCTGAAATCTTCAAGCCGCTCTTCTGTATCGGGGTTGTTATGATCAAGATCGATTTTATTGCAGACAATGACAGCCTCAATGCCGGCGATATCCGCCTGAAGCAAAACCCTGTCAAGAAAACGGGGCCTGAAAGGGGGAGAGGCCGCGGTGCAAAGGCACAAAATCAAATCGACATTTGCAGCTAACAGCTGGCTTGCGTCTCCCTTTTGGTTAAATCTGCTGAAAAGATTGCGCCGTTTTTCCACGGACAATATCATCGCAGAGCTTGAATCTTTTTGCCTCTCGACAATAACCCAATCGCCTGCCGCCATCGGGTTGTAAAGATTATCCGCGCCTTTTAACACTTTTCCTTTTATTCTGCACTCAAGCTCACTGCGGCCTTCTTCCGTTTCTATCCGCACGGTAAGAATATTGCGCGAGCTTTTAATAACAAGTCCTTTCAGGGTTTCTGTATCGTTTTTCATAATTCGTCTAACAGATAGAGTTTGAAGCCGAGCGCGGACGAGCGGCTTTGCCAAGAGGAATCGGGCGGCTGTGATCCGGTAAGGAAAAATCGGTTTTCGGGAACAGAATCTTTTCCCGCGCGCAGAAGGCCGCCGTCTTCGTCCAGAAGGTATTCAATGCGCTTTGTAATTCCGTCCAGCGAATCGAAAATTTTTATTGCGGGAGCCGCTTCAAGGCGGAACTCTTCGAGTAAATATAAAAAATGGGTACAGCCCAAAACGAGGGTATCTATTCCCTCGGCGCGGAAAATATCAATATATTTTTTAACGATTTGCGCTTTTTCATTTTTTCCTGCCGTATCAAATCGCCGTTCTACAAATTCGACAAGCTCAGGCGCGGCAATACCGAAAATTTCACAACTGCCTTCCTCGTTGTCCGCAAGGTTAAGGCTTTGGATATCCTCGATTGTCCGCGCTGTACCCAGGACGCCGACAAGGCCGCTTTTGCAGGCATTTGCCGCAGGCTTTATCGCAGGAACTGTCCCTACAAAGGGAAGGCGCGGAAAGCGCCGGCGCAGAGGGGCAAGAGCGCTGATGCTTGCGGTATTGCAGGCAAGCACGGCCATTTTTGGATCTGTCAAATTAATTAATTTATTTGTCAGCGCGGTCAGTATCGAAACAATATCATCCTTTTCGCGGGGGCCGTAGGGAAAATTCTCCCGATCGGCAAGGTAATAGACACACTCCCGCGGATTCCTTTTCAGAAAATCCCCGCAATAGGGAATTCCGCCAATGCCTGAGTCAAGAAAAAGTATCGGTCTATTATCCATATCAGTTAAATAAATTATCGAATGCGGCCTTAGAAGCCTTTGCTTTTTCGCGCTCTTTTGACAGCCCCGCGCTTTCAGAGCGAAATTTGGCATCCAGCGAGAACCAGTCGCAAAAATTCGCCCTCTCCTTGTCCGCTTGCCTCTCCGCGCCCGATTCCTTACAGTCGCCGCGCTCGCCGGGCAGGAAAAAACGGCAATTTTTACAGGCGCGCAGATCTTTTCCGCAGTTTGTACAACGCATAGACCGCCCGATTGGCTCCTCGTCAGTTATTGGCGAACCACAATACCAGCACATGTTTTATTCTATCCTGCTGTGGGACTGGTTGTAAAGATTAAAATGTGCTAAACTGATAAGGATGTTTACCACTAATCCCTGCGCCGCAGGATGCGGAAGACCGGCCATTACGGGCTATAATCTTTGCTTCACCCACATGGCAAATCCCGAACATGAATATTTCCATGTATGCGAGTATATCAAAAATAATTTGACAATCAACGATTTTAACGTATCGGGAATACACTTTGAAAATATCGATTTTTCAAAACACATTCTTTACGGCTGTAATTTCAAGGACGCCTCATTTTCCCATTGCAATTTTACCGGCATTAAAATAAGAATGAGTTTTTTTGATTTTGCTTCTTTTCAATCCTGCGATTTTTCCGGCTCGGACATTCAGTTCTTGTCTTTCGCAGGCTCGCGGATCGAAAAATGCACCTTTGAAGATTCGGAAATAGTGCATGTTAATTTTGAGGGAGCGGCAATTTCCGAATCTTCATTCAATAGTTCCAATTTATACAACTCAAGATTTATAAGCGCCGATTTGGACAGGATCTCCTTTGTTAACTGCAACTTAAAGAGGGTGTTTTTTGCCAGCGCGAAGCAGAAAAATGTTTTGTTTAAATCGTCAAATACAGCGGAAGCCGTGTTTGAAATGGAAGAAACATGAGGGTTTATTTTCAATACTGTTCATACGGTTTCAGCAACTCCTATATTCTCGGTTCGGATGAAATCGATTCCTCTCGAAAAAAAACCGCGATTATTATAGATCCGGGAAGTATTGAAAATATTACGATGGAAAGCATAGAGAACAACAACTATGATCTTAAGGCAGTGCTGATAACGCACGATCACCTTAGCCATGTGCGAGGACTGCGCACCTTGAAGCGAATATACAAAGCGGAAGTTTTTGCGGTAAATCACAGCATCATGGAACATAAAACCACTATGGTAAAAGACGGCGATAAAATCAACATAGACGATTTTTCAATTGAAGTTATTTCAATTCCCGGCCATTCTTCCGATTCCGTTGTTTACAAAATACGCGGCATGCTTTTCACAGGCGACGTGCTTACGGCGGGTCTTGTGGGCAGAACGGCAAGCGCCTACGGAGCATCCACGCAAATGAACAAGCTCCGCAGCCGCATTCTTTCGCTTCCGGGCGATTATATCGTTCTGCCGGGGCACGGGCCGCCTTCCACGCTGGAAGCCGAACGCCGCTTTAATTCGGACATTTTCAACTACGAAGAAAGAAGCAGTAAAAAGCCCGTACCCTGGATAGACTTAAACTATATTTAGCGTTTGAACTTCAGCGTTTCAAGAGTAGAGTCTCCTCTTAAAATACCGAACCACAGATCGCCCGCAGTCTTTTCGCGTAACACTCTGTAGAACGAGGCAATATCGGCGACATTCTCGCCGTTAATCGCCGTTATCCTGTCGCCCTGCCTGAGTCCCACAACGTCGGCCGGACTTCCCTCTGTGATCTGCGCTACAAGAAGTCCCTTGGCGTCCTTGGCAAGTTCAAGATTTTCTCTTAACTGATCGTTTAAGGGAATTACAGTCGCTCCCGGCCAGAGATTCTTGTTGTCGGACGCCGCCTGATCTGTTCGCGCTTCGATTCTAACCTGTATGTCCATGGATCGTTTGTCCCTGATAATAGTGAATGTCGCCCTGTCGCCGGGTCTTAAATCGCCGACCATCATCACAAGCGGATTAACTCCCCTTGCTTCCCTGCCGTTTATATGCGTGATAAAGTCGCCGGGTCTTATGCCGCCCTTGTCCGCGGGGGAGCCGAGGAATACCTGTGCGGCCAAAGCGCCGCGCTTGCCGTCAAGGCCAAGACCCGCGACTGTTTCCTTGCCTGGTTCCGTAAGCTGAACGCCAAGCCAACCGTAGCTTATCGAACCTGTTGAAATAAACTCGTCTATTGAACGTTTCGCGTTGTTGATTGGAATCGCAAAGCCAAGGCCGACGTTGCCGCCGCCTGTTGTGTTACTCGCAATCCATGTGTTGATACCGATTACCTCTCCGCGGATGTTAAGAAGGGGACCGCCTGAATTTCCCTGATTGATAGGAGCGTCCGTTTGAATAAAATCGTTGATGTTGCCGCCGGGGCCGCCCGTGCGCCCTACCGCGCTTACAATTCCCATTGTTACAGAGAAGGAAAATTGCTCTCCAAGCGGGTTGCCTATGGCTATCGCCCAGTCTCCGACAGCCACTTTATCAGAATCGCCAAGGGCCGCTACAGGATAACTGTCATTGGTTTTAAAAGAAACCATCGCAAGGTCTTTGCGTTTATCCTCTCCTACCAACTGCGCCGGATACTCCCTTCCGTCTTCGACAGCGACCGTTATCTCCGACGCTCCCTCTACGACGTGGTTGTTGGTAAGCGCGTAATAGGTGTCGCCGGTACGCCGGACAATAATCCCGGAGCCAAGCCCCTGGGAGCGGTACTCGCGTTCCTGCCCGTTATTGGGGCCTCCTCTGTCTCTGTCGCGCGGCCCGAAGAAAAATTCCCAGGGGATTCCGTTAAAATTGGGAAGCCTCTGGCGGCTGACGGAAACAGTTTTAAGCTCGATTACGGATGGTTTCACCTTGTCCGATATCGAACGGAAAACATTCTGCAAATCCTCCGCTACGGCAAGAGAGCTTGCCGGAATGACAACCGGGCCTTCCTGGGCTCTAACCCTCGCTCCCGGCGCGGCTGACCCCGGCGTAGAACAGGAAAACGACAAAAAGGCCAGAGAAAAGCCGAAAATTGCGCCGATGAAAACCAGATTAAAAATAAACAGGTTCCTTGACGAAAGTTTTTTGATGATGTTCATATAAACTCCTGAAAAATAATATACGCTTCTATTTTATCAAATTTACAAATACCCTGAATAGTTACAAAAAGATGAGTTGTTCCAGCGGATCTGTAAGAATTTCCGTTTTTCCGTCAAAAATGGCGACCGTATGCTCCCAATGGGCCGAAACCTGCTCGTCCGCCGTGACCACCGTCCACTCGTCTTCAAGAATCTCAATATCCGCCTTTCCCATGTTGATCATCGGCTCAATCGCGAAAACCATGCCGTTGTTCATTTTCGGATTTGGCCCGTGGGGATAGTTGGGAACCTGCGGGTCTTCGTGAAGGGCCAGCCCTACGCCGTGGCCGCAGTATTCCTGCACTACTCCGTATCCGAAGGATTTCGCGTGGTTTTCCACGGCGCGGGAAATCTGCAAAAGCCTGTCCCCGGTCTTTACCGCCGCAATTCCCCGGCGCAGACATTCCAGGGTAACGGCGTTCAGCTCATGCACGGCCTTGCTGACTTTGCCGGCTTCTATACTAACGGCCTGATCGCTGATAAAGCCGCCTAAGTCTATGCCGCAGTCCAGCGAAACCAAATCCCCCTCGCGGATTCGCCTTTTTGAAGGGATGCCGTGGATCACTTCCTCGTTTATGGAAATGCAGATTGCCGCAGGATAGGGTTTTATTTCTTTTTTCATCACATAGCCAAGAAAGACCGGCTTGCCGCCGCACTTTTTAATCCAGTTCCTTGCCCACTGGTCGATTTCTATCGTTTGAACGCCGGGTTTTACAAGAGGGATAAGTTCGCGGTACATGGCCGAAAGCATCTTGCAGGATTCTCTTATGCCGTTGATTTGTTTTTCATTTTTATAACGAATCATTTTATGCCCTCAATTTTTCCAGCGTAACAGCCATGGATTTTTTATAGCGCTTTTCATCCTGCGCGGAAAAGCCAAGATTGATCATCGTCCCCATACAGTCGATCCAGGTCTCTTCATCCACCTGCGGTTTAAGCCTGTATTTTACAAGAGTTTTCAGATAACTTTCAATTTCTACGGTGAACAGTTTGAAGTAGGGCCTCCTGCGCTCTTCGCCCAGAATCGCGGCCAGCAGTTTGAAGGCCTCGAAGGAAAAGCCCCTCTTGTCCAGTTCTTCGGCGAGAATGTACTGGCAGTCGAGCCAGTCTTCCCTGTCCATGTATTTTTCCATGCGGAAAGCAAGGCCGCCGTTTTTTCGCCAGACAGCGATTGCTTTTTCTTCCTCAAGACGGAGCAGTTCATAAAAGATGAGCTTTGCCTGACAGGAAGGATCGTCCTGTTCGTTCAGCCATATACGGTAGTCAAAGCCGCACTTGTTTATAAAGCGCGAGTATGCCTTGTCGTACTCAAAACGGCGCTCCGCGTTTGAAAGAATTTCGTAAGCGCCGATAAGCTTGCGCATCGCTTCGGCCTGCGCGCTTCCTGCAATGTCGGGGTGGAGCTGTTTTGCTTTTTCGCGGAATGCCTTTTTAATTTCGGCGGCGGAAGCATTCGACGCTGTGCCAAGAAGCTCGTAATAGTTATTCAATTTTGTTATGCGCCAATTTGTTTCCCCATCGCTTCCGCGTGGGGGCCGTTTAATAAAAGGTCGCTCCAGTTTACGACCATTCCCTCTTTTTCCATAACCTTCATCAGGTTGAAAAGTGCGCGGTTGCTGAAAAGCCCCTGCTTTTTTACAAAAGCCGCGCTTTTTCTACCGGCAAGGGAGCTTCCGGCGGCGAGAACTTTTGAAAGGCGGGAAGGAATTTGTCCCGAAAAAAATGAAAGGCTTTCCGCCGCCACCGCGATATATTCATAACCGGGAAGCCTCATGCCGTCTTCCGTCCAGATATCGACAATATCCACGCGGTGTCCCATGGACTCCATTCCCTTTGCCAATGAGCGCACATATTCGGGCGGCTCTTTTTTTTCCGCCGGCGCACTGACAATCGCTACTCTCATAATTTCCCCATATTTGATTTTAAGCGTTCTTATAAATTTGATCGATAGCCGGCTCTTTTACAAGCAATACCGAACACTTGGCGTTTGCCATGATTTCCCTGTGGGAAGTGCCGATGATGTCCTTGGTTTTCGTTTCCTTTTCCCAGCCGCCAAGCAGGATAAGGTCGGCGTTTTTTTCGTCCGCCACGCTGAGGATTTCGGTATAAATAGCGCCCCTGCGCAGTATCGGCTCGATTTTAACGCCCTTTGCGCTGGCAAGTTCTTCCACGAAGGTAAGATAGCGGTTTCCGTTGGCTTCGAGGCTTTTCTCGTACTCTATGCCTTCTTCCTGAATGAAGATTTTGCTCAATGTTAACTGCCGGATCGTCGCCGTGTCTACAACATAAACGGCGCTTAATTTACAATGATAGAGCTTCGCCATAACAATGGCGTACTTGGCGGCTAGAATCGATGCGTCTGTCCCTGTTACCGCGGTAACAATGTTTGAGATTATCGGCTTCATGTAGCTGGCCTTGATGCTCCTTTCTTTTTTAGTAGCTTGCTGGTGAAAAAGGAATCCCTTTCTCTTTCTTCAAGCACCGATTCTATATAGGTCTTTGTTTCGCCGGCGGTAGGGATAACCATCTTTTCCAAGGCGTTTACCCTCCGCTGTGTACGCCGAACTTCCCGGGCCAGCCGCCAGGCAATTGTCCTGATCGCCGCCAATTCGGTACAAATCTTGAGCAACTCGAAGAATTCTAACACAGTTTCATCACATTCTGCAAATGAATTTGCAGGGGAATATTTCAAATCTGAGGCCGGAAGGCGGACTTCCAGCCCCGGAAGCTTCATTCCGGCCGCAATAACCTGTTTTTCGTTCAATTCAAAGTTGTAGGAGACATTCTGAGCCAGCCGCGAGGCGCGCTCCCTTCCTACCACTATCAGCATCCGTTTCAGGCAGGGATAGGCCGTTTCCACCTTTTTATCGAGCTCCCTCTCCAGAATTTTGACCTGTTCCACCTTGCGCATCAGCTCCGAGACCAGAATTTCCCGTTTTTGCTCCAAAAGCTCGTAGCCTTCCTTTGCGATATTGAGCCT
>JGI24698J34947_10001593_pt1 | contig 12045 bp, 16 predicted proteins | sample TergutMp193P3_FD_34947 | JGI IMG/M metagenome (IMG submission 34947)
ATAAAGATTCGAACACTTCACCGCCAGTGCTAAATAAATTATCTGTTATAATGCAAATAATTATCTCGGTTCTTAATCTTTTTATCGCGATTGTTGTCGGCTTTATTGCTTTTAGATCTTGCAAGGCAACGGAAGGAAATAATATAATAAGTGACACCGCAAATTTAATAACTATTTATGATGCCATGGGCACTAGAACAGGTGCTTTGCTAGCCATAACTGATGAATTGGAATATTTACAATTGCTTTACAAAACACAAAATATAGATGTGACTCAAAACATAGAGGCTAATATGCATTTGATATTATTAGAACATAAACAAAAGGATGCAATTTATTCAGTATTAAACTTTTTTGAATTTGTCTGCCAGCAATATTTTGAGGATAAAGTTGACAAGGACGCATTCAAGCTTTTTTATGATAATGGTGCTTTAAAGAATGTGTTAGGCGAATTTAAAGACCTGATAAATGATGGCACTTATCCTTATACAAAAAATGTGCTTGATGAATGGGAAAGCGATGATGGCGGGTAACGCCGCGTGCCTGACGCCGGTTTTGCCCTGTGCCGGATAGACCCCGCAATGAGTGGTGAGGAAGCTTATCTCGTGGCACGGGCAGTATAGCCAGAGCGTTGATAATCCAGTAAGTGAGAATCGTCGTTGAGCGTGTCGATGACGACATTGGAGTCCAGCATGAAGCGGAACGTATCCATCGGTTGTCAGCGGGAATTTCAACAGTTTGTTCAATGATCATGAAATAAGAATAGCATGAAATTGAGAAGTAAACGAGGCAAATCCCGATAGCAATAGCTCCGTTTTTGTATTATACTGACTAAATAGCAGAGGTAATGCAGACATGAANATAAAAGAACTGAACCATGTNGGGCTCAGAACCGCCGACATGGACAAGGCGATACATTTCTACAAGGACATTCTCGGCGGGANAATTATACGCGACGCCCGNAGTCCGGACGGGAAGGCGCGTTTCGTCTACGTGCAGATCGTTGACGGGGTAATTGAGATAATCCCGGGAACGCCCGGGGCCGATAACCTTGGCCTGATACATATCGCCTTTTTAACGGCTGATGGTACGGATCTGGATTCGTTTGCCGGGCAGCTTAAAGAAGCGGGATACCGGTTCACCGTTGACCCAAGGCCCACTTCTTCAGGCGACGGGCGGCTCTGCTTCTTCGAGGATTCAAGCGGCGCGATTTTCGAGCTCATCCAGCGGAACGAAAAGATACGTATTTCTGATTTAAAGAACCCTCATATCCTGGAATTCGACCATATTTCCGTCAGCCTTCATGACGGCAATTTTAAGAAGTGCACCGATTTCTACCTCAATACAATGGGTTTCAAGGTACGCCGCGTTTTGGAAAAACCGGGTCAGGTGATGACTTACTATTCCTGGGGCAAAGACACTCTGGAGACCCTTTANCGGGAAGGCAAAGCCGCTGAGCTTAAACCCTTTGGACACATCGCCTTCCGCGTGGAAAGCTGCGCCGCGANGAAAACCTATCTTGAAGGTTTTGGCATCCAATGCCCTGAGCCCATTGAGTCGGCAATNGGCGGTTTTAACATCATTAACGTGAAAGGACCGGATGGTGAAATTTTGGAATTCCTGGATCGCCCTTCGCTGGAAGAGTATCGGGGCAAACTGTGAATGGTGCTACCTTTTTTCGCTCGTATCTGTTTTGTCCAATATTTGCGAAATATCTCTCAGTGCGTGAATAACCCTGTGGATTTCGATTTTTTCATTTTCAACCACATAGAAAAGAGAATAATTATCAATATGCAGAACTCTGTATTCATGGTTCAATTTTTCCGGTGAGATAAACAGATGACACCGGAATGGATTGTTCGCTACTTTTTGAACCTCTTTGTCAATTTTTGCAATTAAGCGTTCCGCTGACCTGGGTGACTCTAACTTATATGTAATGTATCTGACAATGCTTTTAAAATCATCCAGCGCGATGGGGAGATAATGTATTCTATACATCTGTTAACCGCGCCGCTGCTTTTTCGGTGTTTCTTTCTCTGTAATAATTTTTCTTAATTCAACCATTGCTTCATCATGGGTATAACGCTTCTTTACGGTTGCAGCCTGGAATTCCGCTTCTTTTAACTTTAAATAAATTTCGGTTTCAAAAAGATTTTTTTCATAGGCTTCCAGACTCATTACAACCATATCACCCCTGCCATTTTTGGTCAGATAAACCGGTTCATTTGACTCATGTACCGCTCTGGAAATGTCGCTGAATTTATTCCGAAGATCGGAAACTGGACGAATTTTGGGTATTGCCGGCATTGGAATCCTCCTTGAAATATCTATCATAATAATAGCACATATTATGATAAAATGCAATAGCCGATGCCGCGTGACTGGCACCTGTTTTGCCCTATGTTACAGACCCTTTTGACTATAAACAATTTCGGCATATACTAATCATTACCATATAAAAGGAGTAACTATTATGACCGTAATGGAAGCAATCGAAGGCCGCAGGAGCATCCGTCAATACCTTGATAGACCTGTCGAAAAAGACACCATGTCCAACGGCCACGCGGTAGACACGACCGATGTATGCATAGCCCTGACAATGGCGATGCTGGAAGCCCGGGAACTAGGTCTGGGTACCTGCTGGATGGCGAGTTACACAGAGCCCGTTATGCGCGAAGCCCTGGGCCTAAGCGAGACCACCAGCATAGTGGCAATCATGCCCATAGGCTACGCCGCCGAAAACCCGCCCGCAAAGCCCCGCAAACCCGTGGAGGAGATAGCGGTGTATATTTGAACGCGACGTGCTTGACTAAAACAGGGAAGGACTGTAAATTTTACAACAAGGGGTAAACGGAGGTTTTATGGCTGATATGGCACAGATTGATAAAATCATTTCTAAAATCAATGAATTGGGGGAAAATGATAAAATCATTTTTTTCCATAAAATAGGGGAAGTCTTTGAAAATTTTGACGAACAACAGCAAGAAAAAATTTCTATAGAATCTGTATTCGGATTATGGAAGGATAGAAACATCACAAAAGAGACATTACGAAAAAAAGCATGGATGAAAAATTGAATTACTTATTGGACACATGTATACTTATTGATTATCTACGTGGGGAACAAAGTGTTTATGATCTCCTTGTGAATAATTCAAACATAAATTTGTCAATGTCCACCGTAACCATGATGAAATTAGTAATTGGAGCTTTAAACAAACGGGAAGTATACTATATTCAAAAAGCTTTTCAAAAGATAAATTATAATTTATATTGACAATGATATTTCAAAATCAGCAGAAGAACTTATTATGAATTATTCAAAGAGCCATAATTTACAAATCAACGATGCTCTAATAGTCGCAACTTCCATAAAACTGAATACTGAATTAATTACATACAATGTATCTGATTTCAAATTTATTCCTAACATAAAATTATACCAATTCGCTAAATAGTCGATACTTTTTGGAAAGTGTCCATCTCAGGTGTTAACGCAGCGTTTCTGCACCTAGTTTTGCAAAGCCCCGGACCGCCCTTCCTTTTAATTCGTGTAGGTTCGTGTCTGTTCGTGGTAGAATTCGCCAGTACCTCTTTTCTCCCATGTCATTCCCCCACCTGATAATGCGGCGCGTCCCAACCAATTCCAAACCTGTTAAGCGGCTCCCATGTTCCGCCTCATTGGAGACCGGCTTTCTGTTTACGCCTTCTTGACTTCATGTAGCCAATTCCCTACACTATAGATATAGAATACGAGGTTGCCGAAACCGAAGAATTCAGAAACTGGCGCGAGAACCTGCGGGATTCGCGGGTAAAACACAAGATACAGGCCAGAATTGACCGTGTTATTTCCGGCAACTTTGGGGATTGGAAACCCGAAGCCGGGGAAGTGCGGGCTATGCGGATTGACTATGGTCCGGGTTACCGGCTCTACTACGTTATCAGGGGAAGGAACGTTGTATTCCTGCTTTGCGGGGGCAATAAGAGTACCCAAACAGCGGACATAAAAACGGCAATCAAACTTGCCGAGGAGGTTTAAAAAATGGCTATAAAAACATATCCTGTTGATATTGCCGCCGAACTAAAAACCGAGGAAGATATTGAAGGGTTTATCGAGGCGTCTATTGAAGAAGCGAAAAATGATACTGACCCGAAGTATCTTGTTCACGCGCTTGAGACTGCCGCCCGTGCCAGAGGCATGCTAACAACCGCCAAAGAAGCCGACGTTGACCGTGCGAATCTTTACCGTATTCTTTCCGGCGAAAGCGACCCCAGGGCCAGTACCCTTGCTAAAATAGCCAATGCTCTTGGTTATCGTCTTACCCTTGTCAAGCAATAGAGGTAACAATGCGTGCCTGACGCCGGCTTTGCCCTGCGCCCCGGACTCGGTCTCTTCTCTTATGTTCGTGTTGGTTCGTGTCTGTTCGTGGTAAAAAACTCCTACATTCCCCTCATATACTATCATCTTCCGCTCCATCTGCGGCTTGAGCAGGGCGATTGTGAAGGCTATCCCAGGGATTGAGCAATTCGAGGTCAGAGATATGTTTAAAATCATCAATGTTGCGAGTAGCCAGGATATAGTTTTCGGTTAAAGCGGTTGCGGCAATAACAGCATCCGGTAGCTTAATTTTACTTTGCTTGCATAAAGCAATCGTGCGCTGGACAACAGTGGGACTTAAGGAATGGATAACAGAATTAGAGATAAACCCGGTAAGTATCGCCTCATTTTCCTGTGTATCGTTATATCGAAGTACTTCAATCTGTGAGATTACCGATATATGTGGCGTCTGATCAATAATAGCGGATATAGTTTCCATGCTGGAGGCAGGGATTCTCCCTGCAAGATATCCGATGATAACATTGGAATCTAGTAAGTATCCCGGTTCCACTCGTTCCGTCCTTCCCGTATAGCGTTTTGGTATGCTTCGTACCGCGCATCAGAAAGGTGCAATGCCCCGCCATACTGTTCGGAAAGTTTACTTTTTTCCCGTGCGGTGTTTTTTATTGTGCTATTTATCTGAATAAGTTCCAGACGTTCCATGTCCGAAAGGAGAGTAAACGCTTCGCCACGGATAACTTCAATGGTTACAGTCATGCTTCAATCATAGAATTATTCGGGGCATTTGTCAAATAGTGTCAAGACTCGGCATAACGCTCCTTGATATGTGCTTCCCAGCCATCACCGGCAGCCGCAGCTACCGCCGAAGTTCCCTTTTCGGCCATTTCTTTTTGACTATTCCCAATTTCGGTATATACTAATCATTACCATATAAAAGGAGTATCTATTATGACCGTAATGGAAGCAATCGAAAGCCGCAGGAGTATCCGTCAATACCTTGATAGACCTGTCGAAAAAGATACCATGTCCAATGGCCACGCGGTAGACACGACCGATGTATGCATAGCCCTGACAATGGCGATGCTGGAAGCCTGGGAACTCGGTCTGGGCACCTGCTTGATGGCGAGTTACACAGAGCCCGTTATGCGCGAAGCCCTGGGCCTAAGCGAGACTACCAGCATAGTGGCAATCATGCCCATAGGCTACGCCGCCGAAAACCTGCCTGCGAAGCCCTGCAAACCCGTAGAGGAGATAGCGGTGTATATTTGAACGCAGTAGCAATAACACCATTTTGCGATATACTGACTCTATGAGCAATTCATGCACAATAGACGAAATAAAAAGCAAAGTCTCCGCTAAAGCCAGTCAGTATGGTGTTAAGAAGGTTTATCTATTTGGATCCTATGCCCGTGGGGAAGCAAGTCCCGGCAGCGACATTGATATATGTATTGAAAAAGGCAGTATCAGAACCTTATTTGAGCTTTCAGGGTTTTATCAGGATTTAGAAGAGAGTCTTGGAAATAGAGTTGATCTGGTTACCACTTCCGGGATATCGGGGGATTTCAAAGAGCAGGTAGAAAAAGATATGGTGCTTATTTATGGATAAGGACAAGAGCGTTGTAAAACATATTCTTATGCATATAGAAAATATCTTCAAGCAACATCATTCCCCCACCTGATAATGCGGCGCGTCCCATCCAATCCCAAAACTATTGAGCGGCTCCCATGTCCCGCCCCAATGGAGCCCGGCTTCCTGTCCCAACCTCCCGAATGTGAGCCACAGTTCGGCGTTCTCAGGAGTAATGTTCCACGGGATCTTTCCGTTAAGCACCGGTACGATGTCGGCGGCTCTGCCGTCCTGATGCCTGGAATACCTGACCTGGGTGATTATCCTTTTCGCTTCATCTGCCCCAATGAGGTACAGCCCTGCGGTCCTGCGGAGCCCGTTGATCTCCTCAAGGCCCGTTCGGCCCTGTGCGTAGTAGGCGTCTTGTACGGTCTGGGTACGGAGCGTCTCAAGAATCGAGTACCTTAAGCCATGCCTGTCCAGTGCGAGGAGAAACGCTATGAAAAAAGGGCGCGCTTCGGGTTTTAATAAGTCAATTTTGCTCATGCGAAACCGTACCATAATAATAGCTATTTGACAATATCTACCAAAAGAGCTATACTCGAATATATATATGGGCAGGACAATTGTAAGCGAAGATGGACGGTTTGAATGGGATGGAGACAAGGATCGACTGAACAAGAAGAACCATGGATTCTCATTCAATGAAATTCTGGAAATCTTTGATGATCCTGCCTTTCTTGAAGGTTATGATTGGGAACATTCTAAAAACGAAGAAAGGTATTATGGTATTGGATGTCTTAACAACATCCTCTATATTATTGTTTTTTATACTCATCGGGAGCGGATAAGGATTATTTCCGCACGACAAGCAGATTGTGATGAAGAGGAGGAATACAATGGTTACTTCAAAAAAATTAAGTCCTGAACGAGTGAAGGAAATATTGGACTTCCCTATCACCTATGATGAGGATTCCCCAAAACTAACAGCGGAGCAGATTGCCCGGATGAAGCCAACCCATCCTGAATACTGGAAAGTGGAACCAGTGAAGGTGTCGCTTTCCATCAAAATTGACGCTGATGTGCTGGCATGGTTCAAATCGCAGGGAAAAGGTTATCAAACCCGCATCAACAAAGCCCTGCGGGACGTTATGACGCGATCCATACTCCCTATTCCCTAACCCCCACTCCCCGATCCCTATCTTATTGAACAATCTCTCTAATTTGTGTAGATTTAACCTGAGGTATCCAGTGAAGGCAATAGAAATGGAAAAGGCCTACGATCCGAAGGGATTCGAGGACAGGATTTACACGCTTTGGAAAAAAGCGGGGGTTTTCAAGCCTGAAAACACGGCGAAGGGAAAGGCGGAAGCCGCCGGGGAGCCCCCCTACGTCATTGTAATTCCTCCCCCGAATGTGACGGGGATACTTCACCTGGGCCACGGTCTGGGTCTTTCGATAATGGATATAATCATCAGATACCACCGGATGAGGGGGGAGGTCACGCTTTGGGTGCCCGGCACCGATCACGCGGGGATAGCAACCCAGCACGTTGTGGAAGAGATGCTTCAGTCACAGGGCAGGACGCGTTATGACCTTGGGCGGGAAAAGTTTCTGGAAGAGACCTGGAAATTGAAGGACGAGCACCACGCGATCATCTCCCGGCAGATTGCCCGCGTGGGGGCCAGCGTGGACTGGGAACGGGAACGGTTCACCCTGGACGAGGGGCTTTCGCACGCGGTGCGCGAGGTCTTCGTCACCCTGTACGAGCGGGACCTTGTGTACAAGGGGAACTACCTTGTGAACTGGTGCACCTCTTGTGGAACCGCCATAGCGGATGACGAGGTTGAGCACGAGGACACGCCGGGGAAGATGTACCATATCCGCTACCCCTTCGCAGATGGAAGCGGCTTTGTGGAACTCGCTACGACGCGGCCTGAGACCATGCTTGGGGATACCGCCGTGGCGATCCACCCCGAGGATGAGCGTTATGCGAAACTCGTGGGGAAGACGCTTCTCCTCCCCCTGACCACGAGGGAAATCCCCCTTATCGCGGACACCTACGTTGACCGGGAGTTCGGCACCGGGGTAGTGAAGATAACCCCTGCGCACGATCCCAACGACTGGGAAGTCGCCCGTCGCCATGATCTCCCAGTTCTCAACATTCTTACGCCTGACGGCAGGCTCAACGACGCGGTTCCTGAAAAGTACCGCTCCCTCAAGGTACTGGAGGCACGGGAGAAAGTGCTTGAGGATCTCAAGGCCGGGGGTTTTTACTTAAGGGAGGAGGGGATTACCCATGCGGTGGGCCATTGCTACCGCTGCAATTCGGTGATAGAGCCCTACCTTTCGGAGCAGTGGTTTGTCAGGATGAAGCCAATGGCGGAAAAAGCGCTTGCCTCCTGGCGGCGGGGGGAGATCATCTTTTACCCGAAGAAATGGGAAAACACTTACGAGCACTGGCTGGAAAACATACGCGACTGGTGTGTCAGCCGCCAGCTCTGGTGGGGCCACAGAATCCCGGCGTGGTACTGCAAGGACTGCGGGAAGACTTCGGTTTCGCGTAACGACCTCGCTGCCTGCCCCGCCTGCGGTTCAAAGAATATCGAGCAGGACCCCGACGTGCTGGACACCTGGTTTTCAAGCTGGCTCTGGCCCTTCACCGTCATGGGCTGGGAAAACGGGAAATGCGACACGCCTGATTTCCGTAGGTACTACCCGACAACCGCCCTCATAACCGGCTACGACATCATTTTCTTCTGGGTCGCCCGGATGATCATGGCGGGGCTTGAGTTCACGGGCAGTGCCCCTTTCAGGGACGTGTACATAACGCAGCTTATCCGGGACAAGCAGGGCAGGAAGATGAGCAAGTCCCTGGGGAACGGCATAGACCCGCTTGAGGTCATCGACGACTTCGGATCGGACGCCCTCAGGTTCACCCTGGCGTATTTATGCGCGCAGGGCCAGGACATACTCATGGACAAGGAATCCTTCAGGCTGGGTTCCAAATTCGCCAACAAGGTCTGGAACGCCAGCCGCTATATCCTGATGAACCTGGAAGGCAGGAAGCTTGTCGGGAATCCTGCCCTCCTCCCGGTGGACAGGTGGATCTACTCCCGGCTCAACAGTACCGCCGGAGTGATGGAAGAGGCATTTCTTTCGTACCGCTTCAATGACGCGGCCCAGAGGGCTTATGAGTACTTCTGGAACGACTTCTGCGACTGGTATGTTGAGGCCACGAAACTCTCGATTAAGGGCGGCACTGATGAAGAGAAAGATCGGGCGACCTCGGTGCTGCTTGACGTGCTCGCGCAATCGCTCAGGCTCCTCCACCCCCTGCTTCCCTTCCTCACCGAGGAGATATACAGCAAGCTTCCGAATGTGAAACCGGGAGAGGTGCTAATCATCGCCCCCTATCCGGTCTACTCTGAAAAGCTATCCGATGAAAAAGCGGAAAAGGACTTTGCGTTTTTACAGGACCTCGTGCGCCAGGTGCGTACCCTGCGGAGCGAGTGTACCGTTCCGCCTGACGTTAGGCTCAAGGTGCTGGTTCGTACCGGAAAGGAGGACTTGCTTAAAGAAAATTCCTCGCTTGTGAAGCTCCTTGCGGGCATGGGCGAACTTGCGACTGACGGTACGGGGGAAAGGCCCGCGGGATCGATCGGACTTGCGGGTAATGAATTTGAAGCCTTTGTGCTCATTGCGGATGCGGTGGATACGGCCCTCCTCAGGCAGAAGTTCGCCAAAGAGCTTGAGAAGGACAGGAAATACATCGAAGGCCTCAGGGCAAAACTTGCCAATGAGAAATTTGTGCGGAACGCCCCGCCAGAGCTTGTGGCGGGTGAGAAGCTCAAACTGGAAGAGAGTTTGTCGAGAACCGGTAAACTTGAGTCCTATATCAGGGATATGGCTTAGGGGGAGATATGACCACCGAGGAAATGCTTCGCCTCAAAAGTACATACATGGCTCCCTATATACAGCTTGCCACAGCCCTTATCGGCAAGACCAGGGAAGGCGGCGGCAATATGTTCCGGCATCAACTTGATACCATGGCGACCCTCATAGACTACGGTTATATCGACTCGATTCTGCTGAAGGCGGCTGTGGTACACGATCTGATTGAGGATGTGCCCGACTTCAACCGCAACCTGCTTTTGCAAGTTGATTTTGAAAGTCCCGCCGTCTACGAGCTTGTGATGGAAGTGACCCGCAGCGGGGGGGAAACCAAACCGGAATTTCTCACGAGGCTTCTGGAAAAAGGGTCCCGTTACGCGCAAGTCCTAAAAGTGGCGGACAGGATCTCCAACATGATCGACCTTGGCTTCGTGATAAACACCGCCTTCATCCACCGCTACACAGAAGAAACCGTGCACTACATTTTCCCGATTGCTGAAATCGTGGACAAGGCCATGCTTTCGGAACTGCAATCCCTGGTGGATTCCCGACGGAAATATTTATCGGCCATTGTGCATGAATGAAAAATGCGCCTTTTTGTTGCCGTAAAACCGAGCGATGAACTCAAAGGCCGGATACTTGAAGTCCAACAGCAGCTCCGTTCGCAGAGTACGCGTGGGAGTTTCACCCGGCCCGAAAACTTGCACCTGACGCTTGCCTTCATAGGGGAAGTTCCCGAAGAAAGGCTCGCCTGCCTCCGTGCGATTATTGGTGATATCAATTCGCCTCCTTTTGATGTCCGGTTTAACCGTACTGGTTGTTTTACCCACAGCCGGAAGGAGCTTTGGTGGATAGGCGCGGAAACCGGCAGTCCTGGCCTTGCCTCCCTGAAAGCCATTCACGACAAGCTCATCCGCGATCTTCTTGACGCGGGTTTTCCTGCCGACCAAAGGCCCTTTAACGTGCACATAACCCTCGCGAGGGAGGTAAGGCACATTGACCCCATCGTCCTTGATTGCCCGGAAATGCTCCTCAAGGTGGACCGCATTAGCCTCATGAAATCGGAACATTTAACGGGAGTGTTGACCTACACGGAACTCATGGGGCGGGATTTAACGCGTGATTGACAGTTCACTGAACTGTGGTAGTATTAAGTATACACAAAAGTATTTAGGGAGGTATTTATGTCTGACGTGACTGAAGTGAAAAAGCTGGGTATCGCGGTTACACTTAACGATGGGATGGTGATCTGTGTAAAAAACATGGGGCCGATTCTGGTAAATGTCGTGCTTTGGCTTTTGACCGTGTGGATTCCCTATCTGAACATAGGGACTACTATCGGCCTTTCGGTAGGTATAATTGTAAAAGCCGCCAGGGGCGAGGCCATTTCCTTTACCGAGATCTTCGATCCCAAATACCGGAAATACATGGGTGATTTTTTTCTTACCAGCGGCCTGATTGGGCTCGGTGTCGGCATGGGAATCGCCCTCTTCATTATCCCCGGCATTGTTCTCGGGATCTCGTGGACTCTGGCGCTACTGCTGGTCATTGACAAAGGTAAAAACCCGATCGAATCGCTTACCCTGAGTAACAACCTCACCTATGGGTACAAGGGAAGGATGTTTGGCATCTTTTTTCTCGCCGGCCTGGTTTTCACTGTGGTGCAGGGTATTCTGACGGCTATCGGCGCCGCGTCGGGCAGCAGCGGCCTGATTGGCTTCATGAGCTTTATCGTGGTCCTGTCCTCAATCTTTGAGGTTTTTGTGTTCATCGGGCTGGAGGCCAGCATCTACAGGCAACTTGCCGATGGCGTGTAAGCGCTAAAGCCTTTCATTCACTTTTTTTGGGCTTCTGTGAATTTTCCTCGTGGCGGTCTATGATAAATCGGGAAAAGCGTGTATAATAAGGCTATGGACAACAGAAAAACCAGGATAAAAGAACTTGAAACAAAAAAGGCGGCCGACACAAAGGCCAGGAACAAACTGCTTGAAGAACTTGGAGAAGCCCTGTTCGGGAGAATAGGGGAGGGCGAACCTTTCTCCGGTGATGCCGCAGGCGTGCTGACGGAATATCGCGGGCTGCAAAAAGATATTGCGGACTCCGAAGATATTATCAAATCCCTTGAAGAAGAGGTCTCAAAGCTGAAAGAGCTGGAGGAGGCGATCTCCGTCAGGGAAGAAGAGAAGTCCCGGCTTGACAAGGAGCTTGAGGAAGCCTATGCCGGGATAGGGAAGATCCTGTTTGA